>Ga0213876_10000213_pt1 | contig 58450 bp, 71 predicted proteins | sample BarmaccomBMRX_R9_FD_160113 | JGI IMG/M metagenome (GOLD analysis project Ga0213876, IMG submission 160113) | Root-associated microbial communities from Barbacenia macrantha in rupestrian grasslands, the National Park of Serra do Cipo, Brazil - RX_R9 | ecosystem: Host-associated > Plants > Roots...
GTCGATATCACCCACTGCGCTGAATGGGCAATCACCAATGAACCAATCACTGCAATCTATCCGGCAGACTGACATTGACCACGCTATTTCCGCTTGCCTGTCCGGCTGCGCGCCTACCACACGACGCGCCTACGCCGCACAAATCGCACGTTTCCGTCTGTGGTGTCTGACATCCGGCGGCGCGGGCAGCGGCGGAGGCGGTTCCGGTGGCTCCGGCGGTCTCGACCGCCAGACCGTCTCCGCTTGGCTTGACAGTCTTTCTTCCCGTGGCGTCGGTGCCGTCGCGCTCAACCAGGCGTTATCAGCAGTCAAACGTCTCGCCGCGGAGGCCGCCGCGCTCGGCTGGCTTCCGTACGAGACACAAGTCCAAATCGCGGGCATTCGGTCGCGGCGCCGACGCGGCATCCGCACGGGGACCTGGCTGTCGTTGGCACAATGCCGGGAGCTGTTGGCAGCGCCGGATCGCGAGACGATGACCGGTAAACGTGACGCGGCGGTCCTGGCGTTGCTGCTTGGGTGTGGACTGCGGCGCGCGGAGGCGTGTAGTCTCTACATCGGACAGTACAGGCAGGCGGCCGACGGCACAATGACACTCCAGAACGTCGAAGGGAAGGGCAATCGGCTGCGGACGGTGACGGTGCCGGACTGGGCGGCGAAAGAGATAGACACGTGGGTGCTGGCGGCGGGAGTGACGGAAGGGAAGTTGTTACGGGGGTTGAAAGGAGAAACGGCACAATGAAACTGAAGATCAACGTGAATACAGTTGGTGACCTACTAGATGAATTGGCAAAGATCGCCAAAGATCCGACGCTTTGGGATGTACTCGACTCGGATATTGAGTCTTCGTCCGGAGGCACTATTACGGCGTTCAAAATCGTGCGGCGGACTTTGAGCGACAAGTCAGAAGTGCTGGATTTTGAACTGGTGGAGAGCTGACCGATGACCGCCAGCCTCGCGCCATCGACCGTCCGTGACATCGTCAAACGGTACGCCAGGTCAATCGGCGTCCCGGGGCTCGCGTGTCACGACCTCCGCCGCACAATGTCCCGGCTTGCGCGCGACGGCGGGGCGCCGTTGGAGGTTATCCAGGCGACGCTGGGACACAGCAGTATCACGACGACGGAAAGGTATTTGAAGACGACGGAGACCGCGAACGCGGGGGAGTGGATAAAACTGTGAAAGACGACGGCTTTGTTGTAGACCAAAACGGAGTTGTATGGTTCCCTCGCGGCATGATGAGCGCGGACTGTTACCGCCAGTTGTGCAAACAACGGCCGGAACTGACGCCCTACGAAGAGTTGCCGCTTTGGGACAGTCACGACCAGAACATCGTTGACGTGGATTGAAAATGAGCCAGCACGAAGAATACACAGACCCGCACAAATGCTGCCGGTGCGGCGGACACTCGGACGGGTTGCATCAATGTCCGTATGAATATGAGATCAACGACAACCCCGACGAACAGCACTGCAACTGCTGCGGGCGCTGTACGGTCGAATGCGGAGACGACATATGAGTGATAAAGGAGCGATCTCGTTTGCGGTGGTGTTGCACCTTGGGATTTGTCATCGGCACACTTTTGGGGCACCTGTTGAACTGGTACCGCGGGAGGCACAAATGAAAGCGAACATTGGATGGCAACTCGGATTCAACGCGCGCGAAAAGCGGATGCGGCGGCGGATCTCGAAACGTTGGAGCCGGGATTATCGGCGCGTTGACCGTCTGTTGAAACGGTTGATGACGGAGCGTCCAGCATGAAGATCAGACTTTCGCATGAAGACTTCACGTCGGGATGTGTAACCGACTCCCGGCGCTGGATCAGACGCGCTGTAATGAACCTACAGCACAAAGACCGTGTAGAAATCACACGGCTGACCTACGGCGGGTACGAGATGCACGATGTGGAAATCCAAACGTGGCCGCGCCGTACAACCTTGCCTCCCAGTCAACATTGACGCTATACTTCCCGTATGACGACGGCAACGAGACCGCGCCTCCAACGCACAAACCCTGAAGGTCCCGCGGCCGTCGTCTACCACACCGGCCCGCACCGCGGCCCGGTCCACCCGGTGTACGGCGACATCAACATCGGCGCGACCGCCGCGCTGCACGGAATGTCAACGTCTCACCTGGCGAAGATCCTGTCCGGCAAGCGGCGACCGAGCCTCGCGCTCATGCCGGCGGTCTGCACAATCCTCGGGAAGCCGGCGGCGGAAGTCATGGCGATGTACACGAGGCTGGACAAGCCGAAGCCGACGAAGCCGAAACGAAATAAAAAGCAAAAGCAAAACTGACAAGGAGTCTCAATGCCTAAGCCGATCCTGGACTTGGACGCGCCGGAAGACTTGCGTCCGAACGACGTCGTACCAACCACGAAGACAATCTACCTGTCACCACAGGACATCGCGTTCGAAGGCACAACCGCAGTCCGCCCGCTGCCGGACATCGACGACCCGAAGGTAGTCGAACTCGCGGAGTCGATCGCGCGCAACGGACAGATCGAAGCGATCACTGTCCGTCCGGCGATCCTGGACGCCGGAAACTATCCGTACCGTCTGGTCGCTGGCGGCGGCCGTCTCCAGGCGTGCCGGCGGATCGGACAGATGATTCGTGCGGAGGTGCATTACCTCGACGACGACCACGCGCGCTGGATCGCCTTCGACGAGAACTACCGGCGCCGGGACTTCACGCCGGTCGAACTGGCACGGTTGTTCTTGGCAGAGCGCAATCAGACGGCAGTCGGCGGCAGGGTCCCGCCTGACTGGTCGGTCGCTGTGTCGTCCCGCTTCCACGTCTCCCGCGCGACTGTCACTCAGCACGTCAACATGTTGGAACGTCTGTCCGACTCCCCGGAGTTGCTTGACGCCGTCCACTCCGGGCGGCTGTCCATGGACGCGGCGCTCGACCTCGCCAAGTCCCAGGGAGAGGAACGAGAGCGCGTCCGGGCGGCAGCGGAGGCCGCGGCGAAGGCGGAAGCAGAGCGAAAAGCCGCAGCGAAGGCGGCGAAGACCGCTAAGAAACCCGCTACGGCTGGCCGGAAACCGGCCAAGGCTGCATCGGCGTCGTCTGGGAGCGGTAACGGTACCCCCCAGGGCGCTGCGGTGGATCCTGTGGCGTCTCCCTCCCCTGCCCCGGTCCTCGGACGGCACGTCCGGCAGGCCAGACGCGAGACCGGTGCCGCCGCGGGCTCCCGCCGTCTCCCGGAACTCCTGGAAGACCTCTGCGGTCTCGTTCGACCGGGGTACCCGGCGCCGATGAATGCGTTCCTGTCGTTCTTCTGCGGGGAGTACGCGAAGGGCAAGGGGACGAAGGCGGGGCTGGAACAGCGGTGGAGGAACATCGCGGCGGGTGTGTGGGAGATCGGAGAGAAGAATCCCGCACAGCCGGTGAAGGCGAAAGCAAAGGCCGCGAAGAAGACGGCGAAGAAGACCGCCAAGAAACGAACAACGACCTCCAAATCCAAACCGTCCCGCTGACTTGTGACACGACGATACAGCGGGCCGCCTGGAGACACCAACGCCCGGGAAGAGGAAAGGCAATCGATCCTCTCGCCCGGGCGTTGGTGTGTCTGGTGGAATGTCTACGCGCTCGGCTGCGTCTGCCCTGCCGCCTGTACCTGTGACAGGACCTCCAGGATCGTCTCTCCCAGCCCAATGTACTTTGCGGCCTGCTGCTGGTGCTCGGGGTTCTTGACAGCCACGGTCGCCGCCGCAGCGACTACCAGCAGGAGATTGTGAAGCAGTGTGTTCAACGTTGAAGTGCTCATGCCGACAGCGTATCACTTGCCGGCGTCTCCAGTGGCACTGCGCGGACTTCCAGGCGGTACCCGTGCGCGACCAGAAAATCGGACACCGTACGGAAAGTCATCGACGACACGTTGTAAGGTTCACGTGGCCCTGTCAGTTGGGAAATCGACGACACGTGTTTCCCGGTCAGTATCGCTGACACCGACGGAAGCACCATTTCCCTTTCCATGGTTTCTCGGATTAAAGACGTGACGCGGTGAATCAGCGCGTCGTGTTCTTCTATCAGCAGCGGAGTGCGTTTTGCCATAGCAAGGCAAGTGTAATCCCATTTTAGGAAAAACTCAACCTCTTTCTGTTCTGTCCCATTATTCTCTCTTACGTACACAACTACAACAAATATATAGAGATGCAGGTGCTCTAGCCTTGGGACACAAAAACTAGGATTTCCCTGTAATTTTGCTCCGAAAGTCCTAGTTTTCGTCGTCCCAATCAGCAGCCCCCGTCTCAACTTTTCAGACCTCCGCGATCCTCGCCTTGCCGCCCGGCAGTCTCTTCATGACGACGACGTCTCCGCGCCGCTCTAAGGTCACCCGGGCCGCCCGCGCGACGTCGTGAAACTCGGACGTAAACCATACCTTCCGGTCTTCCCAAGGACCGCGGGAGGTCGAAACTTCGAGCGCTTTCATCTCGACGAGTTCCTCCAGCTGCCGGATAATCGTCGTCCGCGGTATCCGGGTCGCCTTCCAGACCGACGTGACATCCGTCTGTCCTTCAAGCGGGATACTCTCGATCACCCTCCGCCGCTCCAGCGGGATCGTGTCGATTGCCAGCCGGCCGGCGAGTTCGAACTCCGGGCGCCCTGGGGTGTCATGGTGAAACAAGTCCTGGTGCGTCCGGATGATCTGGGACAGCGCCAGCGATATCCGCGACGGGGACTCCGGTGGTGCCACACGGACAATCGGCCGCGATGGCGTCGAGTCCCGTGACACCCGGACCCGTAGCCAGGCGATCATGCGTGCGGTCGCGTCCAGTTGTTCCATTTGGTCCGCGGTCGGCATGTCGCTCTGCCGGCGCGCGCCCGCCAGCAGCTCCCCGACGAAGCGCTGCGACATCTCCCGGATGCGCGACTCCTTGCCTGCCTGGTCGCGGACCTTCTGCATGATCTTCGTCGGGTCCTGCGGGTCGCGCCAACGGACAGTCAGGAAGCGCTCACCGAGCCCGCCGAACGCGGCCCAGTGGTCCTCGAACTCGGGGGTTGCCGCGGCGACCACCGTGACTTTCCCCTGCCAGGACTTGTGATCGACGCCGGTGTCGGACACTACCTCGCCGTCCCAGATCTCGCGGAACTTCGCGGCGACCTGGATGCGGTGCTCGTACGGCATCGACGCGAACGTCGTGAAGTCTTTCGCGAGCCATACCTGTGACGGGCCGTCGCGGAGCAGAAGACTCGACTCCTTGCGCGGTGCGCCACGCTGCCGCCCGTTTTCCTGCCAGTTGGACAGAAAGCACTTGGGAGTGAAATCGCCGCGGAGGTGGGAGTCCGGCGCTGCGCGCAGGGAGTGGATCGCGATCTCTGTCTTGCCGGTGCCGGAGTTGCCGATCAGGAAAAGCCAGAGCGGCTTTTCGTCAGTATAGTAATGCGCTGCGACCGCGCAAACGCAGAGTTTGAGTGCCTGAAGATCCGGTTGCCAGTACCAGTTGTCTAGCCAGGAGGAAAGGAGATCCCAGGTTGCTTCTTGTTGGTTGGGCATGGTGATATACTACCTCCGTGCGTTTACACACGACAACCTGTTTTCAATGTGCGTAAACATTCTTGTTGACAGATTCCGGAATTCCGGAATAACATAATTCCGTAATGCAACAGACAAAGAAGAAGTCGGTCACGGTCAGATTGCCGATTGACATTCTGCGGTCGGTCAGTGTGGAATCCGCCCGGCGGGACATCACCCGGTCCGAGTTCGTCGAGCGCGCGTTGCGTTCCGCGTTGGCCCGGGCGGCGGTGAAAGCGAAGGTGGTGAAATGAAGACTTTTTCTGAAGCGTATTTAGCTGTGTTTTGCGCTGCGCTTGTTGGGTCGAATACCGACAAGGAAGTCAGCACCGGCGTATCGGTAAACATCGCCGAGTCGATTGCCAAAATTGCCGTAAACCGGATGATTCAAGCTGGCATCGTCATAGACGGAGCTACAGTTCCGAAACACTGGGACATTACCGTCTAAGGTACCTGCCTCGATGCCTGTCTACTCCGAGATCGCTCCGTCGTTACTGTCCCTGCCGGACAAGTTCTCGTCGTTCCGGCGCGAACAAGCCGAAGCGATCGACTTCTTCTTATTCGAATCGTTCAAACAGTTCACTGCGTGCGGTCTTCCTACCGGCGCAGGCAAGACGTTGTTCGCGATGGCCGCCGCCAAAGCGCTCGGTGTCAAAGCCGCTTACCTGTGTGCGACCCGCGGACTCCAGGACCAGGCGGTCCGGGACTTCGCCGCCGCCGGTGCCGTCGATGTCCGCGGCCGGGCGAACTACGAATGTACCGAAGGGTATCTCACCCGGAAGCGGTACACGTGCGCCGACGGGCATGACGACGGCTGCGTTAACGACGGCGGTGCCCGCTGCCCATACAACGCATCGGTCGAGGCGGCAAGGCAGTCGGACATCGTCGTCACGAACTACTCCTATTGGTTGCACGCCCGGAAGTATCAGGCGAACGCGCTCACATCCGACGACCGCCCGTTCGGGCTGGTGATTCTGGACGAGGTGCCGGAGGCAGTGGAACTCGTCGCGGACTTCGTATCGGTACGCTTGTCGGAAGAACAAGAAGAGTTGCCGGTCGGGGCGCAGGGAGATGTAGACTCCAGGTCCGGTATCATGCCGTCTGCTGTCTGGACCACGTTCGCGACGGAGCGCAAACGGACCGCCGCCGACGAGATCGCGCGTCTCCGGAAGGCGTACACGTCCGATGCCGACGCTGGCCGCGACCAACGTGTCCGGTACCTGCGCGAAGTGCTGGATTCCTGCGACCGTATCCTCCGAATGGACTCCAACTGGGTTTGGGAAGTCAGTCGCAAAGGTGTCTCCTTCACGCCGATCCGGCCGGGTCCGTACTGCCGTACCCTGTGGTCCGGCATCCCGCGTGTCCTTCTAATCTCTGCGACGCTGCGCCCGTACACGCTTCAGCTCCTCGGGCTGTCGGACGCCGACTACGACTTCCGCGAATGGCCTGCGGTCTTCCAGCCTGGACTCGGGCCGGTGTACTACCACCCGGTCGTCCGGCCCGACGGGACGCCGATCAAGCTGAACCACAAGTCCCCTCAAGAGGACCTGGACGCCGCCGTCGCGGGGTGTGACGCCTGGCTCGAAGCCCGCCAGGATCGGAAGGCGTTGATTCAGACTGGCAGCTATGAACGGGCGCGTGTGTGGCGCAACAAGTCGCGCTTCGGCCATCGGTTCCACGTGAACGAAAACGGGTACGACGCGATGCGTGCCGCAGAAGACTACCGTCGGGACACCGACGGCGCGGTCCTGTGCAGTCCGTCGTTCGTCGCCGGGTGGGACTTCGCTGGCCGACAGTGCGAACTCGTCCTCATCCCTAAGATCCCGTACCCGGACACCAGGTCCCGTGTCGTCGAGGAGCGGTGCAAGGACGGAGAGTACAGACACTACAGCGCAACGCAAGACATCGTCCAGGGTGCCGGACGCGCACGGCGGTTCGAGACGGACAGGTGCGAGGTTGTCATCCGTGACGCAGGGTTCCGATGGCTCCAGGGGAGTCACACGAACCCGTTCCGAGGACACGCGCCGAAGAGTTTCCGGGTACAGGAGATTGGAAGGATACCGGCGGCGCCGCCGCGCGTCAGGATTTGAGAATTTAATCTTGACTTACAGTCACAATTACCGTACGATTCATAACAACAACGACCGAAAGGAAAAGACAATCAGATGCCAAAAGCAAGTTCACTTCCAGAAGAGATGTACGCGCCGTCAGGACGCGGGTTCGTCGAAAAGGTCGGCACCGACCGTTTAGGCGAGGTCACCGGCGCGGTCGTCCGCTACCACCAGTGGCAGGCGAACAAGAAGACCGGCGTCCAGCAGGCACCGCTGACCGCGCTGTTCCTCTCCATCAAGGAGATCGACGCACAGGGCAACCAGACGTCCGAACCCGTCGATACGGAACTCGTCGTCGAATGGGGTCCGAAGGACGACAGTATAATCCGCGTCCGTCCGGGGAACGCTGCCAACTCCACCACCGACCCCGAGGACACTCGCGACGAGAACGGTAACCTGTCCCTCGGATCGGAAGGCAATACGTTCTACGTGGATGAAGGCGTCCAGATCAACCGGACGAACGCCTACGGGATCTTCGTCTCGTCTCTGAAGGAGAAAGGCTTCAAGCCGGATGTACTGCGCAACTCCTACATGCCGGACTTTGTCGGCCTGCGCGCGAAGTTCAGCCTGAAGCCGGGGAAGAAGAAGGACGACGGCACGGAGTTCAACGACTTCGTCGTCTCCGATATCATCCGGTTCCCGTACGAAGCCGCCGCCGCGAAACCTGCCGCCGCCGCCCCGAAGGCGAAGGCAAAGCCCGCAGCCGCTCCCGCACCTGCCGCCGCGTCGGCACCCGCTCCCGCCGCGGCACCCGTCGCCTCCCCCGCCGCTTACGCCGGAACCGACGACGAAATCTCCGCAAAGTCCGTCGCCTTCCTGACCACCGCGGTCGCCAAGCGTTCCGCCAAAGGCGACTCCACCTGTACGCACCAGCAGCTCGTCGCCGCGGCGCTCCAGGAAGTCCTCGCCGACAAGTCCCTCCCGAAGGACGACTTGAAGAAGTACCAGACCCTGATGAAGGACCGCACCTGGTTCCTCGAAAACGGAATCTCGTTCGGCGCCATCGCGGGAGACGGCGACCAGTTCATTCTGACGGCGTAAGAGACCTTCTTCTCCACTCTTATGCCGACCCTCGTCGAGGAGGTTACCGTGGACCTGGAGCGCATGGACTTGGACCATCGCGTCCCGTTGTCGCGTCCTGCGGAACCTCCTCGACGACATCCCGGACTGCACCTGTCCGGCGTTCTGAAGCACACTCTGGAATCCTCCCGTATGCCTGGGTGGGACAGGTACTCCAAGGAACTAGACGAGCAAAAGATTCCACTCATCTGGGCGCTCGGGCACGCTTGGGAAGAGTTCGTAGCGAGCCTGTACCCGGAGTGGATTTGGCAACCCGGCGAAACGTCTCGGGTGTTCGGTTCGTGTAGAGTCTACATGAACTGCGACGGGCTTTCGCCAGACCCGCGCGGGATGACGATCGAAGAAGCGAAGTACACGTCTTGCGCCGTCCGGACCGGCGCGGAATTCCTGAACGATTGGTTGAAGATTCAGCAAGGCACCGGGTACTGTCTCGGGTACGACGCAGTGTTCGTCCGGTGGCACGTGCTGTACAACCGGCAACCGTGGAACCCGGTGTACAAGCGGTTCCTGGTAAGGTTCGACGACAAGGATTTGAGACAGACGGAACGAATGATCTCCGCGAATGCGGCGGGTGCGGTGGAGAAAGGATACGAGGAGTAGACCATGCGGATCTCGAAGGTGTTGACTGTAACTTTGAATTCAGACGAAGTGCTAGCGGCAGTGCAAGCCTACCTGAACCAACGGATCGGGGAGCAACTACCAAAGAAGTACACCATTAACGGCGATTTTGGAGAGTATGCCCCTGCCGTGTTTGGATTCACAATCGAGGAGCACTCGTAGTCCATGGTCACCACCGCCCCCAAGACCATCCCGCTCCACAAGCCGGTAGACCTGGTAGACATCTCTTCTACCGAACCCGCGCCGCGCAAGCTATCCGTCGTCCCGTTCGGCGAAGGTGGCCGCGGCAAGACGCGCTTCATCCTGACCGCTCCTGGCCCAATCGGCGTCATCCCGCTGAACCGTAAATGCCGGCCGACCATCGAGAACTTCATGTCGTCCGTCTGCCCGGGGAAGAAGATCTACTTTCCGAAGCAAGACCTGATCCGGCACGGCAACCCGATGAAGACCGCGATGATGGACCCGTATTGCGAGAACAAACTGGTCAAGGTCGGTGTCTCGGAACCCGCCTGCTGCGCCCGCCACTACTACCGGTGGCACGTCAATCGGGTCAAGGACGCTGTCTGGACGATGGCCGAGAACCCGGACATCCGGACCATCGCCATCGACGACGGCACACAGTTGTACGAGGACATCCTGTACGCGCACTACGGGCGCGCGAACCGAATCTCCGACGAGAAGACGGTCTACGGTCCTCCGAACCAGGAGATGATCGACATCATCAACTCCATCGACCATAAGCACCTGATCTTCCCGCACCAGGCGAAGGACGAGTACAAAGGGAAGACAGCGACCGGCCGGGACACCGTCAAAGGCTTCAAGGAAGTCGGCTACTACGTGTCGGTCCTCGCGGAGTTCACCCGGGACGACGCGAAACAAGACTTCCACCTGTCCGTCCGCATGTGCCAGGAGAACGCCGGACTACACGGCGACGGCGGCCGAAACCTGTTGAAGAACGACGACATATCGTTCCTGAACCTGGCAATCAAGATCTTCGGAGAGGACGTGGACTATGCCGAATACATGTGACACGGTCGTAGACGGGCGCCTTCCCGACCCCGGGGAGCGCGTGGTCGTGACGCGTGCCGGCGACCGGGACAACGGCGCGAAGGGATCGGTCATCGGCGGGTTGACCAACCGGCTGTTTCGCATCCGATTGGACAACCAGACCGAGTCCCGGTACCTGTTCCGGAACGAGTTCGAAATAATCGCAAAGGAGGACCACGGGCTGTGACTTGCGAATGCGGACATCTGATTCAGGTACACGAGCACGAAGACGACGTATCCTACTGTCTCGGCGACAAAGGTTGCCAGTGCCGGGAATTCCGGTTGAAGACCTGGACGGAAGTCGAGACGATCCCGTCGGATTCGACCTGGGAGAGCCCTTCCGAGATGCAGACCGGCATCGAACTACCGCTTCTCGGGCCGTACCGGTTTGTCGTCTGGCGTCTGATCCGCCGTAGCGACTCAGGCGGGTACCTGTACGAACTCCGGCGCATCCCTCCCGCCGGCGTAGAAACCGGTGCGCTATGACCGAACAGGAGTTTATCGACACCGTGACTGCTTCCATGAACGCCCGGGTAGCCGGCGACTTGCCACGTGCCGTCCACCTCGCCGAAGTCGCACGGCACGCCTACCCGAATGAGGCCTCGGGCTGGCATACGCTCGCGCTCGCGGCGTCCGACGTCGGCATGTACGAGTACGCTCTGACTTGCCGCCAGCGTGCCGCTGAGTGTCTCCGTGACATCCCCGGTGGCGTACCGCCGGAACTCTTCCGCTACGCCCAGCAGTGCTGGTTCGGGTACGCGAACTCGCTTCTGCTCGCCGGACGTTGGCGCGATGCCTGGCCGTATTGGGAAGTCGGTCGCCTGGGGTACTCCTGGTCGCCTCCGGAAGGCACGACGCCGTGGACTGGCGAGGACACTGATGCCGGTCTCCTGGTCGTCTGCGAAGGCGGCTACGGCGACCTGTTCCTCTTCGCCCGGTTCCTGTGGCCGCTCCGGGTACAGTACCGCGGACGTATCGGCTTGTTTGTCCGTCCCGGGACGGAGGACGTGATCGACTGGAAGTCTCTCGGAGTAGACGACGTCTACCCGCTCGGGACGACGTATCCGATCAGCGAGTACAAGTACTCGACGTCAATCATGTCGCTGCCGGCGGTACTGGGGAAGTACGACACGCCGAGTGTCCCGGAGATGTCGCTTTGGGGTAAGGTGTCGCACAGGAATAGCCCACTCCGCGTCGGGCTCTGCTGGCGATCCGAAGAGAACCAGACGAAGCGCCGGTTCCGGTCGCTGTCTGTCGCCGACGCGTCCTTTCTGGCGGAAGGGCTCAAGCGGCGCGCGCCAGACTCGGACATCTACTCGCTGTCCCCGGCCGGTAAAGACATCCATACGGCATCGGTCCCGTCCGACCTACCGTCCGGCATCGTCAACGACTTCTCTTCCATGCGGACCTGGCGTGCTACCCAATACTACCTGACGACCATGGACCTCGTCGTCACAGTAGACACGGCAGTCGCGCACCTCGCGGGTCTCGTCGGTGTCCCGACGCTGTGCCTGCTGCCGCTCAACGTCGATTGGAAATGGCGACGGACCGGCGACACGTCCATCTGGTACGGTCCGCAGTTCCGGCTGTTCCGGAATCAGCTTACCCTTGACTGGCAAATCGGACGGATCGTGGACACGGTAACGGAGACGATATGCAACTTGCGATAACAGTGACGGCGCAGCGCCGCCCACAGCACCTCGCGCGGTGTCTGCGGTCGATTTACATTACGCGTTCAACAGCAGATCCGCTGCCGCGCCGGTGGGATAGTGTGGACCTCTATGTATCAATCGACGAGTCTGAAGTTCCAACGGAGTCCAATAGATGCGTGGAAACGGCGCGCCGACAGACCGTGGCTGTATGGGAAACACGGTTGAACTCTCCGGCGTTTGGGCTATGGGAGCGTGAGAACAACGCGTTTCGCACGTACGAATGGGCATTCGAGACTTCTGGCGCCGATGCCGTCCTCGCAGTCGAAGACGACTGTGTCCTGTCCCCAGACGCGCTCTTGTTGTGCGACTGGTTCCTGGCGCACCACGCCGACGAGTACCTGTTCCTGAACCTGGGGCACGCCGAGACCGAATGGTCCGCCGCCGGTAAAGAGAACGACCTCGTCGAACGTACTCGCATCACCTCCCCTTGGGCCTGGTGCTTCACCCGCACGGCCTGGGAGTCCGTCATCCGCCCGTCCTGGCAGTGCAAGACGCTGCCTCCCCGCGGCTGGGACTGGTCCCTGTCCTACCTGATGGCACAGCGCCACTTGAAGGCTCTCGTCCCCGTCCTGCCGCGCGCCTTCAACACCGGGCGCGAACTCGGAGCGAACGGTGGCGCCGACGTGTACGACCGGACGCTCGGCCGGATGCCCTGGTCGGACGGTACGTGGTCGGACCCGGACGGGTACCAGCTGGTGCGCGCGGCGGACAGCGTGCTGTCGTGGAGAGACCCGGCGTGGAACGCTGAAGCAGAGAAAGACGGAGTGGTGATTTTATGAGCTTGAAACTCGACCTCGGTTGTTCCGACCGCGCGCTCGACGGGTACGTGTCCGTGGACCTCGTGCCGCCGGCTGACCAGATCGTCGATCTGGAATCCCTTCCCTGGCCCTGGGAGACGTCTTCGGTAGACGAGATCCGGGCGCACGATATCTTCGAGCATCTTGCTCCGTACATACCCGGATATCCTGACAACGTGGTCTTGCGCTATCCGAAGATCGCCGTCATGAACGAAGCGTACCGTGTCCTTCGCCCCGGCGGCATCCTCGACTTGTTCGTCCCGACAACAGACGGACGCGGTGCCTTCCAGGACCCGACACATAAGACGTTCTGGACGCCGAACGACCTGTGGTACTTCTGCGACGCGCACGCGGAATGGCGACGTTTCCATGTCGCGTACGGGATCACGGCGAACTTCCGGATCGTCGAGGCGTCGCACCGGCAATACGGACGGACGGAGGACAACGTGTGGAAGTTGAAGGCGGTACTGGAGGCAGTGAAATGAACGGATGGATCGGCGTTGACTTAGACGGTACGCTGGCCGAATACCACGGCTGGCCGAAAGATGGAAGTATTGGTGCTCCGATACCAGCGATGGTTGAGCGCGTAAAGCGTTGGCTAGCAGAAGGGCGTGAGGTGCGAATATTCAGCGCGCGCGTTTGGCCGTGGGGAACTTCCGCGCAAAACGTGGAGGGGAATCGGGTGATGGACTCGTCGCGCCAAATAGACCAAATCACTGCGTGGTGCTCGCAGCACATTGGCCAAGTTCTGCCCGTTACTTGCGTCAAGGACTACGGCATGATCGAACTTTGGGATGATCGAGCCGTACAAGTACGTCCCAATACCGGCGAGCCCGTCGGGGAAAGCACAAGGGGGTTGTAATGCGTGTCCTCGTCTTCGGCGCATCGGGCATCGTGGGACAACACCTCCGACTCTCCCGCCCCGCCGACCCGTCCGTCGCCGTCTCCTGGTACCGTCGCCACGCCGACCCGATCACGCGCGGCTGCGACGTCACCAATGTCATCCAGCTCCTTGACACGCTCACCGCCGAGAACCCGGTCGCCATCGTCAACCTTGCAGGCGAGTCGAACGTGGACATCGTCGAACGCGATCCGGACAAGTACTACGGACTGAACGTCCTTGTCCCCTTCCGGCTCGCCGAATGGTGTCACAAGCACGGGTGCCGGTACATCCACATCTCGTCTCAGGCGGTCTTCGCCGGCGACAACCCGCCGTACGGACCGGACAGCCTCACCGCGCCGGTCAACGAATACGGAAGTCAGAAACTCCGTGCGGAGATCATGACCGGCGGATTCGACGAGACGACGATCCTGCGTCTGTCCTTCGTCCTGGGTGTGCGCCCACTGCCGCATGTCGGCCGCAAGAACCCGCTAGAGTCGATGTTCGACGGCACGCAGCCGAAGCAGGTGTGCGACCGCTGGTTCTCGCCGTTGTTCGCGCGGGACGCGGCGGAGTTCATCTGGGATGAGATCCTGGCGCCGAGCGGACAGAAGATCCGGCACGCGGGGATTCCGGAGAAGTGGAGCCGGTATAACATCGCAACGCGGATACGGGTATTGAACCTACCTCCCGCAGCAGTACACCCGTATCCGCTGCCGATCTCCCACGACGACTTCCTTGACACCGCGCCACGTCCGATCAACACGGCGTACGACGACTCGTCGTGGAATCCGGTCAGTCTTGACACCGGGCTCCGTGAATGCGCCGAGATCCCCTTTGGCCGCGCCGCCGAACTCGCGTTGTTCTTCGGTATCTCTGAAACCGAGGCGTCCAATCGACTTGCCCGCGGCTTCCCCGCCCTGCACGCCGCCGTCGCCGAAGACTTCCGCCGGTCCGGCGCCTCAGAGTCCGACCCGGACAGTCTGCTCCGGTGGTACCGGGAAACCGACTCCTACATCTGGGAGCTATCGGCGTACCACGACGACCCGGGGTTCAACTACTCGGGGATGTGCGCTGGAATCGCCGCACGACTACGTACAAGTGGTCTGGAGTCGATGCACCACCGCGTGCTTTGTCTGGGGGACGGCATCGGCGATCTCACAATGGAGATCCGCAAATCCAACGGGCAGTGCGCCGTGTACCACGACCTACAAGGGAGCCTGACCAGCCGGTACGCCCACTTCCGGTACTGGCGCGAATTCGGCGATCACATGCCGCATCAAGAGACCGCAGGCTGGAGCACAATCGAGATCGGAATGATGGCCAACTCGTTCGACGCCGTCGTCTCCCTCGACTTCCTCGAACACGTCCCGAACGTCGAGGACTGGGTACGCGCGCTCCACGCGGCGCTCGTCCCCGGCGGGCTGTTCTGTGCGCAGAACGCGTTCGCCTGCGGCTCCGGGCCGTCCGGGTCGATCCCGATGCACTTGTCCTGCAACGACCGTTTCGAGGCGGACTGGGACCCGATGTTGTCGTCAATCGGCTTCGAACAACTATCTTCTAACTGGTACCGAAAGAGGTAATCCAAAATGCAAGACCGAGCAGTTTTACCGTACGTGGTTGTGATTTGTGTAGACTGTGGCGCAGAGATGGAACGGAGCCGGGTACGTGCCATCGTAATCCATACGTACCCTGACACCGATACGCGAACGCCAGTTGTAGAGTACAACTGCCGGACAGTAGGGTGCAGTTGTAAGGTGTTTGTGGAGGGCCGATGATAATCCAGACCAAAGACACGACCGGCACCCCGAATGGAACGCTGATGCCTTTGTGGTCTGCCGCCGACAAACTCGGCCGACTGTACACCCCACAGCAGGTCTACGCCGTCACGATCCCGCCCGGCGCAGTCAAAGGTCCTCACCTGCACCGCCGCCGCTGCGGGTACTTCTTCTGCTTGGCCGGTCACGTCCAGTTGACCGTTAACGCCAAGCTCCCGGACGGCGCCCGTTGGGCGAAGTTCCACGACCGGCGCGAGTACCGGACGTACGACATGTATGCAGGCGACGGTCCGGTCCTGGTGCTTCCCGGCGACCCGGCGGAGATCCGGTGTGCCGGGGACACCGTCGCCATCGTAGTCAACATGCCGGACCGCCCATGGACGGCGGAGGACCCGGACGACCACCCGGACGACCCGCTGGTCAAGGAATGGAACCCGACGAACGTCCGGTTCGTGGAGAGTCTACATGGCGCGTAGAAGTGGTGACAACGGATATGCCCCGGGGTGGTGTATTCATTACCGCGGCGCGCACGATCACGAAACCTGCGAGAAGGAAGTTCGGTATGACAGCTTCCAACCGAGAAACATGAAAACGCAGCCGTGCTTCTTGGACAGCAAAGGACAGAGCAGCCCAGAGGCGCTTCCATGTCCGCACCTTAGACGCCCAACCTTAGAAGAGATTGCCGCACACAAAACGTACGTATCAGACCGTCTGGAGAAGTTGACATTGGGAATGTGTTTGGTGCGTGACGACGCAGCTAAGAACGGTCTGCGTAAGGGGCGTGGCGGCCGTGGTTCTGTGACGTGCCCGGTCTGCCGGAGTGGCACCTTGTCCTATACGGTCGCGTCGTACAACGGGCATATACACGGACATTGTTCGACAGACGGGTGTTTGTCGTGGATGCAATAACTACGGAGGCTTATAGTGGCTAGACGACTCGACATCGGCGTGTGCGCGTTTGGTCGCCCGGACCTACTCCAGAACACCCTGGACGGCATCGTCCGGACGTGTACGACGGACTGGCGCGTCATTGTTGTAGACAACCCACATCCGGTCGATGGGTACGCGACAGCGTCCTGTAACATACGCGTCGAAGACGTAATTATACGGCCACCATTGAATATTGGGTACGCGGGAGCGGTACGGCGCGCACAGGAGCGCGCTGAGACGGAATACATCGCCTACCTCGACCACGACGTCTCTCTCCTCACCCCTGGCTGGGACGAGACCCTCTGTTCCCTTCTCGACCGCCACCACGAAGTCGGCCTCGTCTTCCCGAACGGTGGCGCGTATCCCATCGACCGCGGCGACTACCAGGAGGTCATGTGGTCCCCCGGGTTCGCCTGGGTCCTGTCCCGTCTCTGCATGTCCGAGACTGGGCTGTTCGACACGACGCTTGGCCACCAGGAGGAGTGCGACTACGCGCTCCGTATCCGTATGGCCGGCTGGCGTTGCGCCGCCGTCCCGTCCGTCCGGGTAGACCACCTGGCGAACGCGACGAATGACCCGTCGCCGGAGTCATCGGAGCGGATCGCGAAAGGCGTGCGCGCGTTCGTGGACAAGTGGAACCGGTACTTCAACGGAAAGAACTTCAACTACCATTCGCCGAACGTGACGCGCTGGGACGACTGGCCGCCGAACGCGCTGTACCTGGAAGAGTATTGGAAGCTGCGAACGCCGGACCTAAACGCGAACCCAGAGCCGTACGCGGGTGACGACGCACACGAACTTTTACGCGTGCCGCGCTTGAAATCGTTCTACAATTCACGGATAATTTAAATTTGGACGGAAAGTCACAATTAAGAATAATAAACCTATGAGACCGTTGTGCTCCGCTATCCTCCGTGTAAAGAACGAGGCTAAATGGATCGACGAAGTCCTCCGCTCGATCTACCCGGTCTGCCACCGGATCTTCGTCCTGGACGATCACTCGACCGACGAGACGGCGACGATCTGCTGGCAGTTCCCGAACGTCACAGTCTTCGACTCGCCGTTCGACACACTCGACGAGTCCCGTGACAAGGAATGGCTGTACCGCCGTGTCCTCGACGCCTACGGCTCCGGCCCGCACGGCGTCCACTGGCCGGAGTGGATCTTGGCCATCGACGGCGACGAAGTCCTCGACCGCCGCGACATCTCCCGTCTCGTCTCCCTGATGACAGACTACCCGGACGCCGTCGCCTGGAAGCTCCGGATCATCTACTTGTGGAACGACAGGCGGCACAAGCGCGTCGATGGCGTCTACGGACAGTTCGCGCGGCCGAGTCTTTGGAAGGTAGTCAATCCGGCGTTCGGCTTCTTGTCCACTCCCTGGGGACGAGACCCGCAGACCGGAGAGCCGGTCAACTTCCACTGTTCGTCGATCCCGCAGGAGTTGCTCGCGTCGGCTGAGTGGTCGGAGGTCCGTCTCAACCACCTCGGGTACATGGACGTGAACGATCGGCTGCGGAAATACCGCTGGTACAACGAAATCGACGCGGGGAATCCGGCGGAAGACGGATATCGCCATGTGGTACAGGGCGACGTAGAGGAAGTGCCGGCGGGCGCGAAGTTGATGCACGCGGGGCCGCTGTGTTTGGTGGAGGTGGAGTAACTGGTTATGTGGGTATTTATCATCGGATTCTTCATCGGTGTTATGGGCGTGTTGTCGTACAACTACCTGAATACAGGTTCTCCATGGAGGCGACGTTAATGCCGACGATTATCATTCCGACGAACGACGAGCGCTGCTGGCGGGAGTGTGTTGCAGCGGTTAGGAAGAACGAGCCGTGGATTGACTATTGGGGCTTTGCTGCCGCTCCCAATGGGTTTGAATTCGGCAGCAGCGCACCTTCAGCGTTTCATTTGGTACGTGGTCCGTTTTGTTTTTCTAAATCAGTAAACCACGTCATTAAGGCCAGAGCGCCGCGCACCGACAACGGTGTCCTTATCCTCAACCACGACGCCCTCCTCGAAACTCCCGGCGGATTCTCTTCTCTGATCGCCTGGACCGACGCACACCCGGAGTACGGGGTGATGTCGGCGGCGGTCCGTGGGGCGTGCTGTAATCCAATCCAGACGGCGTTCGACCCGAACACGGGCGGCGGCCACGATGTACAGCGCTTCGGCCCGGTAGTCGATACCGATGTCACTGTTGCTTTCGTCGCTGTCTACATTCCACGTCGTACTTTGGACACTGTGGGTCTTCTATGCGAAGAACTTACAGGGTATGGATTTGATGATGATTTGTACTGCGACCAAGTCCGCGCCGCCGGTCTACGCGTTGGCGTCTACCACGGCTGCGTCGTCGAACACGGCAGTCTCCCGTCGTCGTACCGCACCCGTCCGGACTGCCGGGAGCTGATGGACTACAACCACAGGCAGTACCACCGGATTGTCCGGGAGCGCGGGCTGACGGAACACTCGACGCACATGCGCTGGTGTCAGGAGAATTTCTGACTTGTCAGCTGTCGTTATCGACGACCGGGAAGACCCGCGGCTCGTCCACGAACTCGCCCGGTTCCAGGTGCCCTGCGCTACCCTCCGTCTGGAGCACGGAGACGCCTACTGGCAGTCTTCCGCCGGCCTCCTTGTCGGCTGGGAGCGCAAGCGCCTCACCGACCTGGTCGCCTGTATCAAAGACCGCCGTCTCGCCGGCTCCCAGCTCGTCGGAATGCACAAGACCTACGACCGGGTAAATCTGGTCATCGAAGGGATCTGGCGCCCGACTGCTTCCGGTACAGTCGAGCAGTTTAACGGCGGCGGCGCCTGGCACCCGCTGCACTTCAAGTCGGAAGGGATCTCGTACCAGGCAATCGACGGGTACCTGGAGTCCCTGTCCGAGATCGGCGGGGTGCGCGTCTGGCGGACCCAGTCCTTCCAGGAGACCGCAGCGCTGTACGCGTCCCGCTTCCACTGGTGGCAGCGCCCGTACGACTCCCACCGGAGCGTAGACGCAATCTACTCGCCGGACCCGGAGTTCCAGCGGCAAGGGAAGGTAAAGATGTTCCGGGAGGCGACGCCGGTTGTCCAGGCGGCGGCGCTTCTGCCGCACGTGGACGCGAAGTCGTGGTCGCTGGCCGTGCAGTACGCCTCCCCAAGGGACTTGTATAACGCGGACGTCGCGGACTGGCAGCGGACGACCTGGACGGACTCGTCAGGGAAAGAGAAACGATTCGGCCGGAAGGTCGCAGAGGAGATTGTCGGATGGCTACGCGGCCGAAACGGAAGGTAGGTCGTCCGATCCCGACCGGCGTCCGGCATCCCCGGTGGAAGTACGGCCAAGTGCTGAACGAGAAGGGGTATGTCCGCTTGAAAAGTCAGCCTGACCGTGGAATGTACGAACACCGTGCGTTGATGCGCGAGTTACTCCGGCACCGGCGTATCTGCGCCTCCTACGTGTTCCCGGCTGGGTCTATCGGCCGCGACGGACTGCCTGTCGGGTTCTCGGTGAACCACTTCGACCAGAACAAGACGCACAACTGTTTTGGGAACCTGCAACTGCTGCAAAACTGCATTCACAGCGCGATCAGCCGGTCACGCTGGAAGTACATTCAGTCTCACATGGAGGAGTTTATCGTGTGGTCACAACGCCAATTCGAGTCGGAGGTGCCGTTTTGACCTCCTGGCCATCCCGCCTCCCACTCGGCCCGGTCGCACGCCGCCGCTGGTTCGGCTTCATTGTCGAACTTCTGCCGTCCAGCCGGAACGCCGCAATGAAACGGCTGCTTGCCGCCAAGGACACTACACCCAATGTCGACACCGCTCCCGTGCCCAACTCCCTGCCCGACCTGTCCTCGCAAGTACCGTCCACTCCCCGGTGACGGCTCGCTTCCCTCGCGCTTCCTCGCCATCGGCGAGCGCCCAGGGAAAGACGAGAACTCCGCCGGTCTTCCGTTCGTAGGCGTCTCGGGCCAAGAGCAGAACGAGACGTACCTGCCGCTCGCCGGTCTCCGCCGGTCGGACATCCGGTTCACCAACGCTGTCCAGTGCTGGGCGGACAACAACCGGACGCCGTCCGCGAAGGAAGTCTCCGCTTGTGCTGCGCACCACCTCCCGGCGCACATTGCCGCCTGCCGCCCCGAGGTCATCTTCTTGATCGGCGGCTCCGCCTGCCGTCTCTGTCCTGGGATCGTGCTTGACGCGCAGCACGGCATCCCGCAGCACACACGGAAAGTCGGCGGTCCGTCCGGCAGTCTCTTCGGCTGGTCCGGCTGGGTCGTCCCGATGTGGCACCCGGCGGCTGGCCTGCGTGTCGGCAAGGTCATGTCCCAGTTGCTTGAGGACTGGGCGTCGGTCGGCCGGCTGCTCCAGGGCGGCAACGGCGCGTTCTCACCAGACCCCCCTACACCAACGACAAACTACCGGATCTGGCGTCGTGGTGCCCGTCCGCAGTCTTGTTCGACCACCTACCTCCCTGGAGTCGATACGGAGAGCCACGGCGCGCGCCCGTACAGCATCCAGGTCGCTGACTCCCCTGGGTCGGCGGTCCTATACCCCGCAGGCGACCCGGAGGCGCTGGACGCCGCGGCGCGGGCCATCGCCGACCGCGAGATCGTCATGCACCACGCCGGACACGACGTAGACGAGTGCGCCCGTATGGGCGTCCGGATCGCCAGGTACCGGGACACCATGCAGGAGGCGTACCACCTTGGCACACTCCCCCAGGGGTTGAAGTCGCTCACCTACCGGCTGTTCCGGCATACGATGACCTCCTGGGAGGACACGGTTCGCCCGGCGAGTATCAACGCGCTGCTGTCGTGGCTGTCGGAGGCAATCGTCGTCGCGCGGATGGACCTGTACGGGACGAAGACCAGGACGTTCAAGACGTGCGTCTGTGGTCACGGCGAGGCGGCGCATTGGACGGCGTCACACGCGTCGAAGTGCGACTGCCCCGGGTTCGTCGGCCGCACTGAAACCGAGGAAGTCGCCGGAGACACCGAGCGGTTGTTCAAGCGGCTCATAGACCACTCCAGTCCAGCACCGGACTCGGAGTACGACCCGTGGGAGCGCTTGTCGGCGTGGCGTGTAGAGTCTACATCGGACTACGGACACGTCGTCGCGCGCTGCGGCGAGTACCCGATCCTGGGGATTGGCAACTGTACGGAGGCACAGGCGGTCGCGTACGCCTGTGGCGACGCTGACTGGACAGCGCGGGCGGCGGTAGAGTTGGCGCGACTGCGTGAGGAACGCGCGATACATGTCGCGCCGGGAGACGAGGACCGATAATGGCGCTTTTTGGTGGAATTCAACTTCCTGGAAAACCGGATCTGGAGAACGTAAGAAAGTTAGACCTTTTATGTCTTCCCATGATCTCCCGCATGACCCGCGCCGGAGTCGCCATCGACCTCCCGTACCTCGCGGACCTGTCCGTCGAATTCGGTCGCGAAATGGCTGAACTCCAGCGCGATATATCCTCCTACATCCCACCCGACGCGCTCGACCGCTTCGTGGACGCCTCTACTGCCGAAGACGACGCTACAGGTCGCGCGATACCCGTTGAAATCAACGCGAATAGCGCGGACCAAATCCGTGTTTTGCTTTACGACCTGCTTCGTGTTCATTTAGGTAAGAACATCAAACCTACAGCGAGCGGCAAGCTGTCTACGGGTAAGCGCCAATTAGAACTATGTCGTGAGCACCCAGTTGTAGCGAAGGTGCTGGCGTATCGCGAATGGTCTAAGCTAAAAAGCGCTTTTGTGGACGCGCTACCTAAACTGGCGAGGTTTCACCCACGGGGTGCATCTTGCCCGTTATGTGAACTCCCACATGACGCGCCGACTTGGCGGCTCCACGGGGACATTCTGACTACGCGTGCGGCAACCGGGCGCCTATCGATGAAGAAGCCGAATCTTCAGCAGATACCGACACGCTCTAAGATCGGGCAACGTGTTCGCGCTGCTTTCATCGCTCCTCCCGGCAAACGTTTCGTTTCTTGTGACTTCTCCCAGATCGAACTCCGTGATCTGGCACATCTGTCCAACTGTTCGTCAATGATTGACGTGTACCTAAACGACGGAGATCTACACGACGACACCTGTCATCGTGCGCTCGGTGTCCCATGGGACGAAAAACCGGACAAGTACAAACACCGCATGGGAGCGAAACGCGTAAACTTCGGCATACAGAACGGCACTACCGAAAAGGGGCTCTATCTGCAACTGGTAATGGACTTTCACGCCAACGGTTTAGAGATCCCGGATTGGCTCACTGAGGAGTGGTGCAAGAAGTTTATTGCGGACTGGTTAGAGTCCCGCCCGGAAGTACAGAATTACTTCGAACTACAGTGGTACCGGGCGCGACGATACGGCGCTACATGGGACGCTTTCGGGAGGACCCGCTTGATACCCGAAGTCAAAAGTATGCACCGACGCGTGCGTCAAGAAGGGTTACGTCAAGCACAAAACCTACCTGTGACATCGACGGCGGCTGGTCACTTGAAGCTCGTCATGGGTGAACTAGACGAGACATTCCGTCGGTTGTACGACGGCGGTATCTACGTCTGGCCTTTGTTGCCTGTACACGATCAGGTGATCGTTGAAGTAGAAGAGGAATGGGCAGACACGGTTGGCGTTATCATGTCTGACTGTTTCGCCAAGGTTGCACACGATAAAGAGACTGGCGAGAACTTATGGCGCGTGCCAATCAAGTCGGATTGCGAAATTACGACGCGATGGCAAAAGGAAGAGTAAACCGAATGCAACACGAAGATCTAACCGACGACCAATCCGAAGGCAAGTCGAAACGCCTCCGGTCCGCTTCAAACTCGAAGCTGCCTGTCGCCTCCGTCATCCCTGACCGGGAGGAGTTCAAGCGCGCCGTCGCGCTCCTGCGCGAGGCCGGCAAAATAAAAGTCGCGATGTCCGAAGGCAAGGAACGCCTGGACGAGATCGAGATGGAACTGCACTGCTTGTGCGTCGCCTACGATCTCAACAGCGGACTGCGGCATGGGCTGTTCGGCTTTGAGGACCGGGGGATGAAGTCGAAGTCCACGCTGAAGAAAGACAAGCTCGTCAACCTCTTGTCCGAGTTCGGCATCCCGGCCGCACGCTTGTCCGAGTGCTACGAGTCCGGCTCCGAATTCCTGGACACGCGTATTACCGCTTTCGACCTGGAGTAGACACCCCGCCGCCGTCGAGCAGCTGGTCCATTCGGTCTCCCAGCCGGTCTACCGACTTCTCTAGCCGCTCGACCTTCGTCTGTACCGCCTCGATCCCGTTCGTCTTCGCTTCCAACGCGCTGACCCGCGTCCACAGCGCGCCGCACGCAAACGCAATCGACAATACGAACGCCAGATTCACGTACAGGATCGGGTGCGGTTTAGCGGTTGCCTGGCTCTGGAGCGCGAGCACCAGTTCCTTGACCATACTCCCGGTGTCCAGCTTCACCGACTCGCCGAGTTCTTCCATGAGTGCAATCTCCTGCGCAATCTCGTTCAACCTGTGTTCAAACTGAGACCGAGACCCGTGTGCCGGCGAGTCAGGTGCATACGCTAATCCTGAACGTACCATACGGACCGATAGTGATGCATCGGACGGGATCGTGTCTGTCAGGATAGGACCGGATAGTGTGGATTCCAGGTATTCACCCGGCATTCGTCTGACCTCGTGCCGCCGGAGGAGACTGCGTGTGCGGTGCCGCCACCAGTGAATGGTTCGCTGCGCCACGCTGCAGAAAGTTGTACAGCCACCGGTACCAGCGGCTTTCCGGCAATGGCGCGGGCATTGTGGACACGGCGGTAGAGAACAACCACCACGCGGTCGGCGTGCCGATCCCAAGTAGGACGTGGGTTAACGAATCCTGTGTCATTTTCCGTACGGTCCTTTCCCTACCCCGCGCATCGCGCGGACGATGTCGGCGCGGCCTTCGGCAGCTGTCCGGCTGAGCCCTTTGCCACGGAATGCAGTGTACCCAAGGGACTTCGACAACTCGTTCAGTTGTTCGTCTGTCAGCATCTCTGGGTTCGCTGCTTCTTCCGGCGTAAAGCCGACTTCCTTCAACTTCTTGCCGATGGCGACAGACTTGTTCCAGGCGTCGGCGGCGACTTTGTTGAAGCCGATCTCGCGCTGGGACACCGTCCCGCCAGGGGTTCCGGGTGCAGGCATTCCAGCCGGTTTCGGCGGTGTAGACTCTACACGTGGTGCCGCCGACGCGCTCCCTGTCCCCTTCCCTCCCGGCGTCATCCCTTCCCTCGCCGGACCGCGTCCCTTACCTCCGACGCGCGGCGACGGCGCCGTAAAGTCCGGACGGCGCTCCCCACCGTACTGCATCTTCTTGGCGATCTGCGGGTTCGGCTTGAACGGTTCCGGTGCCTTCGGTGCGTCCGCCGACTTCTCTGTCTTCAACGTGGACTTGAATTCTTTGATCGCGTCCACACGCTCCTGCGCCGTCTTCGGCGGCTTCCCGTGCGCCTCCTCGTACAGCCGGTTCGCCAACTCGTCCCGGGTCATCTTCGGGACGCCTTCGAGGTTTGTGCCGTACTTCTCCTTCAACGCCTCCAAGACGTCCAGCGCCGTCCCGACACCAGGGATGCGCTTCGCCAGGAACTTCGCTACCGGATGTACCTTCGGGAGTTTTGACGCAAGCGCTTCTGCGGTTCCGGTGCCTGCCGCCGCACCTTCCGCAGCGCCCATCGCGCCAGGTAACCCAACCGACCGCGGTCGCCCAGACAGCGCGTACGGCGCGATCTCTCCCGCCGCCTTGTACGGGTCGTCATGGAACGCCTTCCGCAGTCCGCCGGTCACGTCGGCCTGCGGCATCCCGGTATTCGGGTCTATCGGGATACGGCCACCACTCATCCCTTCCGGTAGCAGCGCACCTTTCGCTGCACCCTTCAGTGTCTCTCCGACGCCGGACGCGAAGGACCGCAGCTTTTCAGGGAATGTCGGCGGCGCTTCCCAAGACCCGGACACACTGGACGACTGACTGCTTCCCGGGCGTGCCTGTTTGAGGACGTTGTTCTTGATCGCCAGCCCGATCGCTTCATCCGACATCGACCCGGGGAAGGCAACGGTGCCGACACCAGGGATATCGACGACCTTTTCAGCTTGCGGACTCACTGTTTAATGTCCTCCACTTTCCCCGTCTGTGGGTTGAAGCGCTTCGTCGGCTTTGCCTGCGACGGTGCCCCGGTCATGGGTGTACCTCCACTCCCGACCGGCGCCCCGCCCCTAATCCCTTTCCTCGTCTCGTCGATCTGCGTGTCGAGTCCGTCGATCCGGTTCTTCATGTCGGCGAACATCGAGTCCGCCGCGCCTTTAAGACTCCCTTCAGCCATCGCGTCGTTGAACAGCTTAGCCGCCCCTGCCCGTGCGCTGTCGGTACTCACGCCGCCCATCGTCGCGGTCGTCGTCACCAGCGCGTAGTCCTTCGCCGCGGTGTCCACCGCGACCCGGAACGCCGCCAACTGTGGGTAGTCAGTCAACTCCCCTTGTGCCCACTGAAGGTACTCGTTCGCCAGCCTTGCGCCGGTCCGTCCGACCTGACTAGACAGTGCCACCGCACGCTCTATGTTCGCTCGCGCGTTCCGTTCAAACGCGCCGATGTTGCCTTTCGCCTGCATCAACTTCGTAAGCGTCGCTTGGCCGCCGCGGAACCCGGCGCGCTCCTCCAGCGCCCCACCGACACCAGCGCCGCCACCGGACAACTCACCCGCCAGGACCTTCTGGTACGCCGTCCGGTTCGGGTTGTTTGCGCCGAGCCCGAATGCCGGTACCTGTCCAGTAGCGATCTGCCACTGGGCGAGCGCCTGTAACTCTTGTGGTGTCATCGCACTGCCGCCGCCGCCAGCCGACGCAGCCTTCGCCTTCGCCATATCGACTTCGGCCAGGAGACTCGCGGCGCGCTGCTGCGCCTCCGTCTTCGACGAGACCTTCCCGGACAGCAGCAAATGGTTCGCGACCTTGTCTACGTCCGTCTGCTTCTCCGCCGGAGTGGCATACCGGCTCCCGGTCGGCACGGTGATCTTCTCGCCGCCGACGTTGTACAGTCCGGACTTGTCTTCGTACAGGATTAACTTCTTGCCGTCCGGTGTCTCGATCTCGACTTTGTGTCTTGCTCCTGGGGAGAGCGTCGGCTCCTCGCCGAATCGGGTCGGGAACTTGCCCTCCAGACCGTAGCGTTTGAGCGCGTCGCCGGTCAGTCCGGCTTCAGTTCCTTCTTTTGTCCGGCGTTGCCGCTCGTTTTCTTCGTGGAGAAGACGCTGGCGCTCCTGCTGCTCCGCAAGCGCCTGCTGCTGCTTCAGTTCGATCTTGTTCCGCGCTTCTTCCAGTGCCGTCTGCCGTGCGACATCCTGACCTTGTTTGACGCCTGCTTGTCTCGTCTGTTCCGCCTGCGCCCGCTCTGGACTGTACGCCGGCGCCTTCCCGTCCGGCAGCTTCGGTGCTCCCGGCACCGGATTCAGTGCCTTCAGTCCATGTAGCAACGTTGCCATCTGTCCGATGACCGGCAGGTGCTTCTTGGTCTCCGGGTCCGTCGCGGACTTCTGCCCCATGTCCACAAGCGATTTGATCCCCCACTGGGCGAGTTGCGGGTCGTCGCTATGGGACGCGAGTTCGAAGGCGCGCATTTGGTTCTCCTGGTCGCGCGCCTTCTTCTCCTGTCCCATCCGGATCAAGTTTGTGATTACACCCATGAAAAATTACCCCGCGATTTTTTCGACCCCGGTGTATACCCTACCGAATAAATCGGCGGGATTTTTTCGACCATTTATTCGACCCCTTCACCGCTTCTTGCTGCGCTTCCGCATCCGCTTCGCCCGCCCCGCCGGAATGACTTCCTCGTCTTTGTGCAGCAGCGCCGGTCCCGTGCGTTTCACCTTGCCGCCGCGCTTGTAGGAGTCCATTCCGCCCATGTCGCTCCCGCCGGACCCGGACGGGCTCTCCGACCCGTGCTTCTTTCGGGACTTGAACGCGCCCATCGTGTACAGATCTCGTAATGCGCCCATCGGAATCTCCTTTGCCGTTGCCGACTTCTTACACCAGCGCGCCGATACCCTGCGCGATCTGGCCGAATTGATTTGCGAACCCGCCCTGGATGTTGATCCCCATCTTCGCGAGCGCTGCCTGGATCGTGGACATCAACGCCTGGAGTCCCTGGCTCGTCTGTGTAGAACCTACACCGGCGACTCCGAGACCTGTGTTGCTGATCCCCTGGCCGATGCCCGCCTCAGTGCTTGCGGCTCCGGTCAACGCCGCCGCCGCGTTCGGTTGCAGACTCAGCGCTGCATCTCCGACTTTGCTTGCCGCGGCCTGTGGTAACCCTGCCAGCACCGTAGACCTGTACCCTCCCTGGGGCAGCTGCATCCCTGCTGTAGATTGCGCGCTCTGGAACAAGTTCTCGACAGTCGTCGCCGTCGGCGCGAGCGCCTGTTCCATCGCCGTCGGGTCGCCTGACAGGATCTTCGTGTAGAAATCAATACTCGGTTGCAGCGTGTTGAGCGCGGAACCCTGCACCCCCAGACCTTGCCCCGCTGTCCCAAGCCCCGCGGCCGTAGTCTGCCCGCCTGCGCCGGTCAGGTTCGCTCCTGTTGTCCCAGTCAGGTTTGACAGCGACCGGAAGAACGTTGTCAGTGGATCACCACTGCCCGGCAGCGGCGCGACTCCAGCATTGCCGGACCCGAACCCCCCGGACCCGCCGGTATTGGTGCCGGCGAGATTGCTGTACCCGGAACTGAACGGATCTGTGCTTGTCGTCGGCATGACCTTTTATTCTCCTAGATATCCGCGCCCTTCACAACGCTTTGACTTCCGACTGGCCGGACGACCTGATACCCGCCGTCACTCCCCCACTGCTTCGTGTGCATCTCCGTGTCCTGCGCGTACAGCCGGAACGCCGCCGGGGACGTCGCTTGGTAGCTCTCCGCCAGGTACTTCGTTGGCTGGACGACCACCAGTGCCTTCCGGTATACCCCGCCGGTCGCCGGGAGCACATACGTCTCCGTCGTCCCGTTGTCAAAACTCCGGGCGAGGACCACGCTCGACGCCGCGAGATACGCCACCCAGAAGAGCCTCTGGTGCTGGTACCCCGACATCCCGTGTGTCATGAACGGCGTCTGCCAGATGACCGCCAGTTCCGGCTCCGGCTCGTACACCCACTGGATCTCATTCCACCAAATGCTCGCGGCGTCGCTTTTGATGATCTGGATCTCGTGCGTGATGAACGGCGGCCATGCCAACGCGATGAACTGCTTTCCTTGTGCGTTCACTGTCTGTGTCGTCCCGACGACGCCGCTGTCGCCAACAAACGTCAGCGTGACATCCACGCCCTGTGTATCGACCACCATCAGACACCCCTGGAGGAACTTCGCCCGGGGACTCCCGAGGTCAAGCACCGGACTGTAGTCGTTGTCCAGCTCCGGGTACTCTTCTGCGTCAAATACAATCTCTTCCCACCAGCAGCGCGCTCCCCCCTGCGGCTGAATACGCAGCTCGTGCGTGACTACCGGCGGAATGAACGTGAAGTCCAAAGTCGTCTTCTGTGCCGCCGTCGTGCTCCCCGGACTGACTTGCGGTGTCACCACCCCGCCGCTCGCCAGCTGCACCCGGAACGGCACGACTACGCCGCCGGTATCGACTGGCATCGAGAACGCGCGCAGGTATGTCCGCCGCCCGTTCCGCGGCGAAATCCACGGGCTGTATTCCGGCTCGATCTCCGGCCAGGGTTCGGCGTCCCAGACGATCTCCCCGAACCAGCACCGGGTCGCCGACTGCGGCTGGATCTGGACCTGATGTACGACCTGTGGCGGGTCCAGGTAGAACCCAACCGGCGCTTTCATGGAGGACAGCGCTTCGTTGTACGTCGTCTGCACCGGCAGCGCTTGCGCCGTCGTCCCGTCTTCGAACTCGACCAGGAATGTGACAGCGGCGCCCGCCGTGTCGATCGGCATCGTGAACCCGCGCAGGTGGCACGGCTTCCCGCCCGCCGGGGTCAGGCGCGGCGAGACCTCGATTGTCTTCTCCGGCCAGGGCTCGGCGTCCCACTGGATCTCGTTGTACCAAGCCCGCCACGGCGCGTTCGGCGTGAAGATGACATTGTGCGCAAGCAGCGGCGGGTTCAGCGTGTACGCCACGCCCGTCTTCCCGTTCGTGTTCGTCTTCGTCAGCCCCGTGCCGACCGCGAGGTCCGTCATGAACGCCGGAGTCACGTCCGTCCCGCCCGTGTCTACCGGCAGCACGAACCCGCGAATGTAGACCAGCTTCCCGCCGGCCGGCTCGATGACCGCCGACTGCTTCTGGTCGTTGTCGGGCCACTGCTCGTAGACCCAGCGGACCTGGAACAGTTCCCACCCAGCGGTCGCGGTGTCCGTCGCGTCAATCGCGATCTGCAACTCGTACCCGACGGCCGGAGTGAACGCGAACGGTACCTCCAGTTGTCCGTTTGTCTTGACTGCGAACACGGTCGTCCCGGTCACCGGGTTTGTGACGGCGACCCCGTCCACCAGGAAGTTGACCTTCCGGGTCACGTTGAACGTGTTCGCCTCGACGACCGCGCCGCGCATGTATTTCGCCCCGGGGTATCCGTCGTCGGTCTTGTCGGTCGCTCGGCCGACCGTGATCTCTGGCTTCGGTACCCAGTCAAGGACGTACTGGTACAGCGTCGTCGCCGCACCGGTCGCGGTCCATTGGATCTCCAGGCCGAACGTCCGGGACAAGACACCGAGACCGTCAGTCGAGAACTTCACGACCCCCTGCTGCCGTCCGCTGACTGTGAACGCGGTCGATGCCGTCGGCGTCGAGGTCGCACCGTAGGCTACCAGCGGCGCGACGATAACCCCGAGCACTCCACCGCTCCCGCCCGGGTCTACGTCGAACATCAGGTCGCCGTACAACTTCTCGCCGCGCGCATCACCCTGGTCGTCCTGCTTCGTGATGACCGTCGAAAGGATCGCGCTCCCGTTGTCATTCACCCCGGTGAAGTTGTAGATCGTATTCCCGAACGACATCTTCAGGTTGTTCGCGCCGATCTCGGTCATCCGGCTCGTCGGGAACCCGGCGGTCCCGCCGGAATACGCGTCGAACGACACCCAGCCCTTCGCCTCCCGCGCGTCGAACACCAAAGTCGTATACCAGTTCGCCGACATCGACCCGGTGTTGTACAGCCCGGCGTAGTCGAAGTACAGTTGTCCCTGGTGCCAGATCAACCGCTGGTACTTCGGTTGCGTGTCGTCCGGCGGCGGGATCGTGAACCCGCTGTTCAGGACCGGGAACACCGTCCCGGCCGCGAGACTCGCGCCGATCCCTGTCCCAATCCCACTCCCCGCCTGGTTGTCGTGCGGGAACAACGGGAACATCGTTTCGTCAGTGAGACTCTGGACGCCGCCGCCTTCCGTGTAATTGTAGATCCCGTCCTTACCGCGCCAAGTGATCGACACGTCCGAGATACTGTTCGACTGGACAGTGAGACTCCACTCCATCCAGAGACCTTTGCCGCCGCCGATCTCCTGCGTGTAGAACTGCCCCGTCCCAATCTGCGGGTAGATCCGGAACATGCGCTCCGTCGAGAACACATATGGGACGCCGTTGAACACACACCCCCCAGTCAACGGCTCGGACGGCGACGTCACCTGGAGACTCCCGGTCACGTCCGCGCCGTCCGGGTCGTTGCCGTTGGTCCAGAACAGAATCCCCTGCGCGTTGGCGGCGCCGCAGCCGAAGACAACGCTGCCACTGCTGCCTGTCCCGTACGGACCCCAGATGTGCGGGCACGGGGTACCCATGACAAGCTGTCCCGCCGGGATCGCCCATGGGTACGTGCTGCCGTCTGTGAGTGTGCCAGTCGCGTCCTCTAAGATCTCGATCACGGTGCTCGACCGGACTTGGTATACGGTGTACAGCGCATTGTTGATCGAGATCGAACTCCCTTGAACCAGGTTCGTGTTGAACGTGTCCGCGCCGCCCGCGGTCAGAATCCAGATCGTGTTCGTCCCGTCGCCGCCTGCGACCTTCGACGCCGTCGCGTTCGACGTCGAGAACCGCCCGATGTCCTGCGTCGGGAACGGCATGTACGTGTTGAACCGGGTAACACCCGTCACCGCATCGGTCACTTGGCTTGTCGGCGCCGGCGCCGTCAGGATCGCGCTGTCCGGCAGGTTGTCTGTGAAACTCGCGCCCGACGTGTCTGTCCCGACGTACGCCCAACGGAACACAGTCCCACCGAAGCGGTAGACGTCCACGACGACGTTGGCATCCGCACTCCCCGTCTGTGGGTCAATCGGTGTCGTCGGCAGTGTGAACGTCACGGATTGGTTCGTCAGTGCGGCCGCCGGGACCGCCTGTGTGTAGCGTGTCGCCGCGCTCGGATTACTAACCGCCCCAGTGTATTTCCGGCGGTACACACAGAACCACTGGTAGCTCCCGTTCAGCAGCCCGCCGCCGTTCAACGTCATCGCCGGGTCGAACACAGGCGGTACCATGCCCATCGTCAGCGACCGCGCCATGTTCGTCCCAGGCGTGTCCCCAGGGTAGTAGCCGACGTCGTACATTCCGCTGGAGTCGCCGACATACTTCCAGCCGGACAATCCGCCGATCGGCATTGTGTCCACGACCGTCAACGGATTGCCGGACAGTGCCGTCGTACTTCCTCCCGGCGGCATCTTCACCGGGTTGATCGCCGCGTTACCGAAATCCGCGTTCGTCTTCCCGACGTACAGCTTCGTGTCCCCACCGACCACATACACGTACGTAAAAAACGGCAGGTTCGCGCTGTAGTTGTTCAGCCGGGACATTGTGTGGATATACGTCGGGCTCCCGGTCGGCGCAGTGAACACCGTCAGCCCTGGACGCGTCGTCGTCTCGCCCTGCTGCGGTGTCCGGACGTTGATCTGGAGCGCCGCCTGCCCGTCGGGTATCGTGTCGATACTCCGGTTCCAGTTCATCGTCTGGCCGAATTTCGCGGTCTTGCGTTCGAAAGCGGGCATGGGCTACAGCAGCCTTTCCATTGTGACGTACAGGTCGTACGCGCCGGTCGCGGCATACGTCGCGGTCAACGTGATGTCCACTGACCCGTCGGTTCGCGGCAGGATTGTTGTCTGTCCTGCGTTCCCAGCGATAAGATTCAACGTCACACTGAACGTCTTGACTCCGATCCCATCGTTCGTGCTGACCGCGACAACCACATTGCCGGCGCCGGCCGTGTGCGTATTCACGTATATCGACACGCGGTACAGTCCGGCCGGAGCCTTCGCGCCGCCGACTTGCAACGATGTGGTATTGGTCCCGCTCTGATTCGCGTACGTCGCCGTCGCGTACACCGGCGGCGTGCCGATCCCGTGTGTCGCGGCGTTGTTGTACACCGTGGTCATCCCAGGGAGTTGTAACTCACCGTTACCGACCAGGCGCGGCTGCGTGTTTGACACGCCGGTAGCCATCCCAGTGGAGAACACGGCGACTTGCGTGTACTTCGCCGGGGAGGATGCCGTCGGCTGCGCAGTCCCTTTCACGAACAGGTATGCCGTCACGGTGTTCGCGGTCGTGACCGAAGACGGCCCAGTCGCATCGAACGTCCGGGAGTCGAAGGCGTATGTGTGTCCCCCTGAAGCGTCCTGCCGGATCAGACACACGAGAGCAGCGGCAGCTCCATCCGGTGCGTCGATCGTCTTGTTCCCGGTAAGCGTAATGTCTACCACTGTGACCGCGCCCGCTAGTGCCCCTGTGCCGATCTCTCCCGCTAACGTTTGAATCTGCTGAAACGCAAGGCGCACTGCGTCTACAAGCGCTTGGTTTAGTCCCAGCCCGGATAGATTCGGCGTGTGCAGTCCAGGTGTCATCAGTACCAATTCGTTCCGTCGAATGTCAGCCGTAGTGCGCTGTTCTGCGTCATACTGTGCGCCGCCGGGATATTTCCACCGCCGCCGACGGTCAACGTCCCTGTGTCCGTTTTAATCAACGTGATTTGACGGCCGGCTTGTGACGAGTTAGTAAGCGTCGTGATTGCCGTTGTCCCAGACACGTAGTATTGGTTGTAGATAGACAGAGCCAGCGACGTAGCCGACGCCAGCGTGGTGAACACGTTGTCAATTCCGAAGTTGTTCAGGAACAGCCATCCGGACGACGTCACCAGCGTAACGAGCGAAGTGTACGCGAACTGATTTCCGATGAACAACACGTCTGTCATGGTCGCCGAAAGACCAATTGCGACTCCGGGTGCGGATTCGAATCCTACCGTGTTTCCGAGTATCAGCAGGCTGGATATCGTCGCGCCGCCCACCAGGTTGAACGCGGCCCCAGTGCAGTTGACCCGGCTGCTCGTCACCCGGCAGTTCCGGCAGGTACCGAGATCGAACGCGTCTCCTCCCGAGACGTTGAAAGTACAATTACAGAAGGACACGCCGTTGATACTGTTGGTAATCATCACGCCGACGTCCGTGCTCGCAAATTCACAGTTGTCAAACAGAATGTAGTTGTTCGCGTACGTGCCGTACCCGGTAATCAGGACGCTGTTTCCGTGCCCGTCGAAGACGCAATTTGAGAACTGTAGCTCGTTACACGGCCCGAGAGACGTCTGCGCGATGACAAGCGAGTAGTTTGTCCCGGCGTTTACAGCGGCGCCACAGCCGCACCCGGTAAACGTGATCCCGACCGTCTGTCCTTCAATACGCCAGGCGTTCGCATTGTTGCCGTTCGTTTCGACGAGCACGTTCGTAAACGATCCACTGCTCTGACCGCCACTCCCGCCCGAGATCCCGTTCGTGTTGATGTAGACGCCGTAGTTAGAGCACGTGACGTAGATATCGTCGTACGTGACGCCGATGTTGTTCTCTACGTTCAGCCCGTTGTAGGAAAACAGAATTTGCAAATTACTGACACTGCCGAATCCGCGCGTCTTAATCCGTACCATATTGCCCGACGTGTGATAAGTGGCAGTGGCGTCTTGAATCGTGAAGTCTCCAAGGTCGATGCCACCTCCGAGCCCGCCGGTGTTCACCGCATAGACTAGCCAGTCCCCTGCAAGGCTGCCGTTGGTCTGCACGATTGTGTTGTACATACCGGCGCCACGGATCGACACCGGATAGCCGGTCGGCACGGTGATTTTGCCGTAAATGTTCCATGTCCCGGCGGGGATGTATACCGCGACCTGAAGAGTACCCGGCGCGTAAATTGCTTCCTGGATACCGGCAGTGGCGCTCCGAACAGTCCATGCGCCGGAGTGGTTGTTCGCCGGAGTAAATGTGACCGTGCCGGACGCAGCGCCAGACACAGCGGTTCCGCCGGTTATCAGGACCGGCTCCGCTGTACCGGTGCCGCCTGAGATGTAAAGGTAGTGGTTCGTGTCGGTCCCGTTCACGCCAAGCGGCACTGGAATAAGCGTTACGGTATTCGTAATACCGCTCGTGAGACTTCCGCCCGGGGACAGCGCCGGGAAGTCGTAATCCGACGAGACCGCGCGGCTGCGGCTTGTCCACTGGTATGTCGTGTTGTTCCCAGTGTTCGGTTTGATCTGAAGCAACTGTGTTTGACTTCCCGACGGAGGCACTCCCCAAGCATCGCGAATCGTAACCGCACCGGTATTCGGTGTAACCACGACACTTGCATCGGCGGCGGTAACGCTCGTCACGCTGGTGCTTCCCGCACCGTCCTGAAGCAAGATGTCGCCAAGCGTCCACGGCGCGGGGAGTCCGCCGCCTGAAAACTTGACGTCGTATCGCCCGTTCGCCGCGTAGAAGAACCAGAACCCGACTGCCGATGCGGTGAACGGGTTCGCGAGCGGCGTCACGCCGTTATCGCTGTAGATGCTTGCGAGTGTCGTCGTGCCGGTCAGGTAGACAGTAACCGTCGCGAGCGGATAGCTCGCCTGTACGTCCGGCGCGCCTTGCAGGCCTGACGTCGAGATCTGTTGACCACCCTGTTGGACGAAGCCTTCGACACGCTGCATATAGTTAAACCCTCGGGACCTCGTAAGACTGGCTGCGCGCGGCAGACGTCATTGGTGTGTTAAAGACTGCGGACGTGCGTAGACGAGAGTTCTCAAGCGACGCCGCCGCCACAAAATTCTGGTGTAGTTTCATGGAAGTCTGGAACTCCGACCCGCCGCATTTGAATAGCGCGATGTGCTGTGCGTAGTCGAGGACCGCGTCCAGGTTGCCTTCGTCTACTTGCAGATAATCGGCGTCGCTGGCGGGCACTGGGATATTTGACACAACGTCCACCGACATGCCGTACACGCCGTCCGGTACCGGTCCGACTGCGGCGATCGTCCGGCCACCAAGCCCAAGGAATTGCGGCGCCCCGGGAGCGGACTGCCAGTTGTTCATGAACGCGTCGAGTTCATAGACCGACCCCGCCCAGAGTGGGACGCCGCCGAGTTGCGGCAGCATGACCGTCGGATTGATCCGGGCGAGTTCTACAGCCTCCGTATACCGGTGCTCACAATACTGCGCCCGGGATGTATCGCGCGCCGGTCCGTCATTCGACAAGAGGTCGGACAACGCGCCGAAAACGACGCCCCAGGACAGGTAGTCGGACACATTCAAGGTGACCGGGGCGTTTGTCACTGCGGCCGGTGTAGTACCGACTGTGATGCCGGCTGGGACAGTCAGCAGATCGACTTGACCGTTGACTAACGGCGGCGGGAATGCCTGCATAGTCAGCGGCGGCAGTGTGAACAACCCCCAAGCCAGCGGCGGGTCTTGCGGTGGGTAATTATAGGCGAACGACTGCATCGCCCACTGGTCGTCCCGGAACAGCGGGTATGTGCCGCCAGACGAGGAGATCCATGCTGCACGACGGACGTCAAGCGTTCCTTCCGGAAGGGCCAGGCGATCCTGTGGCGGCGCGGGCCAGGGGAGTGTGGACTGCGATACCCCGATGCCGGTGTCCCCGAGGAACCGGTTCAGTCGCGACTGGATCGCCGACATGATTGCGGCAAACGCGTACATGCCGCTGCCGGTCCAGGTGGCCGACAACGGAGGCTCCAGCAGCATCGCGAGGACAAGGGAAGCGATCTGTGCGTCGGTAACTGAGTGGGTGAGACAGGCGGGCGACAGAACAGACTTCAGATCGTACCAGGCGACGTTCGCCTGCGTGTTGAACACGGCACGCTGCCGGTACGATGCCGTGTACGCCTGCCAGGACCGGACTGCGAGGACAATATAGGAGTTCAGCTCCGATGTAGAGCCTACACCGGCGCCGCCAGAGTAGAAGACTAGACCGGTGTCCTGGAGACGCTGGGCGAGGATCGTGCGTGCCGCGCCGAGATTGAGGTAGGAGTACGGCATGTCATTTGAGTCTCACGATCCTCGCCTGCGCCACGATACCGGGTAAACCGGCGTCAAACGCACCACCACCCTTCTGTCTTTCTACTTCCCCATCCGGACGATCTTGCCGCCGTTCTGCGGGCTCCGGATCGGCGCGGACTGTTTGGCGATCCCAGGCATCGTCGTGTTCGCCGCTGTGGACGGTGAGAGCTTCGGCTTCACGTACCCGTAGACTCCGCTGCCCGCCATCGGCGTCCGGATGCCGCCGACCATACCTACCGTTTTCGCGCCCTTGGAACTGTTCATGTTCTTCATTTCGCCTACACCTCAAAGACAAGTTTACACGACAGTGTCGTGGTTAGTAACACTCCACATGGATCGTCTGCTGTGCCACCGCAAACACCTGGATCTGCCCGACAGGCGCGGAGAACCCGGCGCCGGCCGACGAACGGTACGCTGAGCCTGACGCACTAAGCACGTACCCGTAGTTGGTCGCCGACAATGCGCCTCCGCTGTGGCTGGCCGCGCCGACGTAAACGTTGTCGCTGTTCGCCGCATCCGCCTGGATTGTCACACCGAGTGCCGCACCATTGTAGTTCGGCTCCAGTGACGCCTGAATGAGAGCCAGCAGATTCGTCGGCACACCCGCAGGCACCGTCAGGGTACCCGCGACGTATGCCGGTGAGTTCAAAGGATCGTATGCCATATGCGCGCCACTCCATCTCCGTCAGTTGACGATCTGAAACCCGAAACACAGAGGGTTTGCCGTCGGTGCGACATCTACTGCGACTGTAAAACTTGTACCTGCAGTGCGGGCTGTGACCCGCGGAGGTCCGAGCACTAGTAGTGATTGTGTGTTGCATGTAACGCTGAGTTTCGTTCCCAGACCTTGATCTTCTGTAACCAGGATTTGACTGTTAGCTGTGACTGCTGTGGTGTTCACAACCACATTAGTGGCAGCTGCAGCAATAACCGCCGATCCAGCAGGGGCTGCTGCACACACCGCCGGAGAGGCGGAAGACGAGCAGTTTGTGCCTGTTGCATAAGAAGCTGCAACAAAGCCAGCGTCAGTCTTAACAGTGCTAGCCGCAGAGCGATACAGAGTAGCCGCACTATCAGTGCCAAACTGAATTCCGCTTGCTGAGGTGGTAGGCGTGCCTGTCCCTATGTTAAGTAGAGTTGCAGGACTGAGATTGCCCCCAATCCCTACCTGACCAGCACCTAGAATCGTCATTAAGTCTGTGTGTGTAGAGGCTCCAGTCTTCTGCATGAAACGAAAGGAGGTAGCAGCACTCTCGTAGATATTCCAGAGGTCTGTGTCTGCCGTGCCTGCTCCGTAGTTCCAAGTCACTGCCAGGCCACCTACAGCGCTGCTGGCTGGGCGTGTCTGAGAGTTAAACTCTCCAATCAGAGTAGGGCCGCCAACTTCAAGACGGTAATTGGTAGGCGTCGCGCCAATTCCTACATTTCCGTTTGTAAACATCGCCGAATGATTAGCTGCACCCCCACTTGGCGCAGCGACCTTCAATCCGTATGCTGCTGAGGGACTACCTGTCGCAGCGTACGTCGGCAGAGTCAGCCCGCCGCCAGTGGTATCAATGCCGGATGCAATGGCTGTTCCGTTTCCTGCAAGCACCGGAGCATTCACGGATGTGTTCAATGTAATCGCCGGAGTAGTCGTAGCGGTCGCGACAGTACCACCGAGACCATTGGCGGAAACAACGGACACGGACGTTACCGTACCGCCAGCACCGCCGCCGTTGATCGAAGCCCAGACGCCAGAGATGCAAGCCATCTCGTTCTTCGTCGTCGTATTGACTGTAATGTACGACGGCGAGCACGCCCCGGACGGGTCGGTCGTCACGAATCGGACTTGCGGATTCGATACTTGGCCAACAGCCGGTCCCCAAGATAACAGCAGTGAGAGTAACGTTGCAGCCGGGATGTAGAGTCTACACGCGCGCATAGGTTTAACTCGGAATGAGACTTGAAACGTCGTGCCCCTGCAAAAAAGCCCCCCCAAGAGGAAAGTCAAACCCGCTCCCCTGCCGGTACGCCTGCTGCGGCATCAGGTTGTCGTCGTTCTTGATACACCCGATCAGTTCCGCTTTGTAGTCGGCGGCGTACGAGTTCATCGCCGTGACCCAGTTCGTCTGCCCCAGTTCCGCGAACGTACCGACATTGGCGAGCGCCCATTGCGCCGCGTAGTACTTCGCCTGAAACAGCACGCACCCGGCAAGATCGTACGGCATCCGTGGGAGATCCTGTGTCGGCGACACGTCCGGCCAGCGTGTCACGTAACACGCATTGTACGTCGTGAACTCGACCGGGTTCGGGTAAAGCTCAAACACCGGCGTCCCGTCCGCCGCCCGCCCGTAGTTCGCCTGGATGTACGCCTGCCCCTGTCCGCCGCGCTGCGGGTCGATAGCGTTCAGCATGTCCTGGGACCAGTTCAAGTTCTTGCCACGGAAGCTGTACCCGTCGAACCGGTTTATGATCGACGTGTAATAGACGAAGTTCTGGTCCGGCACCGGCCGCGCGCTGAACGGCAGACTCGGGGCGCCGTAGTACGCTTTCAAGACCTGGTAGGCGGAACCGGCGACACTCGTCTCGCCGTACGGCTTGTCGATTGTCAGTGTGCTGACGCCGTCCCACGTCAGGATTGTGTAGTTCGGCCCGTTTTGGAATGACGCGCCGGACGAGGAGCCGACGCGGAGCTGGCGGCCGACACCGAGGACACCGGCCAACGGAGGCGGCCCCAGGCTGACCGCGTTGAATGCCGCCGCGGCGGCTGCGTCACAGGTGACCGTAGCGGAGTTGAAGGTACAAGTGACTGTCCCCGTGCTGATCGCTGCCGGGACGAAGATCTGCGCGTCGGCTATGAAGTTGAACGACCAGAGGCGCGCGTCGCGGACCCGGCCCCAAGCGCGGTTGTACAACTGTGCCGCGTGCAGTACCGATATTCTCGGTACCGTGCCCATAAGCTCCGCAATCCCGTTCGCGTAGTCGTTCGCCACATGCCTGTCCCTGGCGGCCTACCGGCCTACCGACCGATTGCCAATACACGCACGACGCGCCCCGAGAGATTCGTGGCAGCGCTGACTTCCGCGCCGGTCGCCGCAACGATCCATTTGAGCGTGATGCCGGCGGTCGATCCGCTGCCAGCTGTCGCGCCAGTCCCTCCCGGGAACGGCGGACCCATCAACACAACACAGTCGTACTGCCCGTCGTCCGACCCGGTCGTCTGCGCCCAGATGACCGAGACCGACAGCCCCAACTGCCCCGGCGTGAGAGTCTGTCCGCCGGACAGCGGGGAACCGGTCGTCACCTGCGTGTAGCTCGACGGGCCGATGATGTCCGCTACCGACCAGGGGAGATTCCCCGGCGGGCACGGGAACTGTTCTTGCGTGAGTACTCCGGCCATACCGTCAGTCTCCTTTGCCTAGTAGACCCAGCGCGAACTGTCGAGCAAGACAGCCTTCGACGTGCTCGCGACCGGCGCCTGGATCGCGACACCGATGAACTGCTTCAGCAGCGTCGTCGATACTGTCGCCCCTTCGCGGTCGTCGGCCAGCTGCGGTGACTGGATGTTGGACGACACGAAGATCGCGTCGCCGATCGCCGGGGTGGCCGCCTGGAGCGCGGACGGGAACTTGACCGTCGCGATGCCGGCGATCTGCACGAAGTCGTAGTTGCCGGCCGCCGTGGCATTGACCGCAATCCCGGCGACGAAGTTCGCGCGGGTCGGCGTGCCGTCCGCAGTCACCGTGTAGTTCGACGGCGAGCCGGAGAGCAACGTCGTGTTCACCCACATGACGATACAGCCGATGGACGTCGTCGAGGTCTGCGCGCTGCTGAACTGAACGTACTGGTAGACGCCGCCGTACAGTGTGTTCGGGGTCGTCGATCCGACGGCCGCGCCGGTCACCTGCGCCGCGTCGTTCTGCCCGAGAGTCAGCTTGCCGCCGACCATGCCGAAGTACGCCTGTACGATGGACCCGGAGACTTGCGCCGTCGAGACCGGGACGCCAGGTGCCGGGTCACCGGTCCGGCCGACCGCGTTCATGCCCTGCGAGACAATGCGCGGGGACTGGTTACTGCCGAGAATCGCTGCCATGAGATCTCCTTAGCCGGACGTGCCGGTTAGCTGTTCCATCCGTACGCCTGGACGTTCGCCCACGGCGCGGTGCATTCGAGGTTGACGGCCGCTTTGAGTTGCGACGCGACGCGGGTACTGTCGGGCGCCCGGATGAAGTCCGTCGGGTTGAAGCCGAATTCGGAGTCGTTGCTGACTCGGAACTTCCACCGGGACGTGTTGAACATGCAGAGCACTTCGCCGACAGTCAACGTCGCACTCGCCGACGGGAAGTTGTTGACCGCGCCGATGGACGGCACAGTGTACGCGATAGTGCCAGTCAGGTTGTTCCCCAGTCCGTCGTTCGAGGAGTCAGCGTACCCGGTCAGCGCGGACGGGAAGTAGTCGTCCATCATGACCATCGCGTTCTTGAAACGGAAGCCGGTCGCGCCGAAATACGGGTCGCGGACACTTGCGCCGTCTTGGCCGAAGCGCTGCTGTGCCTGGATGCGGTTCTCAACGAACGAGACGATTGGCTTGTTGCCGACAATCAGGTCGGGCTCGTCGGTGCCGCGCTTCGCCAGGTTGTACATCTGGTTGAACTGCGGGTAGGTGATCGTGCCGGCCGAACCATTGGCGTTCCCGCCCCAGTAGACGTTGCCGTTCAGCGCCTTCTTGATGTTGCCGTTGCGGGTCGCGGTGCCGTACGTGGTGTAGATGTTGCCGTCCCAGGACGGGTTGTACCCGTCGTTGATGGCTTCTACCCAGCCGTTGATGTTGATCTGCCGCGAGCCGATCTGTCCGTTTTGCTGGAGGTCGAGCGCCATGATCGTCGAGATCGTGTTGTAGGCGTTCGCCATGTCGGTTTCGAGCAACGAGAAGACCGCGAGGTCGCCGGTGTTCAGGACCGAGATGTCTTCGAGGTACTCGATAATCATGACGACGTAGTACCGCGGGTCGAAGACGGTCGAGGAGAGCGTCTGCGGCTTGGTCAGGTTGAAGCCGCCGATGCCCTTCGCGTAGGCACCCCCGTTCAGGGGCGCGTACAACTGGATATTCCGCGTGAAAGCGCCGCCGGTGAACGGCACGAGGCACTTCGAACGCATGTGCGCCTGGAACACCGAGGACAGAAAGAATTCGTCTTCGATGCAGGCGTCGTTGATTTCGGGTAAAGTTACCTCATTCACTTCGTCCAATAGCGGATCCGCCATACAATCTCCTCAAAAGCAAAAGATAAAGTCGTTTACTACGCCGTCTTACCCGCCGGTTCCTTCGCGCCCATCGGCACGCCGGCCGCACGCCGTTCCATGAACTTCGTCGCCGCGCGCTCCGCACCGGACAGCTTGCTGCGGTCTTCAGCCGACGGCATCCGGCGCATGTTGTCGTTCGGCTGGTGTTTCCCCGGGTCTACCGGGTCGTGGCCGCGCTCGGTGAACCCCTTGCGCAGGACCGGGGACAGACGTGAATTGTCCACTCCCGGGCGGACCGCCTGGAGTGCTTCTTCGCTGCGGCGCGCGGTCTGTTCGGCGTCCCACTTGGCGCGTGCTTCTTTTACGACGGTCTCGTGCTCGACGCGACGCCGCTCCGCCGGGATGTTGTACTTCTCTTCCCAGACCGACATCAGCGGGCGGCTCGATTCACTCGCCGTCTTCAGGATCGCCTGCTGTTCGGCGTAGGTCAGTTGCTTGCCGGTAAGCTGCTGGTGCTCCGAAGCCATCGACATCCAGATCGGGGTCAGCTGTGCGACGCCGGCCAGTTCCGGGACGATCTTGCCCGAGATCTCCTTGAAGATGTCGTTCTTGAACGCGGCGAGCTTTTCGTCCAGGTCCGGTGTAGAGTCTACAGGACGACCGGTCTTCCGCGTGTCGATCAGATCGCCCACTGGCGGGATGTCGTCGTCCGACAGCTGGTACGTGTCCTTCACCGCCTGGAGACGCGCCTGCGCCTGCGCGACGGTGACCTTCTGGTTCGCGAGGTCCTTCAGGATCTTCGCCTTGTCGGCTTCAGCAGCTTCAAGCTGCTGCCGGTAGGTGTCAAGCTGCCCGTCGAACTTCTTGCGTTCGTCGGCAAGGGACTGCGTCTTCTGAGTGTAGTCAGCGTTCCGCATGAACCCTGCGGCGAACGACGCGGCAGCCGTTTCGTTCTTGCTGAGACGGTCCCGCAGGAGTCCCGCGAGTTCGTCGTCGCCTTTGGAGGCTTCCGCGATGGCTGCTTCGAGCACTTGCTTGTCTACCGGCATTAGAAATTCCTTTCAGTCGGGTGTACGCCCGGTTGCTGAATTCAACACATGACTGGCGACTGCGGCTTACCCCGCGACATTCGGCGCCTTCGGCTCCGGTGCCCCTGGGCTCGCGATCACCTGCCGCAACGCGGCCCGGATTCCTGTCGTGGCCTGGCGGAGACTCGCCGCAGCGGCAGGGAACCGCTTGGAGGTCTCCATAAGTTCCATCTCCATCGCCCGGAGTTTTGAGACCGTCTCGCGCAGTGCGCTGGTCTCGCCGCCGGCGGCACCCTCGCCGCCAGTGTCCGGTCCGCCTGCGAGGACACTCGGTCCAGCGCCAGGTTGATTTGCCGGGGATTGCAACGTTGGAGACATGACAGAAAGTCGAATCGTTTAGTTACGGGTTAGAGGTTGTGGTCTAGGGCGGCCGGTGAAGACCGCCCTGGGGCTCGGTACCGGGTCTTCCGGGTGGGTTAGCGCTTTTTGTGGCGCTTGCCACCGCGCCGCTTGAACTTCAGCTCGCGTTCGTTGATCGGAAACATGGTTTCCCTTCCTTTCTCCGACGAGGACTGCAAAGAGCCGTCGGTACTCAGGTGGCGAGACGACTAGAAAAACAAAAAGGCCCGCAGCCATCGACCCAGCCCCGGAGGGAGACTGAGTTTTGGATGCGGGCCTTGTGAGAATCTACCGGAGAGACGCGCTCAAGCCGAAGCCGAAGCTGACCACCAGGATCTAGCCTTCGCCGACTTCAACGGTAGAGTATGTAAAGTATAAATGTCAAGTGTTGTTTTTACGTGACGTACGCCACGATGCGTCGCCAGCCATCGAGCCGTCGCGGAAACTGATGGTCAACTCGCCGGTCCCCCGGATCGAATGAATGATACGGAACGCCTCCGCGATCTCTGCGGAGGAGAAGGACAGGCGCTCCTCGACACGGACACGCGCGCCGGTCAGGTTCGCGAGCGACGAGCCGTTGAGGTAGATCGCTGGCTTGTGGACACCGAGGTCTCCTGGGTCCGCCGGGTCCGCACCGCGCTTTTCCCGGTCCGGCTTCATTGCGAATGCTTACTCTCCCGCATGACCGATGAGCCGTTCGACTTCTGCTCTAGTGTCGCCGGCTGCTGCGCTGTACCCGGACGACCGGCACCTGGCCGCTGACCGCCCGGAGCACCCGCACCACCCGCCTCTTTCTGTAGCGCCTTCGCAATGCCGACTTGTAGCTTCTGCCAGACCAGCCAACGTTCAAACCCGGTGCGTGGCACCCGTATCTCCCCGGTCTCCGGGTCTTCGTACGACGGCGGCGGATCGCCGAAGTTCCGGTCGTCGAAGATCTCCGCTTCCGTCCACGGGTCCATCGGGAACCCGGCTTTCTTGCGCTGGAGATAGACGAGTTTCCTCGTCATCGAATTCATCTCGTGCAGGCTGTACGGGGTAACACTGAACGGGAAGTTGTCCTTGTGCCAACGCGCCCGCTCAAACAGCGGGACGACGGCGCCGGATGCCGCGGCGGACGACCATGTGTCTCCCTGGAGACGCATCTCCAATGCGGCGGACGTGTCGCCGTACTGTCCATCCGACTTCCACTTGCGCGTCTGGCTCGCTTCCACCAACGCTTGACTCGCCGGGATCAGCGTCCCCGGGTCGTAGTCGAAGTCTTCGTCCGCCAGACCTTCGAACCCCTGGATGGACAGGCGACGTGCCGCCGTAATGAACTGGAAGAAGTTCGACTTCCACATTTCACCGATGGCGCAGACCGACTTCTCCAGGTTGCGCGACTGGTCTTTGATGAGCGGCCCGAGGGACTCCAGCAGCTTCTCTTGCGAATCCCCGGACGGGAGCTGGCGGGCACGCGCGAGCGCCGTCGTGTCGCTGACCCCCATCTGCTCTTTAATCATCGCCTTCAATTGGTCCTGCGCCTGAAGGTAATGCGGCGGGTACTCGTACCACTGGAACGGCAGGAGCGGCTTCGGCAGCGCCGCATCGCCTAAGAGTCCAAGGTCCAGGCCGACGTACTGGTTCGGAATGCGCGTGTTCAGCGCGGCGGCCAACCCGGCGGACGTGTTGTTCCGGTCGTAGGCGCGCGACGGCGACAGGCGGCCGTTCATCGCATCGACCATCCCACGCCACATCTCGACGGAACCTTTTTCAAGCGACTGTCCGTAGCGCGTGACCGGGAATCCAAGGAAGTTCCAGGCCCAGTCGTCCGCTACCAGCTGGACGATCGGCACCTTTGCGTGCCAGTACGGCGACGCCTGGTGCTGCGGGTCGGGGTTGACGACGACGCCTTCAACGTAGATCAGCAGGCGGCGGTTCGGGTATAGGAGACAGTCGGTACGCGCGGTGTCACGGTATACCGGAGATCCGTTCTGCATTCCGATCTGAATCCGCTGCCCCAGGTACGGGACGGTGTAGCACCAGGACGTCCCGGGTTGCCCGTCTGGGCCGCGCATCTCGATTGGGTGCCCAGTGTCGTTGACCGACTCGTCGTCGATGTAGATGTAATACACATCGACCATGTCCCACGTCGCCGGTTCGTTCTCGACCTTCGACCCTTGACCCCAGCGCTTGAGCGCAGCGGTCGCGAACTTGACGGCCTGGGAAATGACGGTGCCGCGCCCGAACGCCGACGTCCGGTGCGGCGCGATCCGGTCGTAATACTCCGGGAACATCCGCCAAGCTTCATGCAACGGCGTGTCTACCCGGTGAGCGACGGCGTACGCTTTCTGGAGGTCGTGCTGTCGCCCCATCCCCAACGGCAGGACGTCGAGCGGACCGCAGGCGTCCATGACGATGTCGCCGCGGCCCTTGTAGTAGTAGTTCGGGTCGTAGCGCAGGTACAGGTATCCGGTGCCGGCCGCGGTCGCATACTGCCAGCCTTTCCGGAGCGACCGGTCGGCGAAGGTCATCGACTGCCAAGCCATGAAGCCGCGGTTGAGGATTTGGGTTTGGTGACGGAACTCCGGGATGTCGGACTTGAACGCCGGGATGATCCGGATGTTCGTCTGTGCGGCGACGATCTCTTTTGCGTTCCGGACGGTCTGGTCGGTCTTGATCGAGGAGAGGGATTGGATACTGGACTTCATCGCATCGCCGTTGACGATGTCGATGCCGTCCTGGATGTAGCTGTACGCTGGTTGAAGGCGAAGGTAAGACTTACCGTCGGAGATCGCATCGGAGCACCAAGCAGAGAGTTCGTCGGGAGTACAGATCGACGTCAACTCCTTGCCGAAGGGCTCGGGGCAGAGGTAGCCGCGGTCGCGCGATTGGGAACTCACGCCTTCTTATCCTTCCACCCGGTGTCGGCGCTCGCGTGCCCCTGCCGGTTCGTCGCGTCGAACGCCACGGGTTGCACGTGGAAGTTCGGCTCGATCTTAATCGCGTATTTCCGTCGCCTGCGCTCGTCAACGAACTGCTGGGCCATTTTCAACATCGCAAGCGCGCGTGGGTTGTTCCATACCTTACGTAGTCGATCAGCACGACGTTCGACAAGCCGCGCTTCAAAATGCAGACGCTGAAGTTCGCGCTGTTCTTCTAAATCACGGCGAAGAGTCTCGCCGTACGACTTCGTAAACTGGTCGATGGCGCGGAGGGAATTGAACTCGACCTTGACGAAGCCATCGGGTACCGGGTCGTTGACGTCGCCGGGGAACTGGTACTCCTGGGGAGTGCCGGTCTTTGCACGGTCTACCGACCGGTGGACGACGACCGGATCGAAGCGCTTCGCGTTCGTCGGTGCGGCGACCGGGTTCTTCTTGGTGAAGTCGAGACTCATCTTCGTTTGTTCCCTCCGCTGACCAGCAGCGTTCCCTTCCCGTACCGCGGGATTATCACACTCCACAGTGCCGTCCCCTTCGACCCGGACCGGGCGAAGGTGTCCGCGTCGGACTGCGATACACCGTTGTACGAGTACATCGCGCCGTTCGTGAAGGACACGGTTAGGACCCGCGTGTCCTCGTCGTACTCGTACGTCTGTACGTGGTTACTTTGCGCGACGGGCAAGTTGTTTCTCCAGTCGTACCTTAATCCGTGCCTCTTCGCCTTGAACTTCCCCACATAAAGGGCAACGGTGTGCGTACATCGTTGGAATCTTCTCCATAGGCACCCGATGGACAGTGCAAACACCTTTGAAGAGCGCGGATATCAGACGCTTACGGTGCCGTTTGCTCCGATCTGACATGTCAGTCTATGAACCTCCAGTCCACGTCGGCGTTGTCGGTCATCCCGAGGGACTTCCATACGACTTCCCCGAGGTCGATCCCGGCACCGTTGGTCTTCCGACCGAACGTGTCGGTGCCGGTCTCAGCCTGCGGACGGGCGCCGGCAAAGACGTAATCCTCGTCGTGGATGTTCCAGGGTCCGACATCGGCGACCCAGGCTACAGCCGACCTCCCGTTCGCCGGGTTCGTCAGCCGGACAAACCGGCGGAGTGCTTTTGTAGACGGCAGAGCGACGAACGGTACGACCGTGTCGATCACGTACCCCGAGGCCGTCTTCTGGCCTACCAGACCTTCCCGTGTCGCCTTGACCGTCATCGTCTTATCCTATCAGTAGTCTACCCGACCCACCCGGACCGCCGTCTGTTCGGCTCTGCGCGTTTTCGACCCAGCGTGCGTATTGCTTCGGCCGCGCCGGCTTCCCGACCGGCGACTTCCCGCTGTACGCCGCGATCTTGGCCGACCGGTAATACTCCGCGTCCCACTTCAGCAGCGACACGAGAATGAACCCCAGGGACATGATCCGGTCGTCGTGGCCTCCGTACCCGGCGCGGAGGGACTGTACGAACTCCTCGCCTTCCAACGACTGCATTTCCTGGACGAACCACGGGGAGCAGATCTCGATGTCGCCGTCGCGCAGCATCTTGACCAAAAGCGAGATCATCCCGTCGCGGAACCATCCGGACGCGGTGAACACGCCGATCTTGTGTGCCTGGGACAGGTTCACCTTCGTGTTGTCGATCTGCTTGTCGTTCCAGCGATGAAAGTTCGACCATCCCATCATACGGATGATGTTCTGCGGCAAGTCACCTTGCCCCTTGCACTCGATTGCCATACGCGGCTGCTGGAGTGGTCCGCCGGACGCGTCCGGGACGGAGTACAGCGTGCCGATCGCCAAGAGCAGCGGCCACGTGTCGATGGCGTTCCATTTGTCGGAGGCGAACTCCAGGACTTGCTTGTTCGGGCCGTTGAGACTGTACTTGCGAAGACCTTCGATGCATGTCCGGTCTTTGCCGATGCCGTCCGCCGTGTCCTCGCCGAACCCGTAGGTTTCGCCTTCGACAGGCATCTCGTAAATGTAGATCTTGTCGAGACCGTCGTCGAGCGGTACCGGTTTCAGCGGGACGAGTGACAGCGGGACACGGGTACCGACGACGGCTTCGGTGTTCAGTTCGATGATCGGCTTGTTGGGGTCGATGGAAAGACGGTCCGGCTGAAGGCGCGGGTTGACGATTTCGGGAGGTCCGACGAGGCCATAGATACCCACTGGCAGGATTGCACTCGCGTTGTCCCGGTAGAACGTGATTGTCTCTGTTGAGAACACAGAGATATTCGTAGACTGGAACGCCTCATCGTCATTCGCTGGCATTTCTTGAAGAAACGTGTTGAGCTTATTCCTCTGGACCGCTTCATCGCGATAGCACTCGTAAAACCAGATCTGCCACAGCGACATCTCCCAAGTGGAACCGAGCCGCTTCAGCAAGTAATCGGTTTTCTCGACATACGCCTTCGCCATCTTCGCGTGGTGGAGCGCCCAAGGAGCCGCGTTCGCCGGGTAGTCTGGCGGCATCGGGTGCGCCTTCTTCCACCCCGGGTCTGGCCAGAGTTCACCGACAAACCACGGGAGGAACAACGGGCGAAGTCGGGAACGGCGCTCCGGCCATCCGCGCTTTGAGTTGTTCCATGTATCATTCCACCAATTGTTCATTCCCTTCGCAGTTCCTTCAAGGACAAGGAATGTACCGGGATCGTTGTGCAATGCAACAAGAAGTGAAGAGTCAATCAGGTCACTGACACGTCCTTCGTCGAACTCAGCGAGTTCCGAAATGTGAGCACGAGTCGGCGTCGTACCGCGCGCAATACCCGTCGCCTGTTGCCCATGCTGAAGTGTGATCGCTGAATCCGTGCCGAATTCCAGAAACTTGTTCTCGCGCCTGTGTACTTCGCTTGGACGCATCCAAAAGGGAAGACGATCCAAAGTGAAGTCATACATGTCGAACAGGAGGTTCGTCTTGTCTTCTGTGCAACTCGCGACAAACGCGTTAATATGCGCGAAGAAAACAACATCGTGCAGGATGATAAGCGAGATCTGCCGCGATAACCCAAGTTGGCGTGCCTTCAATAGATCGAGCAGTGTCGCAATCCCCTCCTCTTCCATCTCGGCACAGATATCCAGAAAGATTTGTTGGCTCGGCCACGGGTCCATCTTCACCGGTCGATTGCCTGCGAGTATGTACGCGTAGCGAGTCTGCCAGTAGTTGAAGTCAATTGTGCAAAGTGCGCGCTCATTAGCGATCCACTGTACTTCGTCTGGTTTTAGTGTCTTTCGCCAGTGCTTCGTCGGATTTCGACGGGAGACGTAGTCGCGCGGCTCGCCGGCCTTGCCGAGAATCTTGAAGGTGTACAGATTCGGGATCTTCGTCCCGTCCCAGGGTTCGATCAAGGTGTCCAGGTGGGTCTTGGCTCGGTCGCACTCGATGGGGGTATGGCGGACCGGATCGAAGGCGGCAGACGGGGACGTCGTACGGCGGTCTTCGATCCAGCGGGAGAGGTTCTGATCGACGATGCGGCGGGAGAACAAGTTACGAACCGTCCCGCTGCACAGCAGTAGCTATCGCGTCACCAATGTCCGATCTCCCCATATCGCGAGCGATCATAGCGGCGTGATCTAACGCAATGTCGCGGCCTTGGATAAAGGCGGCGCGGCGTCCGAAGGCCCCACGCCACCAATTGAAGAACGGAAGTGTAAGGTTATGCCAATTAATTGCCATTCTGCTTGCTCCTTGGTTATTCAAGACAACGGACAATTTCGATAGCGTCGTGATTGTGGTACAACAGTCGCAGGTGACGGAGACAACGCCGCCGGAAATACGGGCCAGGAAGTATCCACGCGCCACACCCAGTACAAATCCCCACGGGCGGGTCTACGTCACTCTTCGTCTTCGTCTTCATCGTCTTCTTCCTGTGTAGACTCTACACCGACACCGACCGACACCACCGCCGCATCCTCCGGACCGGCCAGTAGCCGCGACATCGACACGACCTCCGTGTCCATGTCCGCTAATTCTACCCCGCCGCCCAGCAGTCCCCGTGGCGCCGGAATCGGTTGGCCGCTCATGATCGCGGTCTGCTGCCGCTGGTCGTAGTTGATCGTCATGCCTTTCTTGTCCGGCAGCGACCCGGTCGCGCGCAATAGCAACTCCCGGTCCTTGTACCCCTTCGCCGTCTTCGCCTGCTGCGCTGTCTTGTCCAGGACCTCCGGGAGCGCGATGGCGCTGATGAGACTCGTCTCCGCTGCCTTCGACTCCCAGATTACCGCGCAGACCTTCCCGACGAGGTCACTCGGCTTGATATTCACCAATTCGCACAGTTGTTCCGGGACGTGCGCGTTCCGGTCGCGCGGCGTCAACGCCTGGTACGCGGCGACGTACCGTGCCATGTCCTTGTCGCCGTTACGCGCGCAGAGATCGACGTACTCGATGTAGGAACGGAAGCCGCCGTGGAGCTTGCGGAAGATAATCGCGAGCGGGGTGCCTGCGCCGAGTGTCTTGGATGTGCGGCGACGGACCGGAGGGGCAGGGAGGACCGGCTTCGGCACGGGCGGCGGATTGTCGGTCGCGCGCTTCGACTTGCTACCGCCGCGCTGCCGCGAGCGTACCGGCCTCTCGGAAGACTTTCGGCCAGTCGATTTGTTCGTTCGGGTGGACACGTCTACGCTCCGTTTCGAAGGCTACAAGACACGCGTCGAACGCCTCGGAGTCCGGCATGACTCCGAAGAACTCGCGCGCCCACCAGTCCCGACCGCGCTTCTCGTCCTCTGCCGCCTGGAAGTCGCCGACTCGTAAGTCGGAGGGTTGTGCTTGGTATACCGGCGGGGAGCCCGAGGTGTCTGGCAGGACAGGGGACAGGCGTTCGGCGGCTTCGACCAGGCGGCGGAGGAGTGCGGCGATCTCGCCCAGGACGGAGACGAGAGATGAGAAGTCGGCGGTGAAGGAAAGGAGGGACATTGGGGCGTATATCGAACCTACCGGCCTAATGCCAGGGCTTCAGACTGGTCAAGTGTCACGGCGCGGCCGTCGATCACCTTTCCCCATCCCTCTCGTCCTGTCGTACAGTCAGCCCCAAGTGGAACCCACCCCCGATCAAGCAGAATCTTACGCGTAGGATCAACAGGTTGAAGAACCGACAACTCGGTGAGCAGCGCGGCTAGTACTTGAATATTGAGGCGTGGGCGCGGCATCTTTTACCTCCGTTTACGGGCGTTTCGACTTTGATGTAGATTCTACACCGGCCGGGGCGCTGCCTCCGGTCGGCGGTGCGGCGGGGGTCGCCGACTGCTTCGCGTCCGCCGTGACCAACGAGAGCACTTGGTCCTGGAAGTCAACGAATTCCTTGCGAAGTGACGGCAACTCCCGCAACATTTCCGCAAATAAGTCTTCACGCAGTCTAGACAGCAGTCTGGTGTACTGCGTTTCGATGGTCTCTTCAGGCACTATGCGGACCGCCGGGTCGTACAGCACCCGGACGTTCGGCACGACGTCCTTCCCCTGACGGCGCGTCACCGGTACGGTCGCCTGGAACTGCCCCTCGAAGTGGAAGCAGAAGCAGGTCAGACTACCGTCTTCCGGGTCCTGCGCCATGACGACGCCGACGATCTCGCGGTCGCGGTGCTGGAAGGCAATCGTGCTGCCGACGGATATGACGGGGAATGGCTGGGTCATTTGCATTTACCTTTCTACCTCTCACCTTCCCAATTCGGCGGCAACGGACTCCCGTCCGACCCGCCGTGTTGCTTGTGCGACAGCCGCTCCCGGGCGCCGCCGTGCGCCAGTCCCGCCCGCCCGAAGTCTTGCTTGACGACCGTCGCGTTCGGCAGGATGCCGCTCTCCCCCGTCCGGTCGATCTTGCCGTACGACGACTCGACTGTCCGGCCGGTGAGACGGTCCTCGGTGAACGGCAGGTGTTTGACGCGCGACGGCTGCACCGTGCCGAGTCCGTGTTCGTCGCGGATCTGGTCGGGCGGCTGGCCACCCGGCATCGGCGCGGCGTTGATGTCGAGGGACAGCGACGTGACCTCCGCCGGCGCGGAGTCGTCCGCCGGGACAGACGTCGTAATGTCCAGGACGTCGTTAATCGTCTGTGTGTCCGGGTTGCGCTTCTCCGCGTAGGACTCCAGGACGACGGACAGGCGCATCCGGACGTGCGGAAGCGTGATGTGCCGCTGGAGGTACACGACGGAAGACAGGAGATCGACGAACCGGCGGGTCAGGATCTCGCGGATCTCTTCGCCGTCGAGTTCGTTGTAGACGAGGTGGGAGGGGAGTGGCATTGGAATTAACTCTCGGAGTCAGTAAGGATATCAGCGTCCTCTTCGAACTCGGCGCAATCACACCCGGCGCTGTCGCACGAAGTCCGCCCCGAATACTCCTCGCCGTAGTCATCGCCCATGTGTTCACCTCGAACATGCCCGCATGTACACGTCATACGGACACTGTACCTGAAGCGTAATGTTGCGCGCAAGTCCAAATTAGATTATTGTTGCTCTGTGCCTTGTTTGGTGTTTAACGCACATGCGGAAGACGCACTTGAATGGATCGAGCCGGAAAGTATTAATTGCTGCGTTACATCCCCTCCATATTGGGGTCTACGGAACTACGGTGTAAACGGCCAAATTGGCATGGAGGAGACACCAGAAGAGTACACGTTCCGTATAGTATCTATTTTTGCTAAAGTCCGGCGCGCACTGCGCGCAGACGGGACACTTTGGCTAAATCTAGGAGACTCCTACACTAGCGGGGGTAGAGACTACCGAGACGCGGGCAAATCGCAGTATAACGGAGGAAATACTGGAGCGTACAGTGGGCTACAGACTAAAGGAACAAGACCCCCTGTACCAACTGGTTTAAAGTCCAAAGATCTCGTTGGAATTCCCTGGCGGGTCGCTTTTGCCCTTCAAGCGTCCGGATGGTACTTGCGCACCGATATCATTTGGTCGAAACCTAACGCGATGCCGGAAAGCGTACGTGACCGCCCGACACGAAGTCACGAATACCTTTTCCTACTGTCGAAGTCAGAACGGTACTATTACGACGCAGACGCCATAAAAGAAGACGGTTGCGCGGACTCCGCAGCGCGACGGAAACGGCAAGACAACCGAAGTAAGGACGGGTGGGCAGAAGCACATCACGGGAACCCTCCGTTAGGTCTTGCACAGAAACGGGACAAACAGCGCGGGCATTCGCGTTGGCACGCCGGATTCAACGACAGGTGGGACACATTAACTAAAGAAGAGCAGTGCGCAGTCAAACGCAACAAGCGAGACGTCTGGACTATCGCCACAAGACCGTACCGAGGTGCCCACTTCGCTACGTTTCCGCCGCAGCTGGTTGAACCGTGCGTGCTTGCCGGATGCCCTCCTGGAGGTACGGTGCTTGACCCATTCGGAGGCAGTGGCACCACAGGAGAAGTCGCAGAAAGGAACGGGCGAAACTCGATCTTGATCGAGTTGAATTCAGACTACTGCGCGCTTATTGAGAAGCGCACAGGGTACGCCGCCGTATGATGGACTTCACACCGCGAATCGACGACTTGTGCGGGTTCCTCGCAGACTCCTACGGGCTCGTCGGCGCGACAGACCCGGAGAGCGACACGCGGCTCGCTGTCGAACTGCTCCTAGCGAGTCTCCTGGTCTTCTCCCCGGAGTGTCCGGCGGCGCGGATGTCGCTCTGCCTCGACACGGAGTGGATGTCTGTCGATTGCTCGCGAGCTTGGTTCGCGTTCGGCGGCCTCACGGCGCCGCGCTCGCTCGCAGTGATACGGTCGGTCCGGCCGAGGGGAGTAGAGCAGACGGTCGCCGCGTGGGACGCGTTCGACCAAGGAGCAAAGTACAAGTTCCCCCGTCTGTACGTTGACCCGGACAGCCGGACAGCGTGGAAGTGGCACCCGAGGGCGCGGACACCGGCCGGGCCGCTGGCGCAGACAATCGACCGGGCGCTGCATGTCCGGGTGCGGACGCCGAAGTCGCTTGCGTCGCTTGCGCTCGGCTCGAACGACGACTCGCGTCGTTCTCGCCTCGCTTACCTGACACGGAAGGTAGTCGAGTCGGAAGTCCGGCAGGCGGCGATGCCGAAGACCACCGCGACGCGCGAACTCGCTTACTACACGGAACTCTGCGTCCGCGCCTGTGGAATGTCCTACCCGGGGTATCGCTTCGACTGGGTGTGGCTCGCATCCGCGTGTGCTTTTGCCTCCGCGCGCCTGGCGGCGCTCTACGGCAAAGCACACGCGGATGCTCGCAGTCAGGCGAAGGCGGCACGCGTGCTCACTTGGCAGCTGCCGCCCTGGACCGCGTGGATCATTGGACAAGCGAACGACGCGACGGCGTTCGAGCCGCGGCAACTTGTGGCGCTCGGCGGGTATGACCGCGAGACGGTGCGGCGCGACGTCCGCCGGCTGGTCGATGCGGGTGTATTGCACACCGTCGCGAAGGGTACCTACCGGACGTATAAAGACGAGACGCCGGCGTGGGGCGCGCTGCTTTCCGGGGTGTGGGAGTGACGGCGGCGGTGTAGGCGTCTTCGCTCGCAATCGGTCTTGCCTGTCGGCAATCCCGATTGCTCGCTTCGAGACAAGCAGACGTTTCGCAGTGCGAAACACCCGACCTTGCTCAGCCGCAGAGCGACAGAGGACGTGCGCGGAGCGCACGGACGGCGTCGATCAAGGCACGCCAGCAGACGGTCAGGAGTGCATCCTCGCGATTCGACTTCAAAACTTGAATTCCTAATTTCGACTCAAAGTACAAATTAACTCCCGGCTGGTTTGGAGTTTCATGTGCGCGCGGTCAGGCCGCGCCAGGCCGCCGGCCACCCCTGGACAATCAGGCGCGCGGCGCGTATCTCGCTGTCTCTACTCGGGTTGCCGGTCGCCTTACGGCTGACCGTCAACCCTCGTACACATACCGACGCTATTGCATCTTATCGACGGTACCGGGCGAGTTAACTATAGTTAAGTCTACCTACCGACCGGTCGGTAGGGACGCGTGGCCTGGCTGTCCGTGCCCTTCCGCGTGGGCGCTCGAGCGCCCGGCTGACGGCACCGGCGCGCACCGGCCCCAACCCCCGGACGGCTAAACGATACCACGTCTCGATTTAGCTCGGCTAAACGGTCCGGCAGCACGGCACCTCGTCTGTCTGCTGTATTGCTCGCTACGCTGTACGGCGTACGCATGGCTTCGCCATGCTCCCTTCGTACAGCTCCGCTCGCGATCAATCCGACGGACCATCCGACGGCCACCTGGCACACCCGGCCGGCATGTAGACTCTACACGTACACACTTTCCCGACGATATCGTATATTTATTGTTGACACGCTGTCCACATTGCGGTACGCTTGTCTTGTACCTGAGGAGGTACAACATGATGACGAATCAGACAAAGCAGCCGAACACCTGCGTATACGATGTCGTGGTAGGGAATGTCGGAACTGTGCATACCGGTCCCGACATGCGCGCCGCAGTACTCTGCTACAACACGTATGTTGATCGGAGTAAAACCGGTCATGGCCGTTGCGCCAACGAATCGGTATACCTCATGGAAGACGGTAACCCGATCATGGAACATCAGGGTAGCGCCGACGATGAAGTAGGCGGTGTACTGTGAACAACCAACTGCACACTCGGTCGGCCGGAAGTCTTCCGTCCCGTTGGGCACTCCGCACGTATGACGTGTGGGGTAACGCCAAGGACGGTTGGGAAGTGAACGACACGCGCGACGCTGGCGAAGTGGCGCTGCGCATACCGCAGACACGGTACAACGTCGGCCTCACTAGCTTGACCTACAAATGCCGTGACATCGGGTACGGCGTTGAATCCGGTCACTGCTTTGGGGAGTGGACTGGCGAAATGGACACTTGGGGTAAGCGGACGTTCAAGCGGACAGATGACGTACTGCTGTACCTCTTTCCGGATGAGATCACGAAAGAGGAGTCACAGGAGTTCGTCGGCGCCGCCCCGTCCGACCGTCAAATCAAGCGCGCGTTCGGCGTCACCTGCCGAATCGAGACAGATGGCGACGATACGCACATCGAAGTGAATCGAGCGCGCGACGGTTACCCCATCGGGGAGATGACGTGTGTCTCACATGAGAGCCTGTCTCCGGTGAGAGCGAAAGCGGAGGTCAAGTAGCCATGGACTACGGATTTAACTTCCAAGGTGCTGTATTCACTCCCGGCGGCCGCGCGGACATCGCGCCGGCGGACGTCGCAACAAGCAACCAGGCGAAAGAACAAGTCGAGCTGGACTGGCTTAGGACACACCCGGAGAAAGTGTTCCTGTACGTCACCCAAAGTCCCACCTGGAAGATTACGACTTGGCCCGGGACGGTCATTGACGCGTGCCCGTATGTCGGGACGAAACGCTTATTCCGCGTGTTTGGCGCGCGCACTACCAGACGTGCCGTCGAATGCCGTATCTTCGGCGCCCGGTACGTCGGATGGTACTTCGAATCGAGCGGAGACTATTGCCGGTTGAGGAAAGCGAAACGGCAGTAAGCCCCGCGCCGCGCTCCGACGGTCCCCACGTTCGGGTGTCTGACAGACAGTCTGACGGACACTCCTACGCGCGTATCGTTTGCGCGAAAGGAAGAAAGGAACACCGATGCAGCTACAACACGTCATGGGGGCAAAGTTAACTTTGGACTCCGGCGAAACGCTCATCCTGGAACGGCTGGGCAAAGGGCAATTCCACACTTGCTACGTAGACCGCACCAAAGGGCAGGTGTACGCGGTCACTATCGACCGTGACGGGAGCGAGGATCACTCCAAAGAGATCCTGTCTCATCCGCAACTCGGCGTAGACCCAAACCCGCACATTCCGCCAGTAGAGTACCTGGGATCTATCGGCGGCGGTGACCGTCGCGTCTATCGAATGCCGTTGTACCAGCCGTTGCGTGCACAACATAAGCTGGCATGGGAGCAATTCCGCGCGTTGGTCGCAGCGCGCGAAACTGCCTGGAAAATGACCGTCAAAGAACTCCACGGCAAAATGCGGCTTTCAGACTGGGGATTCACGGTCAATACGCACACCTGCACACTCATGGACAGCCCGGCGGTATCCGGAGACTTGCGCGACGCGCTGTGGGATATTCGCGACGCAGCGTCTAACTACGGCCAGTCGTACTGCATGGAATTCTCGAAGCGGAACTGTATGGTTGACGGCAACGGCAGACTCATTCTGTTGGACGTGCTGTTCAACCTGGAAGCTGTCGAAGCGATACAGAAAAAGAAAGAACGGAGGACGGCATGAAACGACCCGACGGCATGAAGCCTGTATCGGTGTGCGAAAGCGATTCGTTAGTCTGGCGTGTTGAACTGAACCCGGAGGTGTGGGAAGCCGGACAGCGCCTTGTCACGGAAGCAGAATACGCGCGTATTCAACAGTTGATCGAGTACCGGAAAGAGTTACAACGGTTGCTCGCTGAAATTGACACGCGCCCGGAGTACGAACCGTTGGAGGAATCATGCGACAACCCTACAGCGTAGACTGGAACGCCCTCGGAATCGATCCGGGACAAGACTTCCACACGCTCACCGGGCAGCAGGTAGACGCGCTCTTGGCCGAAGCGGAACGCCTGCGGTACCGCAAGCCGAAACACGCATTCGGATCACGGGCGCGCTACTTTCATGCACGCCTGCAACGGGAATACCAGAAGACCGGCAAAGACAGGAAATAAAGCACAAATGGACAACGCACAAGTACCACTTCAAACTCAAACTAAAACGCTCTACAAACTGACAGACTCCACCGGCTGCACACGCGGCGGTACCCTCTGGGGACCTGGTGTCACACGCACCGCAACCGGCCGCGCAGATCAGCCGCTCTGTTCCGACGGCTGGATTCACGCATACGAACACCCGCTGATTGCGGTACTGCTGAATCCGATCCATGCGAACTTTACCGAGCCTCTACTTTGGGAGGCGGAAGGTGCGGTCGGACTGCGCGACGGGTTGCTCAAATGTGGTTGCCGTAGCCTCACTACGACGCGTCAACTCCCTTTGCCGGAAGTCTCGACGGCACAACGTGTGCGCTTCGCAATTGCGTGCGCGTGGCCACTGTATACAGACGGGTCATGGCGCAAATGGGCACTTGACTGGTTATCTGGTACAGACCGAACGGAGGCGCGGGCGGAGGCGGCGGCGCGGGCGGCGGCGCGGGCGGCGGCGCGGGCGGCGGCGCGGG
>Ga0213876_10000214_pt1 | contig 58407 bp, 49 predicted proteins | sample BarmaccomBMRX_R9_FD_160113 | JGI IMG/M metagenome (GOLD analysis project Ga0213876, IMG submission 160113) | Root-associated microbial communities from Barbacenia macrantha in rupestrian grasslands, the National Park of Serra do Cipo, Brazil - RX_R9 | ecosystem: Host-associated > Plants > Roots...
CGGTGCATTAATCCGGTGGTTACAGAAGTATTCGGTGGAGCGGTAGTTCAGTCGGTTAGAATACCTGCCTGTCACGCAGGGGGTCGCGGGTTCGAGTCCCGTCCGTTCCGCCACTCATTAAGAGCCGCATCTCAAACGAGATGCGGTTTTTTTTCGTCTGCTATTTATCACTAAAGCAGGCAAAACAAAGGGCACACAGCCCTTTATTTCATTATTACTGTAAGTCTTCCCATCGTTTTAGCAGCAGGCTGGCATTCACACCGCCAAAACCAAACCCGTTTGAAAGCGCGTATTCCATCGTTAGCGGCTGCGCAGTGAGCGCTACAAGGTGCATACCCTCTGCAGCAATATCCGGATTATGCAGGTTCAGGGTAGGTGGGGCTATTTGATCACATAACGCCTGAATGGTGAAGATCGCTTCAATACCGCCTGCCGCACCCAGCAAATGTCCGGTGGCAGATTTTGTTGATGTGATGGCAACCGGATGTTCAGCAAACAGTGCGCGTATTGCCGCCAGCTCGCCTTTATCTCCAACCTGAGTTGAAGTGGCGTGTGCGTTGATATGCTGCACTTGCTCTGGCGAAATCCCGGCCTGTTGTAATGCGGCTTCCATTGCGCGTCGTGCGCCATTGCCATCTTCCGGTCCTGCCGTAAGGTGGTAAGCATCTGCACTGGTGCCATAGCCCACCAGTTCTGCCAGCGGCGTCGCTCCACGGGCCAGCGCATGTTCGAGCGATTCAATCACCAGAAGACCAGCCCCTTCTCCCATTACAAAACCATCTCTGTCCTGGTCAAATGGTCGTGATGCCTCTGTTGGATTATCATTAAATCCACTCGAAAGCGCCCTGGCCGCCGCAAAACCAGCCAGACTAACGCGATGGATTGCGGCTTCACTGCCTCCACATAGTGCAATGTCTGCTTCACCGGCCCGGATTAACCTTGCCGCATCCCCGATAGCCTGCGCTCCGGCAGCACAGGCGGTCACCGGCGCACCAATGGGGCCGCGAAAACCATGCGCGATAGAAACATGGCCTGCCGCCAGGTTTGCCAGGAAAGAAGGGATCGTGAAGGGGGATAACTTGCGTGGACCGCGGTGCTCGGTTGTCTGGACTGCCTCGGCGATTTGATTAAAGCCACCAATGCCTGTCGCAATGATGGTCGCAGTACGATCTTTTAACGCCTGCTCTTGCGGAAACCATTTTGCCTGATGAAGCGCTTCCTGTGCCGCTATCAGCGCAAATTCTATGAAACGATCCATCTTCTTGCGCTCTTGTACCGGAATGACGGATAGTGGATTAAAACCGTGTTGGGGATCATCTTCAATTCCTGGAACCTGCCCCGCCACTTTGCAGGCGATATCTTCGACAATCGATTCAGGCAGCGACCGGATACCCGACTTTCCTGCCAGTAACGATTGCCAGACATGTTGGACGCCGCAACCCAGCGGGCTGACGATGCCCATCCCTGTCACGACAATGCGTCTTTGTAGACTGCTCATAAAACTCTCCTGATGTTGTCATGCTATGCCTGCGGTTTCTTCATAAAAGGAACCAGCGCAGCGGCAATTAAGAATCCGATCATGATCAAATAGAACGCGTCGGCGAATGCCTGCGTCCTTGCTTCTCTTAGTGCTAATGCGGCCAGATTTTTCAGGCCGGCTGTCTGTGCCGAACTGGTGTCCATCCCCTGAGCAACTAATGCCGCGGCGCGGGTCTGAACAAAATCGCTTAAATTGAGGTTTGTACCATTAAGATGATCGGCAAGGCGGCTGTAATGAAGATTTGTACGATCATTGATAACGGTGCCGCAAAGCGCGATACCGATGGCACCACCCAAATTACGCATCAAATTAAACAGTCCTGATGCTAGTTTTAGACGTGCGGGAGGCAAACTGCCAAGCGTAAGCGTGACAGTCGGGGCAACGGCGAATTGCTGTGCGAGACCGCGAAACGCCTGCGGTAAAAGGAGTTCTTTCGCTCCCCAGTCGTGGGTGAGCGGAATAAAACTATACATCGAGAAGGCGAATCCCAGCAGCCCGACCATGAGCAACCAACGCAAGTCTACTTTGTTGGCAAGCCAGGAGTAAAAAGGGATCGAAAGCACCTGAAACAAGCCAGTGGAGAAGATAGCAAGGCCGATATCCAGCGCGCTAAAACCGCGGACCGTACCCAGAAAAAGGGGCGTCAGATAGATAGTTGAGAAAATCCCGACCCCGGCCATAAATGAAAAGTAACAGCCCAGAGTAAATGTACGATCGGAAAGCGCGCGTAGATCCATGACCGGCTGGGAATGGCGCAATGTCCGTATGACAAACGCTATCCCACACAGTAAAGCCAGCCATCCCGTGATGGTCAGAGTGCCGTCATCAAACCAACCCCAACGCGGTCCTTCCTCAAGTGTATATTCCAGGCAACCGAGCGATACAGCTAAAAGCACGATGCTAAGGTAGTCCGCGCCGCGCAATAACCCTGGGCTGGGCGCATCGATATTGACCAGCAAAGGTACCGTTACCGCAATATAAATGCCTGGCAAGATATTGATAAAAAACAGCCAGTGCCAGCTAAAATTTTCCGTGATCCAGCCCCCTACAGTAGGGCCCAGCGTCGGTGCCAGCGAAGCAAGACCACCAATCGTAGCCGCGGCGATAACGCGCTGTTTACCCTGAAAAAAGGCAAATGCAGTCGTGAACACCAACGGGATCATTGAGCCCCCGGCCAGCCCTTGCAATGCGCGAAAAGCAATCATGCTCTGAATATTCCACGCCCATCCACACAACAAACTCATTAGCGTAAAACCGGCAGCCGACGCGGCGAAAAGCCAGCGGGTTGACATCACCCTGGCAAGCCATCCCGACAGGGGAATGATAATGATCTCCGCGATCAGATAGCTGGTTTGCACCCAGACCGTTTCATCATCGCCAGCAGAAAGACCCCCACCGATATCACGTAGCGATGCCGATACGATCTGAATATCCAGCAGTGCAATGAACATTCCCAGGCACATTGTGGCGAAAGCAAAGAGCTTTTGGTTCATCGGCAGCGCCGTACCCTGCAGCTGCGCTGGGGCTGTTGCGCTACTCATTGGCGACTCTTTTCATCCACGGTGACAGCGACAGACAAACCGGGGCGTAAAAGTCCTAATGTTGACGCTTCGCCATCCAGAGCGATGCGAACCGGGATGCGTTGAACAATTTTGGTGAAGTTACCGGTCGCGTTTTCAGCAGGGAGAAGACTGAAGCGTGAACCGGTTGCCGGGGAGAGGCTCATTACATGGCCGGTAAAAGTGCGTCCTGGCATAACATCCGCAACCACTGTTGCTGCTTGACCGGGGCGCATATTCGCCAGCTGGTTTTCTTTGAAGTTGGCGTCTACCCATAAATCATGGCTGGGGACCAGAGAAAGCAATTGCGTACCGCTACTAACGAATGAGCCAGACCATGCGCGCCGGTTGCCAACAACGCCATCAAAAGGGGCGCGGATCTCTGTATAACTAAGATTGAGACGGGCCATATCCAGCCCTGCCTGCGCCTGAGCGAGGGCCGCGCGGATTTGTTTTTCCCGCGCATCAAGCACCAGTAACTGGCGTTCGGCAACCGCTTTATCTGCCCGGGCTTTGCCTTCTTCTGCCCTGGCACGATGGTAGTCTGCCTCAGCGTTTTCTCGCACCTGTGCCGAAATAGCGACCGTCTGCGCCAGCGCATTATAGCGGCGACTGTCGCCCGCCGTTTTCAGCGTAGTAGCCTGTGCGGCCCCGAGGCTGGCCGCCGAGCCTTCGATGGTCGCCAGTTGTAATTGTCGGGTGGCAATAAGGTCAGCCATCGCCGCTTGTTGAGCGGCAACTTCACCTTCCGCTTTTGCCAGCACCGCCTGATAGTCCCTTGCATCAAGGCGAACAAGTAGCTCACCTTTTTTCACGGGCATATTGTCTTTTATGGCGATCTCCTGGATATAACCAGAGACTTTCGCCGAAATGGCGCTGATATCCCCTCCGACGTAGGCATCGTCCGTCGATTGCAAAAAACGCGTATTTGTATACCACCAGGCACCATAAACTACGGCACCTAATACAGCGATACCGGATAACAATAAGGTAAGGGGGCGTTTTTTACTCTTGAGATTCATGATGCTGATCCAGATGTAAGTGCGGCGCGAATTTTTGCGTGTTGTCACCCGCACGCTTGCGTTGCAGATAGTCGTGGCGATAACGAATCATGGGGGAGGCGGCAGGGCCGGGAACCAAAGCGTATTTCTCGGGCGTCAGGGGATGGCCGGTTTCGGCATCAACCATCATGGCGTGAACCAGACGCTGGGTCTCTTTCTCGACCAACTGAATCTGACGGCCTTCAGTTGCAAAATGACGATTACCCCATTCGGCAAGCGCGATGATCACCGGGCGGAAATCACGTCCACGCTCAGTTAAATGGTACTCATAGCGGGGGGGCGTACTGCTGTAACAGACTTTCTCCAGTAAACCGTCATCCACCAACTCTTTCAGGCGTCGTGAAAGAATATTGGGCGCCACGTTTGCGCTTTTTTGAAATTCATCGAAACGGGTAAAGCCTGCGAAAGCATCACGCAGAATTATTATGCTCCAGCTATCACCAATGCGGCCAAGGCTTCTGGCGATGGGGCAAGGAGCTTCGCAAAGCGGTTCGTTTTTCATTTTTTCTCTCCAGAACTTATCTGGAAAGCACATTCGCATAGTAACTATCAAAATGCAAGTTACTATGGTTGAGCCAATTTATTCTGATAAAGAGGAACGAGATAAAACGTTTGAAAGCACGCACGAGGCGTACCGGAGGAGTATCAGGAGAGATATTCGCTAATGAAATCAATAAACGCACGTATGCGCGTACTAACGGCTCTGTCGCTGTAATAAACCGCGCTGAATGGCGTTTCAACCGGTAGACGCTTGCTTGCCAGGACTTCCACCAGCTCACCGCTTTCCAGCTCTTTTGCGATCATAAAATCAGACAGGCTGGCGATACCGTTGCCGTTCAGGCAGAGATGTTTAAGCGTCTCACCGCTGTTAGAAGAAATATCACAGTCGATTTCATAGAGCTGGCCATCCTGGGCGGCGACGGGCCAGGTATTCAGCGAGACCGGCTCGGTAAAACCGAGACAGGTATGATTTTTGAGATCTTCTGCGGTTTCGGGTACACCGCAGCGGGCGAGATAATCTGGTGATGCAATCAGTTTGCGGTAGCTGGTAAAAATTGGCCTGGCCCGTAGGCTGGAATCGGTCAGCTTACCCACGCGGATCGCGACATCCACTTTACGCTCAATTAAATTGATAAAGGTTTCACTGGAAACCAGCGACAATGTAATTTCCGGGTAGCGTTCGCGAAAAGGCTTAATCATCGGCATCACAAAATGCAGCATCACAGGCGTTGCGGCATCGATACGTAGAACGCCGCGAGGTGTCAGTTTGGCCTCCATTACCTCGGTCTCTGCAGCGGCCATCTCCTGCAGCACACCCTGAATGCGACGAAAATAGCGCTCACCTTCTTCCGTAAGACTCAACTGACGAGTTGTGCGATTAAGCAGGTTAACCCCCAGTTTACTCTCCAGTTTTTTTATCGCCCGGCTGATGGCTGAATTAGCCTGACCCAGGCGCTCTGCGGCACGGCTAAAGCTGCCGCTTTCCACGACGGCGACAAATATCATCATTTCTTCTGAGGTGGCTTTCATTCTTGCGCCTGTAGCAATAGTTGATATCGATTATGATCGTTTGGCTATTTAATCATCCCGCCAGCTTACCTGCCATACTCTCTTTACTCATTATGGTGATTGAGCGCTTACTAACTTTTACTTGAGGCTTTTCTGCCCATTGCCGTTGAAACTCTGCGCTAAAATCCCTATAACTGAATGACCCCTTTTGTTGTTCCGGGGCTTAAAACAAAGAGGTTTAAAACCGAAAGTGCCCAAAAATACCTATGCCATGCGATATGTTGCCGGACAGCCTGCGGAGCGCATTATGCCGCCGGGGTCCTTCGCGAGTATTGGTAAGGCATTACCAGCCGGTGTCCCCCTGAGTAGTGATGACAAAATCCGGGTTCTGGTATGGAATATCTTCAAACAGCAGCGCGCTGAGTGGCTCTCCGTTTTGCAGAGTTTTGGTAAAGACGCGCATTTGGTCTTATTGCAGGAAGCGCAAACCACGCCTGAGCTGGTCAGGTTTGCGACCACTAACTATCTCGCCGCCGATCAGGTTCCCGCGTTTGTTTTGCCTCAGCATCCATCTGGTGTGATGACGCTCTCTTCTGCTCATCCGGTCTATTGCTGCCCGTTGCGAGAACGGGAACCTATCCTGCGTCTTGCAAAATCAGCGCTGGTGACGGTCTATCCGCTGCCGGACATGCGAAACCTGATGGTGGTGAATGTGCATGCGGTGAATTTCAGCCTTGGTGTTGATGTTTACAGTAAACAGCTTCTGCCAATTGGTGATCAGATCATGCGCCACAATGGCCCTGTTATCATGGCCGGTGATTTCAACGCCTGGAGTCGTCCACGTATGAATGCGCTTTATCGCTTCTCGCGTGAGATGTCGCTGCGCCAGGTACGCTTTACCGATGACAATCGCCGCCGGGCGTTTGGTCGTCCTCTTGATTTCGTCTTCTATCGTGGTCTGAACGTGCAGGAAGCCTCCGTGCTGGTTACGCGCGCGTCTGACCACAACCCGCTACTAGTAGAATTCAGTCCCGGCAAACCTGATCAATAATGGTTGTGTCAGGTCTGCCGTGGGGCAGGCCTGATCCGAGGTGCTGCCCTTTATTTCAACTCAATTAAGGACAACACAATGACCACAGGTTCCCATCATGACAATGTCGAAAAGCAGTTTGGTGCACAAGCCAGTGCCTATTTAACCAGCGCAGTCCATGCTTCTGGCCGTGATTTACAACGGTTGGCGGAACGGCTTAGCGCATTTCCAGAAGCCCATGTGCTGGATTTAGGCTGTGGAGCAGGGCATGCCAGCTTTGTGGCCGCAGGGCAGGTTGCACAGGTCACGGCATATGACCTTTCCAGCCAGATGTTGGATGTAGTGGCCAAAGCAGCAAAAGAACGCGGCCTGAACAATGTGACGACACGTCAGGGGTATGCTGAGATTCTGCCTTTTGATGACAGCGCATTTGATGTGGTGATCAGCCGTTACTCTGCTCACCACTGGCATGATGTTGGGCAGGCGCTGCGCGAAGTAAAGCGCGTGCTTAAGCCCGGTGGTACGGTCATTATTATGGACGTGATGTCTCCGGGTCATCCGGTGCGGGATATCTGGCTGCAGACGGTCGAAGCGTTACGCGATACGTCACACGTACGCAATTATTCCAGCGGTGAGTGGCTCTCTCTGTTTAATGACTCAGGTCTGACGACGCGTAATCTCATCACCGATCGCTTGCCATTAGAATACAGTTCGTGGATTGCCCGTATGCGTACGCCGCAGGCGCTGAGCGAAGCCATCAGACTGTACCAGCAAAGTGCATCGCAGGAGGTGAAGCGCTACTTCGAATTGACAGAGGATGGCTCTTTTACCAGCGATACTATCATGGCAGAAGCGCAGAAAAGCGCATAACAAAAAAGGCACCGGGGGAAACGGTGCCTTTTTATATTTCTTGCTGTCAGGAGTCTGGCGACGCGCTGTTTTTGACAAACAACGTTAGCTGATCGCCAGGCTTCAGATTGTCGGTATCACTGTTCCAGCGCATGACGTCACGGATATTAACGCCGTGGCGTTTAGCGATGCTGGAGAGTGAATCGCCTTTGCGTACGCGATAGGTAATGCTATCGCTATTATTCGCAAGGCGCGATGCACTGCTGCCTGCTCCAACCGTCAAGTTCTGACCCACTTTCAGGCTAGCTCCGCGCAGGTTATTCCACTGCTGGAGATCTTTTGTCGTCACGCCAAGACGCGACGCAATGCCTGAAATAGTATCACCTGAGCGCACTTTGTAGCTGCGACTGGCAAGCGGCGTTGTGTCCGCAACCAGCGTTGGCTGAACGGCGGCGATTTCACCTGATGCAAGAGACTCACGCAGTTGGTCGGCGTGTTTCTGAGGCACCATGACATATTGCGGCCCGCTTTCACCTAAGGTTGAACCTTTAACGCCTGCGTTGAAGGTCTTAAGTTTGCTAACCGAAATACCCGCCATGTCCGCCAGTTGATCCAGTTCTACCGGATTGCTCAACCTGACACGCGCCAGCGCACGGCTCTCGTCTGACGTTGGCAGACTAACGCCGTACCGCTTGCTGTTCTTGAGTATGTCACTCAATGCCAGCATTTTTGGCACGTAAATTTTGGTTTCCTGTGGCAGTGAAAGTGACCAGAAGTCCGTGGGTTTACCCCGCGCCTTATTCACTTTCATTGCCTTCAGTACTCGCCCTTCACCGCTGTTATAGGCGGCAACGGTTAATAACCAGTCTCCGTCAAACATACGGTTCAGACGCTGCATCATGTCGAGGGCAGCCGTTGTGGATGCAACCACGTCACGACGCGCATCGTAGCTGCGAGTCTGTTTTAAACCATAGTTACGACCCGTGCTTGGAATGATCTGCCAAATGCCTGCGGCATTGCGACCAGACGTTGCATGTGGGTCAAAAGCGCTCTCCACTATGGGTAGTAGTACCAGTTCCATGGGCATGTTACGTTTTTTAACTTGCCCTGCTATCCAGTACATATACGGCTCTGCCCGTAAAGTTACATCGTGGAGATAGCTCTTATTGCTTAAATACTTTAGTTTCTGTTCGCGAATCCGGGTATTTTCCGGAATTCCCATCTTTAGCTCGTCGCTTATGGAAGCCCACAAGTCTTGTTCCTGCCCGGAGAATGTTCCATCGTCCATCCACCGCGCCTGACTTGTAAACTTCCCTGCTTCCCCTTGACCAGCTGCAGAAAGGCTCTGTGCGTGCTGTTGTACGGTGCCGTCGTGCTTAGACGCCTGGCACCCCACAAGCAGGACAGAGGCGAATAATATCGCTTTTGCCTTCATGTGTGTGTCAATAGTTGCTTAAAAGACGAGCGATCATAACGGCGAAGTTTTAAAAAGGCAACCCGCAATTGTCAGAAGTTATCTTTCTTTGACCTTAACCAGGCAAAACGCGCACTAGCTTGTTGCAACGTTGTTTCTTTATTTATTATTTCAATTAAATCAGCATCTTGTGTGCGTAAAAAAACATTAATGCGACGCTCATTTTTCAGAGTTGTGGGGAGTGTTTTTTGGTTTTTTGCACGTAACTCATTAACTTTACGATAATATTCGTTAAGGTCAGGATCCTGAGGTAAAAGGCTAAGAGCAAACTTAATATTTCCTAAAGTATACTCATGTGCGCAACAAATCAGCGTATCTTCGGGAAGCGCATCAATCTTACAAAAAGAGTCAAACATCTGATCTGCCGTGCCTTCGAAGAGTCTTCCGCAACCGCCAGAAAACATCGTATCGCCACAAAAAAGATAAGGCGCGCTAAAGTAACAGATATGTCCTAAAGTGTGACCTGGCGTGTGAAATACGCTGAATTCATGACCCAGAATCTGCAACCGATCCCCTTCACCGACGATTTTTGTCGCTCCCTTATGTTGTGTCTCTGCCGGTCCGTAAACCACAACATCCGGATATTTCTGGCTCAGTTCCTGCACGCCGCCAACGTGATCATTATGGTGATGAGTAAGCAGGATCGCAGTCGGCTGCCAGTTATTCTCTTCAATAGCGTTTAAAACGGGGGCAGCCTCGCCGGGATCGACGATCAGACAGCGGCCGTCATCTTCACTTAACACCCAGATGTAATTGTCCTGAAATGCGGGAATACTGGTAAGATTCATAGTTACCTCTCAAAGCGTAATGGAAGGTTGTGATGAAACCGGCAAGGACTCCCCGTAAGTACATAGCACCGACGCATTGGGCTGAGTTGCCTAAGGGCGAGTATTACCGCGAAGCACTGGAGCAGGAGCTCAAACCGTGGTTTGCAAAAATGTATGGATTTCATCTGCTTAAGATTGGCAATCTCAGCGCAGAAATCAATGCCGAAAGTTGCGCTATTTCACATCAGGTTAATGTTTCACTCACCGGCGACCCTGTTCACGTTCGCGCAGATCCGTTGCATCTTCCCTTTGCGGCAAAATCTGTCGATGCCTGTCTGCTGGGCCACACGCTACCCTGGTGCCCGGATCCGCATCGTCTGTTGCAGGAAGTCGATCGCGTGCTGATCGATGATGGCTGGCTGGTGATCAGCGGTTTTAATCCAGTCAGTCTGCTGGGAATAGGCAAAGCTATTCCGTTTTTACGCCGTTCGCCTGCAATCAGCAGCCGTATGTTTACCCTGATGCGCCAGCTTGACTGGCTATCGCTGCTGAATTTTGAGGTGCTTCATTATAGCCGTTTTCGGGTCATTCCCTGGACGAAGCAGGGGGGGAAACTGTTAAACACCCACCTGCCCGCATTGGGTTGCATGCAATTGATTGTGGCGCGTAAACGTACGATCCCGTTAACGCTCAATCCGATGAAGATGCGCCGGGCAAAACCCAGCGTACGGCAAACCGTCAGCGCAACCCGCCAGACACGTCAGCCCTGATCGGCCAGATAGCCGATATCCTCCTGCGTTGGCTTCGATGCCGCAGCGCGTGCGAGTTCATCGCAGCGTTCGTTTTCCGGATGCCCGGCGTGGCCTTTTACCCATTCCCAGCGGATTTTATGCTCGCCGAGGGCGGCATCCAGGCGTTGCCAGAGATCGACATTTTTCACCGGTTTTTTTTCTGCCGTTTTCCAGCCACGCTTTTTCCAGTTATGGATCCACTGGGTGATCCCCTGGCGAACATATTGGCTGTCGGTGCTAAGGATCACTTCGCAATGTTCTTTGAGGGCTTCCAGCGCGACAATAGCAGCCATCAGCTCCATCCGGTTGTTAGTGGTTAGACGATAGCCTTCGCTGAATGTTTTTTCGCGGCCGCGAAAGCGTAAAATCGCGCCATAGCCACCGGGCCCTGGGTTACCCAGGCAAGAGCCATCGGTGAAAATTTCTACCTGCTTAAGCATCTCTGGTAGACTTCCTGTAATTGAAATCGAACTGTAAAACGACAAGTCTGACATAAATGACCGCTATGAGCACTGCAATTACTCGACAGATCGTCCTCGATACCGAAACCACCGGTATGAACCAGATCGGCGCACACTATGAAGGGCACAAAATCATTGAGATCGGTGCCGTGGAAGTGATTAATCGTCGTCTGACGGGGAATAACTTCCACATCTATCTTAAGCCCGATCGTCTGGTGGACCCGGAAGCCTTTGGCGTCCACGGTATTGCTGATGAATTTTTGCTCGATAAGCCCACGTTTGGCGATATCGCCGATGAGTTTATTGAATATGTGCGCGGCGCTGAGCTTGTCATCCATAACGCATCGTTCGACATCGGCTTTCTTGATTACGAATTCAGCAAACTGAATCGCGGCATTCCGAAGACCGAGACGTTCTGCAAGGTGACAGATAGTCTGGCGCTGGCACGACGGATGTTCCCCGGTAAGCGTAATAGCCTCGATGCGCTTTGTTCACGTTACGAAATAGATAACAGTAAACGTACGCTACACGGAGCATTACTCGATTCCCAGATTCTGGCCGATGTGTATCTGCTGATGACCGGTGGCCAGACGTCCATGGCCTTTTCGATGGAAGGCGAGGGGCAACAGCAACAAGGCGAGGCCGGTATTCAGCGGGTTGTCCGTCAGGCAAGCAAGTTACGGGTTGTTTTAGCCAGTGATGCAGAGCTGGCGGAGCATGAGTCACGTCTGGATCTGGTGCAAAAGAAGGGTGGAAGCTGCCTCTGGCGCGCGTAACCCCTTAACTTTTGATGATAAAATGGCTCTTTGGGTGATTTTTGCAGCAAACGATACAAATCATCAGAAAAAGCGTTGACGGCTCTAAGCACAATCCGTAATATGCGCCTCGTTCCCCAACGGGAACATCGCGGAGCGGTAGTTCAGTCGGTTAGAATACCTGCCTGTCACGCAGGGGGTCGCGGGTTCGAGTCCCGTCCGTTCCGCCAACATTCAGTTCAGGTGTTTATGACATCTGATAAGTAAGAAAACCGCAACGTTGCAAAACGGATGCGGTTTTTTTTCGTCCTTTTTCCTTCCTCCTGAATCAGACTACGCATTTTATATAATCCGTTTGAATAATATTCATATTCCTTTGTGTCATAAAAACCCGTGACGATTAGCTCAATCTATTCTGTTTTATCGAGCTATTAAATATGCCTGATAGGTTAAATACCGACGTTTATCAGCAGTCAATAAGAATATTTCGTGTAGATATAAAATTATTATCTTTATTTTTTAATCATAACTTAAATGTAAATTATTTATATGAATAACTTTGAAAGTTGTGACGTCAATATCCTAAAGTCTTTATTCTGTGAGCCTCGTTAACTTTTTGGCTTTTTTAATGACAGCGTTAACATCAACCCGTAATAGCGATTAAGCCTAGCAGGGGCGTGTTTTTATGATTGTTATTGTTGTTATTTTGCCGTTTTTGTATTTTTCCGTACCTTGCGTTTTAACGGTTGAGAGTGATAGCTTTAAAAATGATTACCACGTTATGTCGTGTGATTAATTTAAGGGAAGTATTAACCCAGGGAGAGAGAAAATGGCAGACAGTTTTCAAAATGAAGTTCCACCCGCCCGCGTCAATATTAAGCTTGATCTTCATACCGGAAATACAAAAAAGAAAGTTGAACTACCGCTCAAGTTGCTCGCCGTTGGTGATTACAGTAATGGCAAAGAGCAACGACCGCTCTCAGAAAGAAGCCGAATTAACATTGATAAAAACAACTTCAATGGCGTCATGGCTGAACTGGCACCAGAAGTAAATTTTACCGTTGAAAATACGATAGCCGCAGAGGGAAGCGAGGAGCGAATCAGACTTAGTTTCTCTGATATCAAAGACTTCGAGCCTGAGCAGGTCGCCCGCAATATCCCTCAACTTCGCGCGTTGATTGCCATGCGCAATTTATTACGCGATCTCAAATCCAACCTTCTGGATAACACGGAATTCCGCCGCGAGTTGGAGAAAATCCTCAAAGATGCCGAGCTGAGTAATGAACTTCGGGCAGAGCTAACGGCACTGGTACCTGAGTAACACGACTATTCAGCCGTATCAGAAAGGATAATAAATAAGGACTTTAAGAAGGGAATGTTAATGTCTGTACAGAAAACCGCTTCACCGGGCGCATCAACGCAAACTGTCACGAAAGAGAATATCTATCAGTCGTTGTTTGAAAAAATTCACTTAACGCCCGTCACATCGTTAAAAGAAATTGGGGAATGGCAAAGTAATGAAGCGATGGCTGAAGCCAGCACCGATGAACGTGTCTCGGCTGCTATTCAGGTTCTACTTTCTTGCGTTGCCTCATCCGGAAAAAATATAGAGAAGTTGGATAAATCACTGCTGGATTTTCATATCAGTGAGCTTGACAGAAAAATTAGCGCTCAGCTCGATGTTGTCATGCATCATCCTGAATTTAAAAAGGTCGAATCCCTGTGGCGCGGTACGTGGTCGATGGTTAGCGGTATCGATTTTCGCAAAAACGTCAAAGTTGAATTGCTGGATGTCAGTAAACAGCATCTGCGCGAAGATTTTGACGATGCGCCAGAAATCATTCAGAGCGGGTTTTATCGGCACACCTACATTGAAGAATATGACACGCCAGGCGGCGAGCCCATCGCGTCTGTCATTTCGAGCTACGAGTTTGACAATAGCCCACAAGATATTGCCTTACTGCGCAATATTTCCCGTGTAGCCGCGGCGTCTCATATGCCGTTTATCGGGGCCGTCGGGCCGGCATTTTTCCTCAAAAACTCAATGGAAGAGGTTGCCGCGATTAAGGACATCGGCAACTATTTTGATCGTGCCGAATATATCAAATGGAAAGCATTCCGCGATACCGATGACGCGCGTTATATCGGCCTGACCATGCCGAATGTGCTGGGTCGTCTGCCTTATGGGCCAGATACCGTACCTGTTCGTAGCTTTAACTATGTTGAGGCAGTCAAAGGGCCGGATCACGATAAATATCTGTGGACCAGCGCTGCATTTGCGTTTGCCACTAACATGGCAAAAAGCTTCATTAACAACGGCTGGTGTGTGCAAATTCGCGGGCCGCAGGCTGGTGGTGCCGTCACCGATTTGCCAATCCATCTGTATGATTTGGGCACGGGTAATCAGGTCAAAATTCCGACCGAAGTGATGATTCCAGAAACACGCGAGTTTGAATTTGCAAACCTGGGTTTTATCCCGCTTTCTTACTATAAGAATCGCGATTATGCCTGTTTCTTCTCCGCAAACTCCACCCAAAAACCTGCGCTTTACGATACTGCGGATGCCACAGCCAATAGCCGTATCAACGCCCGTCTGCCTTACGTCTTCTTACTGTCGCGCATTGCCCACTACCTCAAAATTATTCAGAGAGAAAACATCGGTACAACCAAAGATCGTCGTTTACTGGAACTGGAATTAAACACCTGGATCCGCAATCTGGTAACGGAAATGACCGATCCTGGCGATGAATTGCAGGCTTCCCATCCGCTGCGTGATGGAAAAGTGGTGGTAGAGGATATCGAAGATAACCCTGGTTTCTTCCGTATCAGACTCTATGCGGTGCCGCACTTTCAGATTGAAGGGATGGACATTAACCTGTCGCTGGTTTCCCAGATGCCGAAAGCAAAAGCCTGATCTGCCGGTGGTATGATTTATGAAGATTTATCGTCCACTATGGGCTGAGGGGACATTCCTGTCCTCTCAGCAGTTTCAACAGCAGTCCCGCTGGGAAACATTCAGTAATAACAGCATTGCGCATATTGGTGTTCGCCATCCCTGGGGCGTTGCTTGCGCTGAATTTGACGAAGGTGCGTTAGCCCTGGGAAAACTCAAAGCGCAATCCTTGCGTGTCCGTTTTCCTGATGGCGTGATGGTGGATACTGCTGTATCTGATGTGCTGCCACCAGCCTGCGATTTGACCAACATTGCCGGAATAAATGCGCTTACGGTTTTGCTGGCTTTACCGCTGGAGCATAGCAATGGCGGCAACTTGGGGCAGGACGCGTTAACGGACAGGCCGCTTCGCTATCGTCAGGAATGGCAAACTGTACAGGATATCTATGGCAGCGACAGCGAAGACATTGCCGTTGAACACTATGCGCTGTCATTGCGTTTTGCACATGACAACAATGCCGATTATGTCACCTGTCCGCTGGCGCGCCTGATTCGGGATAGTCAGGGCAACTGGGCGCTTGATGACAGCTATGTCCCGCCGTTACTGGCGTTTAACGCGCACCAGGCCGGGATGCAATGTCTGGAAATGCTGCAACTGCAATTACAGGCTAAAAGCCGTCGCCTGATGGCGATGCGCCGGGAGAGCAACCAGCGCATGGCGGATTTTGCCGTAGCGGATGTGTCCCTGTTCTGGTTATTAAATGCGCTGAACTCCGTCGAACCTATCCTGGCTGATTTCCTGCGCTATCCCGCCGTTCATCCTGAGATTGTATGGCGTGAACTGGCACGCCTTGCCGGATCGTTATTAACCTTTTCACTGGATCACTCAGTCAGCGCGATACCTGCTTATATCCATGATTCACCATCGCAGACTTTTCCACCTTTGTTTACCTTGCTTAACACCTTACTTGAAGCCAGTCTTCCGTCGCGCGTGATCGCACTGGAACTGGACGCGCTACCCGGCAACCGTTGGAAGGCCGATCTTCACGATCCGCGCTTGCGAGAAGAAGCTGATTTCTACCTGTCGGTACGTTCTTCGCTCGCCGCGCATCTGGTGATAAACCAGCTACCACGGGTGTGCAAAATTGGCGCGCCGGATGATGTCACCCATCTTATCAATGTGGCGCTGAACGGCGTCCCGATCGTGCCCCTGACCCAGGTGCCTGCTGCACTCCCGTTGCGGCTGGAAAATCACTATTTCGCTCTGGATATGCACTGTGCACCTGCCAAAGCCATGCTGGAGTCCGGGTGCTGCATGATTTACGTGCCCGGCACCATGGGTGATTTAAATCCCGAACTTTTTGCGGTATTGCGCGCATGAAAAACGATACGGAAATCAACATAGACGTACTGCTCCGTGATACCTGGCTAACGGTTGTTGAGCTACGACAGGGGACACATGCCCGACGGGGCGTGGCGTTATATCACCACTGTCAGCAACAGGTTGAGTGGGTTCGTCAGACGTTGCTCAATGCAGGGTTCAGCCAGCAGGACGCAGAACATATTACCTATGCCCAGTGTGCGCTGTTGGATGAAACAGTACTCAGCCGGGAGACACCGGACGATGGGCAAAAGGTCTGGCTGGAAACCCCTCTCCAGGCGCATTTCTTCAATACCCTTCAGGCGGGCGAGTTGCTGTATGAGCGCATACGGCAGGTTCTGCATGAGCCTGCTCCTGTTCCTGCCGTGTTGACCTGTTTTCATCGGGTATTGCTGCTGGGGTTTCGTGGACGTTATCAGGATCCGGTATCGACGGATCGTGAAAAACTGATTGCGATGCTGAGTGAGCGCGTCACCCCGTTTCGAGTTTCGCCGGAGACCGCGTTGCTCAATGCGGCGCGATCCACGCGAAAATCACGCGTGTGGTACTCGCCTCTGTTCTGGTTAAGCACGGCTGTGATTGTTCTTGTTGGTGTGTGGTGGGGGCTTGATAGCTGGCTTGACATGCTGGTGGATGAACTTTTACCACCCAGGCAGCGTTGAGGGAGTGCAGAGTGAAAAACACGCACAAACAGGCTGCTGCGCTATGGGGATTGTTGTTGCTTCTCGCGCTGTGGACCGTTTTTTCTCCCGTTTCAACGGCAGTGAAATACAGCCTGGTGGCCGTGGTTGTCATCGGTGCTGCTATCGTCTGGTTCTTCTGGCGGCAGAAAACGCCACAAAAAAGGGGCGATGATGAGTGGTTGGCCTGTCTGCCAGCGGAGGGTTACCAACAGCCCGTCGTGCTGGTCTGTGGTGACGGGGCGAGGCAACTTTTCGCTGACAGCCCGCTGCGGCAGGTTCCTGTCGGGCTCTATCTGCATATCGCTGATGAAGAACAGCTTGTTTCATTAACGGAATCCCTGTTGTCTCGTCGCCCGGCATGGAGTTCACAGATCTGCGTGGCCCGTACGGTGATACCAGTTCAGCATCAGGACATCGCCGTCCTTGCCGGGCAACTGCAGCGTTTTTCCCGAAATCTGGTGCAATTACGGCGCAGGGTGGGCGCGAAGGTGCCACTGATCCTCTGGAGTTATCAGATCGATCCTGCAACGGAGGAATCTTCGCCATGGTTGATCTGTACCGGACATGATGTCCTGGTCATGACATCGGACGATGAGAACGCGCCGTCTGAGTGGATTGCTCAGGGCAGTATAGCGGCAGGCAGTCAACGGCTGGGCCAGGTACTCCAGGCTGAAAATCTGCTGCTTTGGATGAAGCAAATTGTAATGCCAGCGCTAAACAGGCAGGAGAGCGCAAGTTTACCGCTGGCGGTGGGGGCAGGCTTTGCACCTTCTCTAGCGGAAAAGGACGGCAATCTATGGCAGCAATGGATAACTGACAAAACGTGCCTGACGCCAGACATATCGCAACAAACCGATGCCAGAGACGCGTTGCGCTTTCCGGACGCGATGTTGCCGTTACTGCCGCGTCAGTCGGGGCCAGGATCCGTGCGGCGAGTATGGACGGCCTGGCTGGCAATGACTACCGTCGCCGGGCTTATCGCGCTTTGCCTGTCGGCAATGTCGAACCGCAATTTGCTGCGGCAGGTCAGCGATGATCTGCACAAATACATCATTACCCCGATGTCCGACTCGGTGGCCAAAAGCCGTTATTTGTTGGTGCTAAAAGAAAACGCACAGCGGCTGGATGACTATTACCGAGAGGGAGAACCGCTGCGTCTTGGCTTTGGGCTTTACCCTGGCGAACGTCTACGCCAGCCAGTGCTGCAGGCGATACGTGGCTACCGCCCGCCGGAACCAAAGGGAGAAATTGTATCTGGCGGAGCGGTTCAGACTGTGCGCCTGGACAGTATGGCGCTGTTTGATGTGGGGCAGTCGAGGTTAAAAATCGGCTCGACAAAAGTACTGGTTGAGGCGCTGGTCAATATCAAAGCGAAGCCTGGATGGTTGATCCTGGTGGCTGGTTATACCGATTCCACCGGCGATGAAAAATCCAACCAACAGTTGTCGTTGCGGCGTGCCGAAGCGGTACGTGACTGGATGTTGCAAACCAGCGATATCCCGTTCACCTGTTTTGCCGTGCAGGGGCTGGGCGAAAGCCAGCCTGCGGCAACGAACGATACGCCAGAAGGCAGGGCAACCAACCGGCGTGTCGAAATCAGTCTGGTTCCGCGTTCAGACGCCTGTCAGGACGCGAAACAGCAAATACCGCCGGAGTTGGCGGTGTCTCAATTCAATCAACAAGGAGAGTAATTCTCATGGCTATTCCAGTTTATCTCTGGCTGAAAGATGACGGTGGCGCGGATATCAAAGGGTCCGTCGATGTTCAGGGGCGTGAAGGTAGCATCGAAGTCGTTGCGCAGGAACATACCCTCTACATCCCAACCGATAACAACACAGGCAAACTGACGGGCACCCGTATTCATACCCCGTTTCTTTTCACCAAAGAGATCGATTCGTCCAGCCCCTATCTGTACAAGGCCGTTACCACGGGTCAGACCCTGAAAACCGCTGAGTTCAAATGGTATCGCATCAATGATGCGGGCCAGGAAGTGGAGTATTTCAACACCACGCTTGAGAACGTCAAACTGGTGAAAGTCGCTCCACTGATGCACGACATCAAAGATCCGGCGAAAGAGAAGCACAACCACCTGGAACGCATTGAATTGCGCTACGAAAAAATCACCTGGACCTACAAAGACGGCAACATCATTCATTCCGATTCCTGGAATGAGCGCCCCTCCGCCTGATAACTGCGGCAGACAGAAAACTGTCTGCCTTCTTACTACGTTTGCTGAATGCCGGATGGAGTCGGCACTGAGCAAACTCTGTCAATCCGCTGATGAAACCAGATGGGCCTGTGGTGATGGCTACGGGCGGTAGCATGGGGGAACGGCGGTTGCAGGAACTGAACATAAATACGTCAAGAAGGGACATCTATGACCGTAAACCACCCCGCGGCGCTGCTGCGCCGTCTTAACCCTTTTTGCGCACATGCGCTGGAAGCGGCCGCATCACTCTGCCAGACCCGTGCGCACGCAGAGATCACCATTGAGCACTTACTGCTGAAACTCCTGGAGCAAGGGGAAGGTGATCTCACCGTTATCTCCCGGCGTTATGAATGGGACCTGGACGGTGCCTGGCAGTCTCTACTGGCGCATCTGGCAACCCTTCCACGCTCTGTTTATACTCGTCCACGATTATCTGATCAACTCATCACACTGTTGACTCAGGCATGGCTAATTGCCTCTCTTGAGGTTGATGCCCCGCAAATCCGCAGCCAGCACCTGCTGATGGCGCTGACAGAAAAACCTGCGTTACTGGCGGCCAATGATCTGTGGATCCTGCTCAGCCTCGGGCGTATGCAATTGGAACGGCTACGTCCCTTGCTTGATGCGCAATCGGAAGAAAACCCGGGGCGGCAACGTCAGGCCAATGAACCGCTTATGGCTGATTTACCCGGCATTGCTGCGAATGAGCCGGGTTTAACCGAAAACGGAAGCAGTGCTAAACACGACGATCAACACCGCGTCGTTCTGGATCGCTTCACGGAGAATCTCACGCAGAAAGCGCGTGATGGTCGCATCGACCCGGTATTTGGCCGCGACACGGAGATCCGCCAGATGGTCGATATTCTCTCGCGACGCCGCAAGAACAACCCCATCCTGGTTGGCGAACCCGGCGTGGGCAAAACGGCGCTGGTGGAGGGACTTGCGCTGCGTATTGCAGAAGGCAATGTGCCGGAGAGTCTGAGAAAGGTACACATCCATACTTTGGATCTGGGTCTGTTGCAGGCAGGAGCTGGCGTCAAAGGTGAATTTGAACAGCGGCTAAAAAACGTTATTGATGCGGTACAAAAATCACCGGAACCCGTGCTGCTGTTTATCGACGAAGCGCATACCCTCATTGGCGCGGGGAATCAGGCGGGCGGCGCAGATGCGGCGAACCTGTTGAAACCTGCATTGGCTCGGGGCGAGCTGCGTACCATTGCGGCTACCACCTGGAGTGAATACAAGCAGTACTTTGAACGCGACGCCGCACTGGAGCGTCGTTTCCAGATGGTGAAAGTGGACGAACCGGACGACGCCACCGCCAGTCTCATGCTCCGTGGCCTGAAAGCGCGCTATGCGCAACATCATGGTGTGCACATCACGGACGACGCGGTTCGTGCGGCGGTAACACTTTCCCGACGTTATCTCACTGGACGCCAGTTGCCGGACAAAGCTGTCGATCTGCTGGATACGGCTTCCGCCCGCGTGCGTATGAGCCTCGATACATTACCGGAACCCTTAACGCATATTCGTGCTTCACTCACCGCGCTGGCCCTGGAAAAACAGGCGTTACAGGATGATAGCACGGTGGGGGACTATTCTTGTGGTGAACGGCTTGCGGCTATCGAGCGGGAAGAGAACGCCTTGATCGTGCAACTCGATATCCTTGAGACCCAGTATCAACAAGAGCAAGAACTTACCCGACAACTGCTGGCCTGTCGCAGCGACCTCTCGCGTCAGGCGGATATTGTCGCTTTACAGTCACAGCTTCACCTTGTGCAACATGCCAGCCCGCTGCTGGGGCTGGACGTTGATGCCCGAACCGTTGCCACGGTGATTGCCGACTGGACAGGGGTTCCGCTCTCGTCATTGCTGAAGGATGAGCAGACGGCGCTATTAAGCCTGGAAGAAAATCTCGCAACACGGGTCGTGGGCCAGGATACCGCGCTGGGTGCTATTGCCCGGCGATTACGTGCCGCGAAAATCGGTCTTACGCCAGAAAACGGTCCGCAGGGCGTATTCCTGCTGACCGGACCAAGTGGTACAGGTAAAACGGAAACCGCGCTTGCGCTTGCCGACACCCTCTTTGGCGGCGAGAAATCGCTCATAACTATCAATCTTTCCGAATATCAGGAACCCCACACTGTCTCTCAACTTAAAGGTTCTCCCCCCGGCTATGTGGGGTATGGGCAGGGCGGTGTACTGACCGAGGCTGTCAGAAAGCGTCCCTACAGTGTGGTGTTGTTGGACGAAGTAGAAAAAGCGCACCGCGACGTAATGAACCTCTTCTATCAGGTTTTTGACCGGGGATTTATGCGCGACGGTGAAGGGCGTGAAATTGATTTTCGCAATACGGTCATTCTGATGACCGCCAATCTCGGCAGCGAGCATGTGATGCAGTTGCTGGAAGAGAAGCCTGATGCCACGGAAAGCGAGATGCAGGCATTGCTCCATCCTCTTCTGCGCGACCATTTCCAGCCCGCATTGCAGGCGCGTTTCCAGACGATCATTTATCGCCCGCTCGGCCCTGCCGCGATGCGTGTCATTGTGATGATGAAGCTGGAACAGGTTATTCGTCGCCTGCGTGAACACTACGGCATGGAAACCGAGGTGAGTGAAGACCTCTATGACCAGCTCACCAGTGTATGTTTGCTGCCTGAGAGCGGCGCGCGCAATATCGATAGCCTGCTCAATCAACAAATTTTACCCGTACTGAGCCAGCAGTTGCTGACACATCAGGCCGCGCAGCAGAGACCTTTACATTTGAGACTGGGCTGGAATGACGATGAGGGTATTTCCCTTGAGTTTGACCAGGACACAGGAGACACCGCATGAACGCGCTCAGTTTTGACCACTCCCACCACAAATTAAAAATTCGAGGCCTGAGCAGCCCGCCTGATGTGCTCTCCTTTGAAGGCCGCGAGCACCTGAGCCAGCCATTCTGCTACGACATCCAGTTCACCAGCCGTGATAAAACCCTGGAGCCGGAAGCGGTGCTGATGCAGGACGGCGCGCTCAGCCTCTGCGCCCCGCCGGTTCAGGGGATGCCGGTACAGGTGCCGCTGCGCACCCTGTATGGCGTTCGTCTCCTAAAGCATACGAAGAAAAATATGGATTGAAATACTTCATCATTTTCAGAAGAAAAATCCTTCGGAAAGAGATTCTTTCATATCTACTAGTAATGTTTGCCTTTTTTATTTAATAATAAAAAGTACATTATGATAACGTTAATATAATATTTTAAATAAGGTACTGAAGTTCGCTCCGGATATTGAAATGAAAAAATATATTTTTCTCCCTTATCTTTTGTCATGCATTTTTTGTTGCGTTATAAATGCAGCAGAAAGTAAAGTTCTGGTATTTCCTTTGGATGTTACTCAATTGAGATACAGGCAGGCATTAGATATGAAAACATTGTTTGATAATTGTTCCTTTGTTGTCGAAATCCCCCCAAAATACAAGAGAAGACCTAATAATTTTAATCAACAAGAAGTCAGTATTCCAGTTAAAGGCGATAATTTTGGTTCGCCAAATATGGAAGTAGGTGTGCATTATTATGCGATTGGTAGTTTTGGTTATGATCATAATACTTTTAAATTGATCATTTATAACAAACCAGGGGAAGCAGATACTCCCTTGCTTAATGTGCAACTCAATAGTTATGCTCAGGATGGTAATTTAGTCGATGCTTTATTGTTGGATAGTGTTTTTTGCTATGAAGATATCGTTCGATTTTCTGATTTTGTTATTAATGCTGATTATACGGTAAATATTGATGGCAACGTCCTTTATAAGTATGAAGATGATATGGTGGTGAAAAACAAAAGATCAGTTAGCCAAGTTTATCTAAAAGAAAAGTATATAATAAAAAATGGTCGATTTGAATTAATAAGTAGAATGAAAAGAAAGGTGGAGTAGTGCTATATGTTTTTGATTAATGTCATATGTATTTAATAAGGTTGCAGGAAAACGATAATTATTGTTATTCTGAATTAGATAGTTTAGTCGATATCGAATATTTTATGAGGCAATATAATTTAAATGGAAGGATAGACGGGTGTATTTTAATATAAGAGCAAAAATAGTTACTGAGAAATAAATCTTATAAAGTATTTTTAAGTCTATGCAATTTAAGTTTGTGTCATAAATTCATTTGGGAGACTTTTGAACACATTTTTTTGCAGTAATGATTATTCTTATTGATTTTGTTTTAATTTATTTGTTGGATTGCGGCTATTGTCGTGGGGAGCTGGACTATTATGATGCTGTTAGTAATGGAAATGTTACATATTACTTGCGCTCACTGTTGTAGTTCGATTTTTGATTGTTATTTTTAATGCAGTACTGCTGTTTTCAAGTTCTCTGCTTTTAATGAATGGCGGTTATCCGGGTGGGAAAATTAAGTTTTATCTTTTGTATGTGATTTATTTATTCAATATTGTAAATAGTTTATTGTTTTCTGTTAAAAATTACATAAGAAATTATATTGAAGTTTTTTAATTGAATGTGTTCCCGTTCTTGATCATGAAATATGGTGTAGTTGTTAATTTTATTTATATCTTCCCTTTAGTAATGTCTATGGCGGCTTTTATTATATTAATTTACTTTTCAAAGAAACAGTCATGACTTTTATTAAAGTAGGCTTGAGGGAGGGGGCAGTTTGTCGTTGAAATATATGATCCTTGGCAACGAATTATATGGATGAATCCTGGTTGGTAGTGTATTGCGAAAAAACTAAGGATATTTATGAGAATTATTGTGTATATACTGTCCTTGATTGCGTCTGGTGGCTTTACACATAGTAAAGAGATGGATGTCAACCTTAAAATATTGATGCTTGAATCATCCCGGTATCTAGACGATGGGGCAGACGATAAATTACTAAGATCAGTATGTCTAAAATGGCAACTTAGTACTGATGATATAAACAAGATATTCAATATTAGTGAGAAGTTTTCCAGTCATCAACGTATTGTCAGAGATTTTTATTGGTTGCCTTGTGAGATTAGTGGGAAACTTATTGCTAATGGTATTGAGTGGTCCTTTATTATCAATTCGGCTGCCACGGCAGTTTGGGAAAATGATAATGATGTAATATATTGGGGGTGCAGCAATGTAGAATGTGAATCATTTTTCCTTTTGCCATATGACGGGATGCGTGGGTTTTAATATTTATATAAATGAAGTCGTTATCTTTCCTTATATTTTATAAGCCACTCATAAAATTATTTCGCTGTATACAGAACGACGATCTTTCTCACGGACTGGAGGAATGAAATGGACACCCCGACTCTTAATTTTGACCACTCCCACCACAAATTAAAAATTCGTGGCCTGAGCAGCCCTCCTGATGTGCTCTCCTTTGAAGGCCGCGAGCACCTGAGCCAGCCGTTCTGTTACGACATTCAGTTCACCTGCCGTGATAAAACCCTGGCGCCGGAAGCGGTGCTGATGCAGGACGGCGCGCTCAGCCTCTGCGCCCCGCCGGTTCAGGGGATGCCGGTACAGGTGCCGCTGCGCACCCTGTATGGCGTCATCACTGGCTTTAAACAGCTTTCCACCTCGCGCGATGAAACACGCTATGAAGTGCGCCTTGAGCCCCGACTGGCGCTGCTCGCCCGCAGCCATCAGAACGCCATCTACCAGAACCAGAACGTGCCGCAGATTGTCGAGAAAATCCTGCGTGAGCGCCACGGGATGCTCGGCCAGGACTTCGTTTTCACCCTGACGGGGGAATATCCGTCGCGCGAACAGGTGATGCAGTTCGGCGAGGACGACCTGACGTTTATCTCCCGGCTGCTGTCGGAGGTGGGGATCTGGTTCCGGTTCAGTACCGACGTGCGGCTGAAAATCGAAGTCATTGAGTTTTATGACGACCAGAGCGGCTATGAACGGGGCCTGATGCTGCCACTGCGCCACCCTTCTGGGCTGAGCGACAGCGGCACGGAATCTGTCTGGGGGCTGAACACGGCATATCATGTGGTGGAAAAAAGCGTCACCACGCGGGACTACAACTACCGTGACGCGACCGCCGATATGACGTCGGCGTTTGATGCGACGGGCGGGGACAGCACCACCTGTGGCGAAGCCTGTCATTACGCGGACAACTTCCTGACGGCAGGCGACCCGGACACACCGGAAAGCGGGGCGTTTTACGCGCGTATCCGCCACGAACGTTACCTTAATGGCCGGGCCATTCTGCAGGGGCTGAGCACCAGCGCCCTGCTGATGCCGGGGCTGGAGATAAAGGTACCGGATGAAGACGCCCCGGCGGTGTTCCGCAGGGGCGCATTGATAACCGGGCTGACCGCCAGCGCGGCGCGAGACCGCAGTTATGAACTGACGTTTACCGCCATCCCGTATTCGGAACGCTACAGCTTTCGCCCGGCGCGCATCGCGAAGCCGGTGATGGCCGGAACGCTGCCCGCGCGGGTGACCAGCACAACGGCAAACGATATCTATGCCCATATCGATAAAGACGGGCGCTACCGGGTGAACCTCGATTTTGACCGCGAGACCTGGAAACCGGGTTACGAGAGCCTGTGGGTACGGCAGTCCCGCCCTTATGCGGGAGACACGTACGGCCTGCACCTGCCGCTGCTGGCGGGCACGGAGGTCAGCATCGCGTTTGAGGGAGGCAACCCGGACCGGCCCTATATCGCCGGGGTGAAGCATGATTCCGCCCACCCCGACCACGTGACGATTCAGAACTACAGACGCAACGTGCTGCGTACCCCGGCAAACAACAAGCTGCGCCTCGATGACGAGCGCGGCAAAGAGCATATCAAAATCAGTACGGAGTACGGCGGCAAGAGCCAGCTCAATCTCGGCCATCTGGTGGATGCGGGAAAACAGCAGCGCGGGGAAGGTTTTGAGCTGCGCACGGACATGTGGGGTGCCATCCGGGCGAAAAAGGGGATATTCATCAGCGCCGACGGTCAGGAGCGGGCGCAGGGGCAGGCGCGGGAGATGGCGGCGGCGCTGAGCGAACTGCAGTGCGCACAGTCGCTGGTGGAGGCCCTGCGCAGTGCGGCAGAGGTGGCGAAAGCAGAACTGGCGGATGTACAGACGCAGCAGGTGCTGCTGGCAGAAAGCCTGACGGAGCTGAAACAGGCTGCACTGCTGCTGAGTGCCCCTGAGGGGATAGCGCAGGTCACCCCCAAAAGTATCCAGCTGTCGGCCGGGGAAAACCTTGTCAGCACCGGTGGGCAGCATGCGGATTTCAGCGTCCTGAAAAAGTTTACCGTGGCTGCCGGGGAAGCGATCAGCCTGTTTGCACAGAAGCTGGGGATAAAAATCTTTGCCGGAAAGGGCAAAGTGGAAATCCAGGCGCAGAGTGACGAAATGACACTGGATGCACTGAAAGATATCCGCATAAGCAGCAGTGAAGGAAAGATCCTTATTTGTGCAGAGAAAGAGATCATTCTGACCTGCGGCGGAGGTTATATCCGTATTGCGGACGGCACAGTGGAATGTGCGGCACCGGACAAAATTATAGAACGTGGCGCGGTCTGGCAGAAATTCGGCGGGCAGAGTATCAGTCAGGCAATGCAGGAATGGGGTACCGCTGACTTTGCCATCACCCCTGAGATTCTCTGGAAGCAAACCGGCAAACCGGCAAAGAATCAAAAGGTACGCGTTACCCGTGGCGATGGCACTATCGTTGAAATGACGACTGACGAACAAGGGAAACTACCTGTGCAGAGCGGGCTTTTTGTTGAATCAATAAAAATTGATCTCTTAGATAATTAGGAACATTAAGAATATACGGAGGGAATATATGTCTACGACGATGCATATGGATCGTGCCGATAAAAAGAAAGTGGGCACCGTTGAGATTGAGGATATTCGGGTAATTCCGGTTATTTTTCTGCCTGGAATAATGGGAACTAATCTGAAAGAAAAGTCTTCCAAGAAGAATGTTAAAGCTGTCTGGCGATATGATAATGATACCTCTTTGCTGGGTTGGACGCTCCATTCATCAGGGCCAAAAGAAAGAAAAAGGGTACTTCATCCTGATCGGGTGGAGATAGATAATCGGGGCGTGATTTCCATGTCACCAGATGCACAGAAACAGATTGATCTGGTGATAGCCACGCAATATCCCAGTAATATTGCAGATAAAGAAGAAATGGAGCGATTCGAAGAAGCTTTACGTAAGGCCGCAGAAGAAGATCATCCAGAGAAAGAATTATTTGGCTCACGGTATGATCGGGGTTGGGGGGAAGTGGCCGCAGCAAGCTACGGCTCTTTTCTTGCGGCGCTACAGACAGCCCTGTACCGGGATAAGCCAACGAAAAAAAGCAATACCCTGAGTGCGACTTACCAGAAATTACTTGATGAACCTCTGGAGCTAGAGTCCGGCGTGGATTCACTGGATGAAAAATATCTTGAAGTCATGAAACTGTATCAGTTTCCGGTACATGTCGTGGGCTACAACTGGCTGGGTAGCAATATGCTTTCGGCTAAAAGATTAAGCGAAGAAGTCGATAAGATTATTAAGGGGTATCAAGAGCAAAAAATGAAGTGCAGTAAAGTCATTCTGGTTACCCATTCAATGGGAGGGCTGGTGGCACGATATTATTCCGAATGCCTGAATGGCAGGGATAAGATTTACGGTATTGTTCACGGTGTGATGCCGTCTATTGGCGCGGCGGCGACCTACACCCGTATGAAGCGTGGTACTGAAAATACGGAGTCGGGTTTGGCTGGCGCTCAAGGATATATTATCAGCCATGTTCTTGGCCGCAACGCAGCGGAAATGGTGGCAATTGGCTCTCAGTCTTCCGGCGCACTGGAGTTACTCCCTGCCAATGATTATGGTGACGACTGGCTTAAGATTGTTGACCGTGACGGTAGTACATTAACATTGCCCAGAGATCTCCCGGTCGGAGAGGACGGTAAGAAAGAAAATTGTCTTTATAGCGGGCTTTATCTGAATAGAGATAAATGGTGGAAGTTGATGGATGAGAATCTGTTGGATCCAAATAATACGACACTGAATAAAGAGCAGATAGAATCTGATTGGCAGAAGTATAAAAAACTAATTGATCGAGATGTCAAAACGCTTCATGAACAATTGTTTGACAAATATCATCCGTATACCTACTCATTTTATGGAAAAGCAAAAGAGAGGGAAATACCAGAAGCGCATCGGACTCAGGAGACGGCTATCTGGAGCGGCGCTCTGGCAACCGGTGAAAGGGGGGAGACGCCGCCAGAGCCAAAAATGAATGATGGTCGCCTTTATTTAAGTGAAGTCAGTGCCAATAGAACGGTGAAAGATGAGCTTTCTCCAGAAGAGCAGGCATGGGAATTAAAGGGCGATAACAATGTGATATACGGCTGGGTAGGACAACGTTTTACATTACGTGATGCCTGTGAAAATGGCGACGGTACGGTACCTCTGCGTGCCGGGAAAATCATTCATAAGAATATTCAGGAACGTCTGGCGGTGCAGGTTCTTCACGAAGCGGCTTATCGCAATGACGTTAGTCAGGCTTTTACCTTACGCTCTATTATAAAAATCGCCCAGCAGGTCAATAACGATGAAAAAATGGCATTTACTTAATGGCCCGTGCCGCCTGAGAAACAGCATATTGCTGGCGGCGTTGATATTAATAGCGGGATGGCTGGCACTTAAACCCGGCGCATATCATTATTCATTAAGTGACAGGGAGAAAGAGATGGTCACTTCATTATTGCAACACCCCGAAACGCGGTATTTTGGTTTTTATTCTGTTGAGCTTCCGGCTGAATTTGTGCCAACAGGAATGGTGATGTTTATACAGGGTTCAGATATGACCACAGTGGAAACGAAACTGCAATATTATCCTTCGTTTCAGCAATTTTTGCTGCGGCATGAAGAAGAACTCAGAAATATGCCTGTAACAGATCCTCGTGATGCACCTTATCTTAAGAAGGTTTATCGACTGGAACAGCCACTAAAAGGAACTATTTTTGAATGTAATGAAGAGTCTTTTACTCCGGACTTTGCAAGAGTGCTGGATGCCCGTAAGTGGGAGGATGGCGTTACGTTTTCAATAAAAATGAAGGTTACAGATAGGCGAGCGGGTCGTTATGATGGGGATCGAGAGGGTTCTCCGGGCATCTATGGATATGATGTCCCGCAGAAAAAAGCACAATTACTGACTATCCTGTCAGGATTACAGCCCCGTAAGGACAACCAACGCCCGTCAGAAAATCAGTTAGCTATTCAGTATGGGCAGGTTGATGCCTCACTGCTCGGGCAGTATGAAACCTCCGTAAGCTATCAAAACAGCAAAGAAGTCACTATCACAGTAAAGACAGATAACCATAGTTATACCGGCACACCGCTGCTGGAGAAAGACGCTCGGGTGATGGAAACAGAATACGGAGAAACCCTGTACAAGGGAAAACGTAAGGTCAACGGCCTTGTGATTTCAGAATGGTGGACGAAACAGAATGATAGTTATTATGCAAAACCAGCCATAATTTATGATTTTGAACTGGTTATACATCAAGATAAGAAAGGAGGGAATAAACTACTCGAGTTGTCGATGGATTACAGTATTGATCTCTTACAAGCTGAGAACGCATTAACTGAACATGAACTGGTGGCACTGTGGGAAAGTATAACCGGGACAATTGAATATCATCCCACGCAGTGGTGAAGGTCGATAATCAGAAACAGCCTGATTAACGGGGCCTCTTCAGCAAATCCCTTGCATTGTACGCTATTATAAAAATTGCCCGGCAGGTCAATAACGATGAAAAAATGGCATTTACTTAATGGCCCGCACTGCCTGAGAAACAGCATACTGCTGGCGACGTTGATAGTAATAACCGGGTGGCTGGTATTCAAACCCGGCGCGTATCATTATTCGTTAAGTGACAGGGAGAAAGAGATGGTCACCTCATTATTACAACACCCCGAAACGCGGTATTTTTGTTTTTATTCTGTAGCACTTCCGGCTGAATTTACGCCAACGGGAATGGTGATGTTTATACAGGGTTCAGATATGACCCCAGTGGAAACAAAACTGCAATATCACCCTCCGTTTCAGCAATTTTTGTTGCGGTATGAGGAAGAACTCAGAAATATGCCCGTCGTCGATCCGCAGGATGCCCCCTATCTGAAGGGGATTTATCCACTAACCTCACCAATGAACGGGGTCATTTTTGAGCGGATGGAGGCTGAATATACTCCAGATATGGCAAGGATATTAGATGCGTGGAAATGGGCAGATGGCATCACGTTTTCAGTTAAAATGAAAGCACGGGACGAACGGGCTGCCCGTTACGATGGTTACTGGTATGGTAAAAGTAAAGAAATTTCTGATACCTTTCGATATAATGTCCCGAAGAAGAAAGCACAATTACTGGCTATTTTGTCAGGATTACAACCCCGTAAAGACAATCAGCGCCCGTCAGAAAATCAGTTAGCTATTCAGTATGGACAGGTTGATGCCTCACTACTCGGGCAATATGAAGCCTCTGTAAGTTATCAAAACAGCAAAAAAGTCACTATAACATTAAAGACGGATAACGACAGTTATACTAGCACATTGCTGCTGGATAACGACGCCCGTGTGATGGAAACAGAATATGGTGAAACGTTATATAAAGGAAAACGTAAGGTCAACGGCCTTGAGGTTTCAGAGTGGTGGACTAAACAGAATGATAATTATAGTTCAGAACCAGCCATAAACTATGATTTTGAACTGGTTATACATGAAGACAAGAAAGGAGGAAATAAGCTACTTAAGTTGTCAATGGATTACAGTATTGACCTCTTACACGCTGACAATGCATTAACTGAACATGAACTGGTGGCGCTGTGGGAAAGTATAACCGGGACAATTAAATATCATCCCTCGCAGTGGTAAAGGCAGATAATCAGAAACAGCCTGATTAAGGGTTTGGCCCAGTAGGTCAACAGCGTTGATCTGCTAAATTTGGAGCAATCATTAACTAAAAATACATTGGTTGCTCTATAGCAGCATATTACTGAAACTACAAATATTACAAACCTCGGTAATAAAAGACCAAAAATAATCATTTGGTTAATGCCACCATAGTTAGTCTCCAACATTATATTTCACAGTTAGATATTTTTACCAATAATTAAACAGGATAGAAAATATGCCGGGACTTGTTTGTTTAGGAGATGTTACTACTCATGGGGGGAAGGTCATAACTGCATCTTCAACCATGTTTATTAATGGCGTTCAGGTTGCATTGGTAGGCGATTTGGTTTCTTGCCCTAAACATGGTGTTAATCCTATACAGGAAGGTGACCCAACAGCGATGGAACAAGGTAAAAATATTGTTGTGAACAATTGCCAGTGCGCGTGTGGGTGTTGTGTTATAAGCTCTCAACCTGAAAATAGCATAGAGTCATAATATGGGATGGATGATACCCGTTATACCGGAAAAAAGCCCCATTCCCAAACCAAATTATCGGCGATGGATTATATTATTACTTTCCATGTTAACACTGAACGGCATTTTGGGCTTGTTTGCTCTTAATGTTACCACATATGGTGATATGTTGATATATGGCATATTGCCAGCGCTATTTCTCTGGTTATGCCTTATGGGTGTCATGATAAATAGATATGAACAATCTATTGCCTCCTGCCTGGCCTGGAATATCGAAAAGGAACGAGTAAAAATACACTGGCAGCAATGGAGTCAAAAGCAATTGGCAATAGTTGGCAATATTATTTACACGCCAGATGGAGAAGGGGTCGATTCATTGCTGGGGCCGCTTGAGGATATTCCTGCATATCCACGAAAGGCCAGACCGCTCTCTTTTACATTCCGTAACTCCCTCACTGCACTAACCAGTGATATCCACCAGAATCTGGAGCGTCAATATCCAAATTATCGTAACCACTTGCATGCAATTTATATATTGCTGCCTGAAAGTAAAGAATGCGAAACAGCAAAACAATTTATTCTCTTGCAGTGGGATCTAGTCCCAGAAATAGCCCGCTCTATTGAGTGTATTGAGTCGCTTTATGATAATGAAAATTTCGACGGTTTGGTTTTAGTTATTTGCTTACAAAACTGGCAGGGAAATACCACTGAAAAATACAGCGAATTAGTGTCTGCGCAGTTAATATCTTCATATTCATTTGCAAAACGACATTCAATACCAGTTATTGCTGGCATGGGACGAATCATGGTATTAGAACCTGAGGGGCTGGAATATAGTTTAAATTCACTGTTTGAATATAACAGGTTAAATAAAAAAAATTTACAACATGTCTGGGTTTCTAATGTTAACAATGAAATAGTAGAAAATATTATTCAGTATGCCACCCAGTATGAGTGGGAACTACCAAGGAGGCAGCCGCTGCACTCAATTGACTATTCCTTTGGTCCCGGAGGGGAGTTGGCTTTTCCATTATCATTGGCAATATTATCTGAAGCCACCAGAAAAACCGGAAAAGAACAATTGGTTATTTGTCAGGCATCACAACAAATTCAATCAAAGCGACTTTGCCTAATTACACAGGGTCACTATTTTGAGCGCGAGGGAAAATGATGCATACTGCGCGTTATGGTTTCTGGGGCTATTTTCTTCTGGTTATAGGGCTGGCAGGGATCTGTGCCTTATTGATTTTCATTAATCAGGATGCGCTGGTAAAAAGAGGAATATCCGCCCAACAGGCGTGGTCAATCTGGGGGGGAATATTTTCAGCCCTGCTATTCGGGATGGTGTGTTCACCATTCTGGTGGCGTTGGAAACAGAGAAAAATACATCAGCAATACAGGCCAGAGGCTACAACGGTGCAACATAAACCGGAGTTACATAACCCTCTTACCAATCTCCGATCCTATTTACGCACCCGCTACGGCTTCTTCTGGCGCTATAAAATCCGTCTGCTCCTGATTATCGGTGAGCCCGCCGAAGTGGAATCCATCGCACCGGGTTTAACAGAACAGCACTGGCTTGAAGGCGACGGTATCCTACTAATCCATGGCGGCAGAGCGTTAGCCGAACCGGATGCCGAACTGTTGGCGTCATTGCGAAAACTGCGCCGCCACCGCCCACTGGATGGGGTTGTCTGGCCGCTGACGGCGAAACAGAGCCAACAGAGTGCGCAAATGGATAAGGCCTGGCGCGGGCTGACCGACAGCGGGAAACGACTCGGGTTTCAGGCCCCGCTCTATTTATGGCAGATCTGCGACGATGGCGGTTATCAGACCGAACGCACCACACAGGCGGTGGGATGCCTGCTACCTGAACATTGCACGGCAGAACACCTGGCTTCCATGCTGGAAGCGCAAACCCCTCAACTGACAGAGCAGGGGATGCAGCAGTTACTGCGGGATAACCGCCACGATTTCCTGTTGCGCCTGGCACATTCCCTGCAAAAAGAGGGCGTTGCTCACTGGCAAAACACATTGAAACCACTGTTGTCGGGTGGAGCATATTCCCTCTCATTACGTGGCCTGATGTTCAGTCCGAAGCATGTGACCGGAGCAGATACCGCGCCTCACGCCTGGCTCCCCTCTCCGGTATGGGCGGGTATTACGGATGATAATGTTCGGGGTCGTAAGGTGGGGTTCCCGTGGGCACGTACAATGATGGCGATGCTGGGCATACTGGTGATGGTGTGGGGTACCGGGCTTCTGACGTCTTTTCTGACCAACCGCATGCTGATTCAGGATACCGCCGCGCAGACAGCACACGCACTGAACACTCGCCTGCCGCTTTCAGAACAACTGATAGCACTGCATACATTACAGAACGAACTGGAGCGCCTGCAATACCGCGTTCGCCACGGTGCGCCGTGGTATCAGCGTTTCGGACTGGAGCGTAACACGCAATTGCTTGATGCGGTATTTCCCGGTTATGCGCAGGCTGCCAGCCGCCTGGTACGCGACGTCGCGGCCACGTATTTGCAAAACCAATTGAAAGCGTTTGTCGCCCTGCCTCCTGACAGCCCTCAGCGTACGGCAACAAGTGAGCAGCGATATAAACAGCTTAAAGCGCTGCTGATGATGTCCCGTCCGGAAAAAGCGGATGCGGCCTTTTTCAGCGCCACGCTGATCGCCGATGGTCTGCGCTATCCAGGGGTGGCGGAAGGTCTCTCGCAGAGTATCGTCCCTTCGCTACTTGCCTTCTGGGCCACGAATCTGGCTGAACATCCGCAATGGAAGGCGGCGTTGCAACCGGAACTGACCGCCACCGTGCGAAAAATCCTGCTGCGCCAGATTGGTGTACGCAATGCGGAAAACACGCTCTACCAGAATGTGCTGAAACAGGTTTCCCGAAACTATGCAGATATGACGCTGGCGGATATGACCAGCGACACCCAGGCCGATGCGCTTTTTAGTACTGAACAGATCGTACCGGGGATGTTCACCCGCCAGGCGTGGGAAGGGCAGGTAAAAGAGGCGATAGAGCAAGTTGTGGCGGCCCGACGCGAAGAAATTGACTGGGTGCTCAGTGATCGCGAGAAGGGTGCGTCATCCGATGTATCGCCGGAGACGCTACGCGCCCGACTCACTGAGCGTTACTTCACCGACTTTGCCGGAAGCTGGCTCTCTTTTCTTAACAGCCTTCGCTGGAAAAAAGAAGGCACGCTGTCCGGTGTACTCGATCAACTGACACTCATGGCTGATGCTCACCAGTCGCCGCTCATTGCCCTGATGGATACGCTGGCGTGGCAGGCGGCAACGGGGCGACCGAACCGTGGATTGTCGGATTCATTGACGACATCGGCAAAGGCACTCTTTAACGGCGAAGATCAAGGCCGTCAGGACGAAACTCCTCCCGGCCCGCTGGATAAAACCTTTGCCCCGCTGCTGCGGCTGACGGGGGAACGCGCTGCCGGTAGCGGAGACGCGACGCTCAGTCTGCAGACTTATCTGACGCGCGTTAGCCGTGTGCGGCTCAAGCTGCAACAGGTCATCAACGCCCCGGATCCGCAGGAAATGACGCAACAACTGGCGCAGAAGGTGTTTCAGGGTAAAACCGTCGATCTTACTGATACCCGCGACTATGGTCGTCTGGTTGCCGCCAGCCTCGGAGAGGCATGGAGCGGCTTTGGTCAGGCGCTGTTTGTTCGCCCGGTTGAGCAGGCATGGCGGCAGGTGCTGACACCCGCGGCAGAAAGTCTCAATCGGCAGTGGCAGCGTGCCATTGTCAGCCAGTGGGAACAGGATTTCGCGGGGCGCTACCCCTTTAGTGCCACGCAGAATGATGCCTCGTTGCCTTTGCTGGCGCAGTACCTGCGCGACGGTGGTCGTATCCATCAATATCTCGCCACGCACCTTGGTGGCGTGCTGAGACGCGAAGGGCGAGACTGGGTGACCGATGCCACGAACACACAGGGTTTGGTAGTAAATCCGGCGTTTTTGCGTTCCCTGAATCAGCTTGGCGATATCACGGATGCCGCCTTTGCCAGCGGAGATGCCGGAATACATTTTGATCTGCGCGCCAAACCCGCGCGCGATGTGATGAAAACGCAGCTGACGGTTGACGGGCAAACACTGGAATATTTCAACCAGAAGGAGCGCTGGCAGCGCTTTACCTGGCCTGGTGAGCAATGGCACCCCGGTGCGTCGCTGAGCTGGACCAGCACGCAGAACAGCGAGCGTATTCTGGCAGATTACCGGGGAAGCTGGAGCCTCATCCGCTTACTGGAACAGGCGGAAATTACACAACTGGACAGCAGCAGCTATAAGGTGCTGTGGCGCGCTCCGGACGGCCTCCCGTTGCATTACCTGATGCGCGTTGAGCAGGGAAAAGGGCCGATGGCACTGCTGGCACTGAGAAATTTTCGCCTGCCACAGCAGATCTTCCTGACCGGGAACGTCATGGCAGAGTCGCAAGAACAGGGAGAGCACGAGGATGAGTGAATTGCTACAGCAGTTAACCCGTAGCTGTTTTAGCGATGGCGATGTCCTGCAGGCCGCGCGCGAGCAGACCGCGTTATGGCAGAAGTGGTTATTGCCAGTAAAAGAAGACGCACCCGTTGGCGAAGACCCGGGCTATCACGACGATTTTCTGCTTATGCGCGATGAGATGAACAAACTGTCCGGCGCAGACACCGCATTGATTTGTACGCTGGCGGAATCCCTCATTCTGACTCAGGCAAAAGATCTGCGTATCGTGACCTATTACATCTGGGCACGGCTACATCGCGACGGCGAGCGTGGCTTAGCTGAGGGGCTGGCATTGCTGGCCGGGCTGGTTGAACGCTTTGGTACCGCGCTACTACCCTCCCGCCCGTCGAGTCGAAAATTGGTGCTTGAGTGGCTGGCCGGAGACAAAGTTCTTGATAGCCTGGCGCGATTTCCGGAAGTGGCAAAGGCGGATTTTTGCAGGATCATCGCCGCGCTGAATTTGCTGTCAGTATCATTTGCGGCATGGACAGAAGACCAACAGCCGCCTTCGCTGATGCCGCTTATTCACGCGCTGGAGTCACGTCTGGCGCAATCGGGCGGGATGAATGCCGTTGTACCTCAAAATAGCGCGGCCCTCTCGCCGCCTGTCGCTTCTTCTCTTATCGACTCGCCGTCGTTGCAGGTTATTCATTCTGGCCGTGATTTGCTGGATCAGGCCAAAACGCTGTCCCGTTACCTCAATGAACAGCCCCGGGGCTGGCTGGCGGCACATCGCCTGATGAAAACCCTGCGTTGGGACACCGTTCATGAGCTTCCGCCCGATGTCGACGGCAAAACGCGGTTGTCTCCACCGCGCACGGAATCGCGTAATCAACTTAAGCGATTGTATACACAGCAGAACTGGACAGAACTACTGGAACAAGCCGACCGGATGTTCGGCGAAGGTGTGTGTCACTTCTGGCTGGATATTCAGTGGTATCTGCACCAGGCGCTAGGCAAGGCAGGGCCGCCGTGGGACAGGTGGACATCTGTTGTCCGTCAGGATCTGGCGTTGTTGCTGGAACGGTTGCCTGGGCTGGAGCAGCTTGCATGGAGTGACGGTAGCCCGTTTGCGGATGACGTAACGCGAAGCTGGATTGCACAGCAGGTTATACCGCGGGATGAAGGGGCATGGCTGGCAGGCGGGGCGGCTCTCTCTGGCGAACCCTCCCACGATGATCTTTTGGCGCTGGAACCCGAAGCGCAGGAGCGTGCCGACAGTGAAGGGGTCGACGCCGCGCTGGGCTGGCTCCAGTCACGGCCGGGGATTGTTACCGCGCGACAGCGGCTGCAATTGCGTTTACTCATGGCCCGGATCGCGGAGCAATACGGCAAAACAGAGATGGCGCTGTTGTTGTTAGATGAACTGGACGGGAGTTCACAGGGGCTGACGCTGGCCCAATGGGAGCCCGAGCTGATCTTCGAGATCAAAGCCCGGCAGTTGAAGCTGCTGCGTTTAAGGGCGCACCGCTATGCGGATAAAGCGCTGCTGGCGCGAAAAATGGAAACCCTGCTCGGCACGCTGGTGGCGATAGATCCCGCACGTGCTGCCGTATTGTGCGATTCGCAGCATAAGGATTGAAGACGATGGGACGAGGCTATTTTCTGGTCAGAGGTGATATAACCACCTGTGGCGGCAGGATCATTGAAGGCGCGGATGACCATACCATTATGGGCATACCCCAGGCACGCGATATGGATAGAGTGACCTGTGACAGATATCCAGGAATGTTTATTATCGTAGGAGGCGTTCCGCAGACAGATATTCACGGCCGGCTGATGGCAGGAACTCTGGACAGTAAAAGCTCCTGCCCATGTCAGTCACGATTTATCGCGTCTATGATGAATGATGTTTATGAGACGGATGTGAAGGACGGAATAATAGAAGTAAAACAGCCCAAACCATTAACCGAAGAATATTATTACGCACAGCCTATGATATGTATGATGATAAGCTGGATTCATTTCCAAATATGTCAAGGTTAGATATATTAAGATATTTGGTTACAGATGAAGGAACGGTTCATTTTGCTGCCTTGATGATCAAAAAAGCGAAAGATATTATGAGTGGTTATATCATTGATTTACCTCAAAGAAAGCAGAAAGCCATTTTAGTGACATATTTTAAACAAGGGGACAAATATCGCAGGAAATTTATATCAATATCACTGAAAAATAACCCGGAAGCCAGGATAAAATCTGGGGAAGGCTGCAGGACTTGTTTTCAGAGGAAAAAAATATCCGATGCTATTGGTGTGAAAATTAAATATTTTAACGTAACGCAGAAAACATCATAATTTTATTCTATTAGTAATAATATAATTAATGATATTTTGCTATTTTTAAGTTTTTTTTTCTTTTTAATGATAATGAATGTCAATTAAAGAGTAATATTATGTTGGTCTTTCGAATTGTATCTGGTGTGGTTTCTTGGTTTGTAGCTAGCATAGTATTCAATGTATTATTCATGTTTCATGGTTATAATATGGCATATATTTCATTGGTTATGGCGCCCGGAATCCTCCCTTTTATACCATTTTTTTTATCTAAGCCACATTATGGATATCGATGGGTTTATATATTATTAGGCATTGTAATTCAAGTCTTATTTAATTTCTTTGATTTGTTATGGGGTAATATTGAAGTGTTACTTATTGGTGTTTTAGGTATATCACTTTTTTATTATTCATTCTTTGTGAGTGTTTCCAGGTCTGCCTCAGTAATCTACTGCGTTGTGATTTTTAATTTTCTATTTATTTTTCTTTTGGCCCAGCAGTTTTACATTTATAATGAATTTCGCTCAAAAAATATATGCTTTATATCTGAGCGGTATTGTGGGTCTGAATGTTATAAAGATTACATTCAGATTTCATGTAAAACTAAGGAGTGGCAATCGGAAGTTTTTCATGGATTGCCGGGTAGTACTTATCATTTTGGAATCAAAGATAATAATATTTTTGTAAAATTCGAAGATTACCATAAGAAGCGTGTTTTTATTTTAAAGGATGGGCGATTCGAAGAACATTAAGATCTAAGTTTTTTATTATTAGATCTCTCCGGTTGATTTTACAGGGGATGTATTTTTTCATGAAACACTCTAAAGCGAGTATTATTTAATAATGATTGTAGCGGCTGACGATATTATAGAATAATATTGTTGAAGAGGATTTCTTTTGGTGATTAAAAATAAATAACTTCCTTGTGGTGTATTTTTGTCGATATTTTACGGCTGTGCTTCTAAGGCGCGTTATGTGGGAGATGTCTAAATGCATAATACCGGTGACTATTACATTATATTACTATACTGGTGGGTGTTTGTATTTCATTGGGTCTGGTGAGATTTTATTAATGCTGGCAGAGAAGCAAGCATAGTTAACATTTAATATGTCGAGCATGCTCGTCAGGAGTGATGTTTCTAACTATTATTAATAATAGTCGAGAAAATTTCAGAGTGAACTTTTCTAATGGTTACAAAGACAAAACATTTAATGCCAGGTAAGTTATTTCGTTGTTGAAAGACGTAACAACACAAGAGGATCAGCAGAGAGAAAGAATGGTGTATGAAATTAGCGATAATTTCATGTATCCAGATTGAATTTTGTATGTAATCTGAATTGTTTAAATGGCTATTTGAACTATGTTAAAATCAACATTTTGTTGATTTTTATTTTTTCGTCTCAGAGTCGATAAAAGAAATTTGTGAATAGGGTTTAATTAGGCTAACCAGTGATGTCTCAACTTACGATGACAGGGAATAAGGTGATTCATTATATATGATTGACAATCAAAAGATTTGCCCTGGATGGGGTGTTTATTACAGATGATTTTATTAATGTCTTATTAGTCAAGCATATGTTTTAAAATGGACTACCTGCAATATTATCAATGATCCCCAAGCCTGCTCTTAACAACTCACTCCACTTTAATCATTACCTATTTACCACAGGATTTTCATGGACGATTTAACCCAACGCTACTACGAAGCTGAAATGCGCTACCTGCGCGAAGCCGGTAAAGAATTCGCGCAGGCATATCCCGACCGCGCGGCAATGCTGAACCTCGACAAACCTGGTGCTCGCGATCCGTATGTGGAGCGTCTGTTTGAGGGTTTCGCATTCTTAATGGGGCGGCTGCGTGAAAAACTGGATGACGATTTGCCGGAGCTCACCGAAGGGCTGGTCAGTCTGCTCTGGCCGCACTATCTGCGCACCATTCCCTCACTGTCTATTATTGAGCTGGCAACCGATTTTCGGCTGATGAAGCAGAGCGAAACGCTCAGCCATTTTCAGGTGTTGTCACGCCCGATTGGTGAGCGAAAAACCCGCTGTCGCTACACCGCCACGCGCGATGTCACGCTCTATCCTCTGGCTTTGCCTGACGTGTCACTGCAGTACGAGCCGGACGGACGTTCTGTCATTCGCCTGCGTTTCGAATGCAGCCCGCTGGTCGGCGACTGGTCGCAAATTGATTTATCACGACTACCGTTGTATCTGAATGCCGACAGCCCGATAGCCTGTGCCTTACACCGGGCGCTAACGCTGGGAACGCAACAGATCTGGCTGCGTTTGCCGGGGCATGAGCGGCGTGTGCTGGAGGGCCATTTTTCTGCGCAGGGATTGGGCGATGATGACAGACTGTGGCCCAAAGGAGAATCCGCATTTAGCGGCTATCAGCTCTTACTTGAATATTTCACTTTCCGTGAAAAATTTATGTTTGTGGCGCTGCATGGGCTGGAAAACATCACCTGGCCGGAAGGAATAAAGGGTTTTGAGCTGGATGTTGTGCTGGTGGAAAGTTGGTCCCACGATTTGCCCTTCAATGCCGACACTATCCGCCTGCATTGTGTTCCGGTTATCAACCTGTTCCCACTAGAAGCTGACCCGCTGCATCTCTCTCCGCTGGAAAACGAATATCTCCTGCGCCCCATGCGTATCCAGGATGGGCATACTGAAATCTATTCTGTTGATCGAATCATCTCCTCACGCCACACCGGCAATCAGGCGTATGTCCCGTTTTCCAGTTTTCGCCATCGGGGCGGCATGTTGCGTCACGATGCCCCCGAACGCTATTACCACACGCGGGTGAAGCGTGGCCCCTCGGGGCTGCATGATAGCTGGTTGATTTTGGGAGGCGATGCGTTTGATGCGGACAGGCTTCTGGAAGATGAAACCTTGTCACTAAGCCTGACGGGCACCAACGGCCAGCTTCCACGTAAGGCGTTGCAAAGCACGCTTCTGGACACCCCCCTCCATGCGGCGCAAAACAATCTACGGGTCCGTAATCTCTGCGCGCCGACGCAGCCTTGTTATCCCCCATCGCGCGATCGTTTCCACTGGCGGGTACTCAGTCATCTTGGCTCAAACTTTCTGTCGATGATGGATAACGCGGAGATCCTGCGCGGCACGCTGGCGCTCTATGACTGGACGGAGAGCGAGATGAATCGCCGTCGTCTTGAGGCGATTGTTGATGTTCAGCACCATCTCATTCAGCGTTTCGAAAAAGGCTTTCTGCTGCGCGGAGTGGACATTCAGGTCACCCTCGACAGCAAAGGTTTCGCCGGGGAGGGAGATATCACCCTGTTTGGTGAACTCCTTCATCGCTTCTTCGCGCTCTATGCCGATATCCATCTTTTCACACAACTCACCGTAATATTGCAACCCACAGGGAAGTGCCTGCAATGGACCGAACACCACAGCCAGCGCGTACCGGGCTGATACATCGACTGACGCCGCACATTTCGCGGATTAATTTTTACCGTTTTTGCCAGTATCTGGAACAAGCTGCGCCACACGCCCCGCCGTTAGGCCGTAGCGCGAACCCTGCTGATGATCCCGTGCGTTTTCGCCCTCATCCGGGGATGGGATTCCCTGTCAGCGAACTTAAAGCGGTCGAGCACCATTCGCAGCAGCCTGACGCGCCACTGACAGTACGCACCACCTTTTTGGGGCTTTATGGCGTCGATTCCCCTCTGCCGACAGCTTACCTGGACGACATCGCACAGGGAAAGGACGGGCATGAAGCGGTGATGGCATTTCTGGATATCTTCAACCACCGTTTTACCACGCAGTACTACCGCATCTGGCGCAAATACAACTACCCGGCGTCGTTTGAACCGGGGGCCAGGGATGCGATTTCACGTTGCCTGCTGGGGCTCATTGGTTTGGGCATTCCCGGTAGCGAAAACCATATCGCCACGCCCGTTTCTCGTTTTCTGGCACTGTTGAGCGTGATGCGCCTGCCAACGCGTACAGCGGAAGGCGTGACAGCGTTAGTGGCACTGCTTGCGCCAAAGACTCAGGCAACGGTGACACCACACGATCCGCAGTCTGTTGTACTGCAAACGCGGGTCTGCCTGTCCCGAACGTCCCGCGTTGACCTGACAACGCGCGCTCTGTTGGGGCGAACCGGCACGGACGTTAACAGTCAACTGTTACTGCAACTCTATACCGAAGAGGCTGACGAAGTGCGCGGATGGCTGCCGGGAGGGCAGTTGCATACCGATCTTCTGGTGCTGCTACGTGTATATCTTGGCTGGCGTAGCCCGGCGCGATTACAGCTCACGCTTCCGATCAGCCTGTTGCCGGCGGCACAGCTAGGGAAACAGCGCGTTCAGATTGGCCTAACCGGCATTTTACGAGCCTCAGGTTCCGCGCCAGACACCGGTACTGTAACGGTGAAACTTGGCCGCTATCAGGGACTCATGTCTGGTTCAACACGATGGGACAGGGAGAGAATCACGCATGTTCATTATCCACTGTAAGCGCCAGGCGCTGGTCTGCGCGATGGCGTTGTCGGTTTTCCTGACGGGCTGCGGGCTGGGGCAAAAGGTGGTTGAGGGCTCGAAAAGTATGGCGAGCGCCATCTTCTATAAACAGATCCATACCTTGCATCTGGATTTCATCTCGCGTGGCGCGCTCAACACAGACGCGCAAGACACGCCGCTTTCCACCATGGTGCATGTCTGGCAACTCAAATCGCGCGCCCGCTTTGATAAAGCAGATTACGACACCTTGCTCATGCAGGAAGAGTCGGCACTCAACGGCGATGTTCTGGCGGAACATTCAGTCTGGATTAAACCCGAGGGCGCGGTTTCGCTGGATGTGCCGCTCGATAAAGAGACGCAGTTTATTGCCATTGCCGGGCAGTTTTATCAGCCGGATGAAACGCGTAATAGCTGGCGTTTGATCCTGAAACGGGACGAGTTGGATGCGGATAAACCCCGCACTATCGAGCTTTTGCGCAGCCAGTTAACGTTGCTTCCTGTGCAGGACAATTAATCCATGCCGACTCCTTCTTTATACGAAATGTTGATGTCTGGCTTCAGTGGCGAATTACCGCTGGAACAGGTCGGCGAGCGGGACCAGCTTATCCTTTCCGTGATGGACAACATGCAACGCATTATCAATTGCCGGGCAGGTACGCTGGCGCACCTGCCGGATTACGGGTTACCGGATCTTAGCGTGATACATCAGGGAATGACGGCGGGTATTCACGGGTTAATACGCCAGATTGAGGAGACGCTGCGCCGTTATGAACCTCGCCTGAGTCAGCTCCGCGTGGAGCTACTGCCGCAACCGCGTCCCGGACATCTGAATTACCTGATTCATGCCGAACTTCCCGCCAGGGGATGGATCCGTTTTGACGGAGTCTTCTCGCCGGAAGGGCGCGTTGTCCTGCGTCATCTTAAGCAACAGGAGCGTGCATAACCTATGACGGACCATTCGTTATTTATCAGCCAGTTTCGTGTGGGTGGCGATCCCTGTACCTTTCGCGAAGCGGGCGAATTACAGGCCGAAATGGGTAAACTCACCCATCCGGCGCGCCCGGACGTGGACTGGCGTCGGGTCGAATCGTTGTGTCTGGCGTTGTTCAGACAAAATGGCGTGGAATTGCAAACACTGGTCTGTTACATCCTGGCCAGAACAAAGCAGCAGGGGCTGGTGGGTATGACCGAAGGGCTGGAGGCGTTAAAGATACTGATGACGCGCCACTGGGGCGATTTCTGGCCCGTGCAGGTACATTCAAGAGTCACTCTGCTCAGTTGGCTGGCGGAAAAGATACAGCAGTCGCTACGGATAATGGAGGTTCAGTATCAAGCGTTGGCGCGGGTCTATCGCTGTGAGCAATACCTGGCTGAACTTGAAAAAGTACTGCGTCAGTGCGAACTCTGGCATCTGACCCGAATGGATATCGTTGCCGGTCAGTTGCGTAATGTCGCGCTGCGACTGGAGCGGCTCACGCCGCAGGAGACAGAAGCAGGCGTAACACCGATAACCGCAAGCGCCATAGCGCCCTCCGAACCAGAAGACGTTGTGCCGCTTGTCGCACCGCCAGAGCGGCAGATAACGGTCACGCCCCCCCGACGTTCATGGCCGATGTTTTTTGCCGGAATGATGACCGCAGTGTGTTTGAGCGGTATCGGGGTTGGGGTATGGACATTTCTGAATCAACCTGATTTACGGGAACAAGAGCGCAATGCGCTGCCGGTTTCTGAGCTGTCTCATTACGCGCAGGCACAGAAGCAATTGCAGCGTCTTTCTCAGCAACTGGACACTCTTGATGAACGTAAAGGGAAATATTTAACCGCATCGGAACTGAAATCAGCCGTTTTCGCGATTCGCCAATCCCTGCAAACGCCACCGCTGGAAGAACTGCTTCGGCAACTGGATGAACAGACGCGATCGGGGGAGGTGGCGCCTGCGCTGATCGTACAAATCGAGACCCGATTTCAACAGTTGCTCAACCGCTATGCCCTGTTAAGCAACCCTCGTGCGAACAACTCAGGGGAGGATAAGACGCCGTAGACGTTGCCTGGTTTCTTCTTAATCTTCTGTCAGCATCAGGCCCGGACCACCCCAGTCCGGGCCTGTTGCGTTTACTCTTTCGCCGTTGCGCGACGCGGAGCAAACCCTTCGCTAACCCCTTCACGATCGTGGCGTGCAATCCAGCGGTAGCTGCCTGCGCCCAGGAACACACCGATAAACCAGCTAAAGTTCGCCACTTCGTGCAGTGACGGAATAAAGCTGATTACCAGACACACGGCGACCGACGGCACCAGTGCGGCAACCGCTTTCGGGTTGATGCCGTTTTTGTACCAGTAGCGGCCGTTCGGGGAGACGGTAAACAGATCATCGACAAACACTTTCCCGCGTTTAATCAGGTAGAAGTCCGCCAGGAGAATACCGAACAGTGGCCCGATAAAGGAGCCCAGCACATCCAGCGTGTAGTGGATCAGTTCCGGTGACTGGAACAGGTTCCACGGCGTCAGCAGTACGGAGCCAACGGCGGCGATCATCCCGCCGGTGCGGAAGCTGATCTTCTGCGGCGAGCAGTTTGAGAAATCGAACGCCGGGGAGACGAAGTTAGCCACAATGTTGATCCCAATGGTGGCGATAATCATGGTCAGCAAACCAATTGCCATGGCCAGGCTGTTGCCCACGTGGCTGACCGTCTCAATAGGATCAGTGATCATTTTGCCGAACAGCGACTGTGTACCCGACACGATCACCACGGTCACTATGGAGAACAGCAGGAAGTTAAACGGCAGGCCCCAGCGGTTGCCGCGACGAATCTCCTGCATGCTTTTGCCGTAGCGAGAGAAGTCGCCAAAGTTCAGCAGTGGGCCGGAGAAGTAAGAAACCACCAGCGCCGTTGCGGTAATCATCTGCCAGGTTTGCTCGCCCACGGTCAGCTCTTTGCTGGCAAGGGTAAACGAGATACCGCTAAAGCCGGTTTGCGACAGGATCCACACCGCCAGCGCCAGCATCACCACGTAGACAGCCGGGCCTGCAATATCGATAAAGCGTTTAATCGCGCTCATCCCGTGCCAGAACACCAGTGCCTGCAATACCCACATAATGCCGAAGCAGACCCAGCCCAAATGCGACAGACCAAGGAAATGCCCTTCGGTCATCGGGGCCAGAGAAGGCCAGAATTTCAGCATTACCAGCATTAATGCGTTAGCGGCCAGATAGGTTTGTATACCGTACCAGGCAAAGGCGATAAGACCACGGATGACGGCCGGAATATTGGCACCGAACACGCCAAATGCCTGGCGACAGATAACCGCATAGGGCACGCCAGCCATTTGGCTTGGTTTGGCAACAAGGTTTGCGCACAACTGCACAATACAAATTCCCAGCAACAGGCACAGTAATACCTGCCAACTGGCAAGGCCGAGCGCAAAGAAGCTGGCCGCGACCACGTATCCACCCATGCTATGAACGTCGGACATCCAGAAAGAGAAGATGTTGTACCACGTCCAGTTCTGGTCGCGCGTCGGGGCCAAATCATTGTTAGTGAGTCGTGGGCTGTAACTGTCTTTGTAATTTGGTTCAAGGTTTGGCATGGAATCTGCTCCTCTGAATACAGATTGTGACGTTATGTCTGCCATCCTGTATTGCATGAACCAGGCCAGGTTTTAATTTTATGTATACAAAATATTTTAATGATGTATACAAAAAGATAAGAACCAGGTAACAAAGGAATTTCCCAATGAAGCAGCCAACGGGGCTACAGACCCCAGCAGATCTGGAAGATAAAGAAAATTTCATCTGGCAGTCGCTGATGACCGCCATTGTCGAACATCAATTACCGCCCGGCAGCAAATTACCCGAAGAAGCCCTGGCCGAAGTGTTTGGCGTTAGCCGCACGGGGATCCGCAAGGTCCTGACGCGCCTTGCGACGGTGCAAATGGTCACGATGACGCCCAGACGTGGTGCATTCGTTGCCAAACCGGATATCGATGAATCGAAAGCGATCTTCTCTACCCGCAAAATGATCGAGTGTGCCAACCTGCCGCAGGTACTTGAGCATCTACAGCCGCCACATATTGCTGGGCTCGAGAAAATCATCGCGCAGGAAGAAGAGGCGCATCAGAACCACGATGGCGCGGCGGCGATTCGTCATTCCGCGGCATTTCATATCCAGTTGCAGGCTATCTCTGGCAATGCCGTAGTGACCGATATTGTGACCACGCTGGCGCAACGTTCGTCGCTGGTGATTGCCGCCTGGGGCGCCCCCTGGCAGCGTGGGTGCCGCTGCGACGACCACGACAGGCTCATCGAACTGCTGCGTAAGAAAGATGGCGCGGCGCTGAGCCATGCTATGGCCCACCACTTCGATCATATCGTCTCAAGCCTCAGCTTTGAGCGCGGCGGCGACATCCTCCCCGATTTTGCCCGCCTGTTTGGCGCGCCAGGAGAACAGGCATGACACAATTCTGTATACAGGTAATCAACCCCAATACCAGCCCGGAAATGACGCACACCATTGCCAGTGCTGCCCGCAGTGTCGCCGCACCGGGTACGACGATCCTCGCCAGTTGTCCGACCCAGGGCGTGGCATCGATTGAAGGGCATTTTGATGAGGCGATTGCCGCCATTGGCGTGCTGGAACAGATAAAAAAAGGCATGGCGCAGGGGGCGCAAGGCCATGTGATTGCCTGCTTTGGCGATCCGGGGCTGCTGGCCGCCCGCGAGCTGGCAAGCGGGCCGGTCGTGGGGATTGCCGAAGCGGCGATGCATGTCGCCACGCTGGTCGCGACGCGTTTTTCCATCGTCACCACGTTGCCGCGCACGCTGATCATCGCCCGTCATTTATTGCAGCAATATGGTTTTGGGCATCACTGCGCCGCACTGCATGCGATCGATTTACCGGTACTGGCGTTAGAAGATGGCACGGGTCTTGCTCAGCAGAAAGTACGCGAGCGTTGTATACAAGCCAAACGGGAAGATAATAGCGGCGCTATTGTTCTCGGCTGTGGCGGGATGGCGAACCTTGCCAGCGAGCTGACGCAGGAGCTGGGTATTCCGGTAATAGATGGCGTCACGGCAGCGGTGAAAATGGTGGAATCCCTCCTGGCACTGGGGCTTGGTACCAGCAAGTACGGCGATCTGGCGTATCCCAATAAAAAGCCGCTTTCAGGATGCTTTGAAATGCTGAGCTGAAAGCGGCCCCAAAATGAGGTCGAATCAGCATGCATTCAGATACGGACAAGCCTGTCTGGCACTTTACCGATAACTACCCGCGCGATATGGCAGGGTATGCCGGAAAACCCCCTCATGCGCAATGGCCCGGAGGGGCGCGCATTGCCGTGCAGTTTGTCCTGAATTTCGAAGAAGGCGGCGAGAACCACGTCCTGCATGGCGACGCCGGTTCTGAACAGTTTTTGTCAGACATTATTGGTGCGGCGAGTTACCCGGCAATACATATGTCGATGGACTCGCTGTATGAATACGGTTCCCGCGCAGGTTTCTGGCGCATCCACAATGAATTCCAGAAGCGCGGCCTGCCCTTAACGGTGTTTGGTATCGCGATGGCGCTGGCGCGTAACCCGGAGATCGTTGCTGCGATCAACGCCGCGGAGTATGACGTGGTGAGCCACGGCTGGCGTTGGATCCACTATCAAAATATGGATATCCAGACCGAGCGTCAGCATATGCAGCAGGCGCTGGAGATCCTCACGACGCTGTTTGGCAAAGCGCCGCTCGGCTGGTATACCGGGCGCGATAGCCCGAACACCCGCAAGCTGGTGGTGGAGCAGGGCGGTCTGTTGTATGACAGCGATTACTACGGCGACGACCTGCCGTTTTGGACAACGGTTGACGAGAAGCCTCACCTGATTGTGCCTTATACGCTGGACGCGAACGATATGCGCTTTGCCACCGCGCAGGGTTTTAATACCGCTGAGCAGTTCTATACCTACCTGAAAGACAGTTTTGATGTGCTGTATGAAGAAGGTGAAACGGCGCCGAAGATGATGTCGATTGGCATGCACTGTCGGCTATTGGGTCGCCCCGGCCGTTTCCGCGCATTGCAGCGTTTCCTGGATTATGTGCAGAGTCACGAAGGTGTGTGGATTTGCCGCCGTCAGGATATCGCCGAGCACTGGGTGAAGACGCATCCGTATACTCCGGCGTGAGTTTATCCCCGCACCCCGGACCGTACACCCTCAAAGGGAGAGGGGGTACCCTGTAGCCCCGATAAGCGCAGCGCCACCGGGGTAATTCCCGGATGGCGGCGCAGGTACTTTATCCGGGCAACGTTTTCCATGCGAGTAGAGAGGGGTTTTTTCCCTCTCCCTGTGGAAGAGAGCATCCAGCCGCACCCATCTTTCCCTTTTACCCCATCAAACTGACATGCGCCGCCACAATCCGCCAGCCATAGGGGAACTTCACCCAGGTCTGCATCTGGCGGCCCACCCGTTCACTGTTCTCGCGCGTAAACTCCGTGCTCGCGACTGCCATATCCTCACCGTAGGTGGTGATCGTGGTATTACGCAGCAATCTGTCCAGCCCCGCTGAGGGGCGTGCATTACGAAACTCGCGGATCGCCTCAATGCCGTACAAATTCTCTGTTGCGCCGTAGCGCACCGTGCGCGGGTCCGCCCAGAAAAGCTCATCCAGCACTGCCACATCATTACTGATAAGCGCCTGCTCATAACGATAAAACGCAGCGGTGACCTCATTTAATACTGTCGGACGGTCGATATTGTCTCTGTTCATCATGCTTCCTGTGGGTAAAGAATGCCCGCCTGCTCCAGTCTCCACGCCGCCTGCAGGCAGCGTGACTCCTGCCAGGGGGCGGCAATAATCTGTACGCCAATCGGTAATCCCGAGGCGGTTTTTACGGGCACGGTCACCACCGGCAGGCCTAAAAACGAGATGGGCTGCGTCAGCATCCCCATACTGGCTTTGATCGGTAAATCGGTATGGTTAATGCGCATGGTGTTCTCGCCAATTGGCGTTGCGCTGCACGGCGTCGCCGGGGCCAGAAGCAGATCGACATCGTTAAACAGCGGTAGTGTTTTATCGCGAAACCAGGCGCGAAAACGCTGTGCCTGGGTATACCAGGCCGAGGGGGTCATTGCGCCTGCCAGCAAGCGCTCGCGGGAGTTAAGCTCAAACGTATCGGCATCCGTTCGTAGCGCAGGAAGATAATGGTTGCCCCCCTCTGCCGCAGAAAGCAAAAACGCGGCTGAACGCGCCAGCTCCGCTTCTGGCAATACCCGCGTCTGGTTAGCGCCCAGAGCCTGTGCCACCGCATTGACGGCGGCGCGGGCATCAGCATTACACCAGGTGGTGAAATAGCCCTCCAGCACGGCACAGCGTAGCGCCCCCGAACTGGATAACGTGGGCAGCGTGGCGGCAGGTTCGTGTGGTGATTGCCAGTTGTCTTCCATGTCATGTCCCTGGAGCGCGTCATAGACACAGGCCAAATCCTCCACGTTACGTGCCAGCGGGCCGATGTGATCCAGACTGGCGACAAACGGATGGCTACCGCTGCGTGATAAGCGTCCAAAGGTGGGCTTTAGCCCCAGCACGCCGCACAGCGAGGCGGGAACGCGAATAGAACCGTTGGTGTCGGTGCCCAGCGCAAAATTGACCATCCCGGCAGCAACGGCCGCCGCTGAGCCGCCCGATGAACCACCCGCCACCCGGGTGAGGTCTCGCGGGTTACGCGTCGCACCATAGTGGCTGTTTTCGGTAGTGAAGCCATAGGCATAGGCATCCATGTTGAGCGTGCCGGCCAGCGTTGCACCCGCATTCCTAAGCTGGCGAATGGCGAACGCATCTTTTGTTGCGGGGGGTTGAGTGCTGAACAGCTTTGCCCCCGCCAGCGTGGTAACCCCCTCCACATCGAACAGGTTTTTCACCGCATAGGGGACGCCTGCCAGCGCAGGTAAGGTTTCGCCCGCAGCACGGCGGGCGTCGATGTGCGCGGCTTCGGTGAGCATGCGCGTCGCCGTTACGCCGGTGAAGGCGTTGATGCCGGGGTTTGCCTGTTCAATCAACGCCAGTGATTGCTGTGCCAGTTCGCGCGCGCTAAAGGTTTTGCTACGCAGTCCTTGCTGAATGTCCCGAATGGATAAGCTCATAGCCGGTATTCTCCTGCGCCTTCCTGGCGGTGCGGCAGTGGGAAAGCCATCAGCGGCTGCGCCATGGCCGCGATGCGGGTGAGCTGAACTTCGAGTTCGGCCCGGCGTTCATTGTCCAGCGGTACCGCCAGAAGTTGTTCCATCAACCGGATGTATGTCGGCCAGTCGAATTTGTTATCGCTCATAATGACTCCTTAAAAACCGGCCGCGCTGCCGTTACTACGTGGATCAAATGCCCCTTCGAGCATCCCGTTGGGATGACGCACAATCGCCCCGGCGTGCCCGGTGGCTTCGCTCAGCCCCGGCAACCATTCAACGTCATGGCCCAGGTCACGCAGCGCCTGATACGTGGCCTCGCTGAATCGCCCCTCCAGTTTCAGGCTATCGGACGTTTGCCCCCAGGTGCGTCCCAGCAACCAGCGGGGGGCGCATACCGCTTCCTGCAAAGGCATGTTTTGCATCACGTGGCGGGTAAATATGGCGGCCTGCGTTTGCGGTTGCCCGTCGCCCCCCATCGTGCCGTAGACCATGGTGCGGCCATCTTTCAGCCGTGCTGCCGCCGGGTTGAGGGTGTGGAAAGGTTGTTTACCGGGTACCAGCGCCAGCAAATGATCCGGGTCGAGACTGAATGCCGCGCCCCGGTTTTGTAACAGCACGCCGCTCTCTGGCAGCACCACGCCGCTACCGAACTCGTGATAAATGCTCTGAATAAACGATACCGCCAGCCCGTTTTTATCCATCACGCCCATCCAGACGGTATCCCCCGGTCCTTTGCCCTTGCCCCAGGGGGCGGCCCGTTTGTCATCGATGCTGGCGGCCAGCCGTTGCAGTGGTGCCTGCTCCAGCAGGCTTTGTACCGGCAGCGTGACGTGGCGTGGATCGGTGATGTAGCGATCACGCAGGCCAAAGGCCTGTTTGGTTGCTTCGACGATGCGGTGAATGGTCTGTACTTCACTGGCCTGCGCCATATCCAGATGGTCGGTAATGCCGAGGATAGCCAGCGACACCAGCCCTTGCGTTGGCGGCGTCATATTGAAGATGTCGCCCTGGCTGTGGCTCAGGCGAAGCGGTACACGGCGGTGGGCATGGTGAGCCGCCAGATCCTGGGCGGTCAGTGGCAGGCCGAGCGCGCTCATTTCCGCCGCCATCTGATCGGCGAGCGCTCCGCGATAAAAACTGTCCAGTCCGTCGGTGGCGAGGCGGGTTAATGTGCGGGCGAGGCGCGGCTGGCAGAAACGGCTGCCCGCCTGTGGGACTTCGCCCTGAATTAGAAAGGTCTCGCTAAAGCCCGGCACATCCACCAGTTCCGGGTATTTACTTTGCGTGGCGCTGGCCTGCGACTGTGTTACCGGGATCCCTTCGCTGGCGTAACGGATGGCGTCGGCCAGCAGGCGGGAGAGCGGCAATTGCCCGCCGCCCAGTGACGCTGATACGTTCAGCGCCTCGTCCCAGCCGCTCAGCGTGCCGGGAACCGTGAGCGCCGCCAGCGGGCCACGATGGGGAATATGGCTATGCCCGCGATAGAAATCACGTGTCGCCAGTTGCCCGGCTGCGCCGCTGGCGTCAATGGCGAGGGGCGCGCCTTCGGGCGGCACTATCAGCCAGAAACCATCGCCGCCGATGCCATTCATATGGGGATAGACCACCGCAATGGTGGCGGCTGCGGCGATCATCGCCTCAATCGCATCACCGCCGTGGCGCAACACCGATAATGCCGATTCGCTGGCAAGGTGGTGGGGCGTTACCGCCATACCGGAAGGGGCAACATTACTTTGCATCGTCATGCTCTCTTTGTTCGGGTAAGTCAGAGAGCTAAGCAAGAGCTGTTCCAGATTGACGGCAAGCGTTTCACTGTGTCAGCTTAATGTGAAACGAAAGTTGCAGGAGGGTCTATGCAGCAGTTAGATACGCGCTTACGTGAGTGCTATAACGAATTATCCCCGCAAGAACAGCGAGTTGCCTCATTTATCATGGATCATTTTGATGACCTGATGAGCTACAACAGCGCTGAACTGGCCCGTCTGAGCGGCGTGTCAAAAGCCACTGTCAGCCGTCTGTTTAAACGGCTTGGCTATGATCGTTTCAAAGAGATGCGCGACGAGGTGCGTACGCTGCGCCAAAGCGGCATGCCGCTGACGGAAAACCGCGATGCCGTACAGGGCAATACCTTACTGGCGCGACACTACAAGCAGGAGATGGCGAACCTGACCCAGTGGGTGAATGCGCTGGATGCCGTGCAGTTTGCCAATGTAGTACAGGCATTGGGCGCAGCGCAGCGCGTCTTTATTCTTGGCCTGCGCAACAGTGCGCCGGTGGCCTTGCATCTGCGCCAACAACTGATGCAAATCCGTGGTCAGGTCTGTCTGATGCCTCAACCGGGGCAGACACTGGCAGAAGAGTTAGTGGATATCACCCCGCAGGATGTGGTGGTGGTGGTCGCTTTTCGCCGTCGTCCACGGGTCATCCGCCCGGTACTGGAAGCGCTGCACAAACAGGGCGTGCCGACTGTTGCCATCAGCGAACCGCAGGCGGCGGGCATTACCACGCTTGCCCGCTGGCACTTCGGCCTGCCGCTCGACAGCGTATCGGCGTTCGACAGCTACAGCAGTGCCATGAGTCTGGTGAATTTACTGGCAAATGCGTTACTGCACAGCGCCCTGACCGAGGGACGTCAGCGTATCCATAACATCGCATCGCTGTATACAGAACTCGACGAACTGGAGCAGCGGTGACGCACCGTATTGGTGCTTTTGCACCCGTTCAGGGGATCGTTATGGTGCAGGAAAATAACGTTAGTCCGCGCTGAAAAAGGACAAAATCAGCGCAATAGCAGGCTGGTGTCTTCGTTTTCTCTGTGGCACATTAGTTGCAGAAAGTATCACTAAGAATCTTTTGTTTCATGACGATCACTTTTGTATACCAAAGGATGTGTCCATGTTCCACTCTCAGCACTCTGCACAAATTAACCCACCCCACCGTTTACTGATGGGGCCGGGACCTATCAATGCCGACCCGCGCGTTTTACGTGCCATGGCGAGCCAACTGGTGGGGCAGTATGACCCGGTTATGACCGGCTATATGAATGAGGTAATGGCCCTCTACCGCGAGGTATTCCGTACGCAAAACCGCTGGACCATGCTGGTAGATGGCACCTCGCGCGCCGGGATCGAAGCGATCCTCGTCTCTGCGATCCGCCCAGGCGACAAGGTGCTGGTACCGGTCTTTGGCCGTTTCGGGCATCTGTTATGTGAAATCGCCCGTCGCTGCCGTGCGGAAGTACACACCATCGAGGTGCCCTGGGGTGACGTTTTTACGCCCGATCAGATTGAAGATGCCATCAAGCGTGTTAAGCCTCGCCTGTTACTGACGGTGCAGGGCGATACCTCTACCACGATGCTGCAGCCGCTGGAAAATCTGGGTGAGATTTGCCGCCGTCATGGCGTGTTGTTTTATACCGATGCCACGGCATCGCTCGGCGGTAACGCGCTGGAGACCGATGCCTGGGGGCTGGATGCGGTCTCCGCGGGTTTGCAGAAATGCCTGGGCGGTCCGTCGGGCAGTTCGCCCATCACCCTGAGCCCGCAAATGGAAGAGGCCATTCGCGCACGCAAATGCGTGGAGCAGGGGATCCGTACCGATACGCATCAGGACGGCGATGACGAGATGATCTACTCCAACTATTTCGATCTCGGCATGGTGATGGACTACTGGGGGCCGGAACGCCTGAACCACCATACCGAAGCCACCAGCATGCTGTTTGCCGCCCGTGAATGCGCACGCATCATGCTGGAAGAGGGGATGGACGCGCTAATTGCCCGCCACGAATTACATGGTCGCGCCATGCTGGCGGGGATCCAGGGAATGGGGCTGGAGGTGTTTGGCGATATTCATCACAAGATGAATAACGTGCTAGGGGTGATGATCCCATCGGTTGTGCATGGTGAAGAGGTGCGTAAGCGCCTGCTGGATGACTTCCACATTGAAATCGGCACCTCGTTTGGTCCGCTACAGGGCAAAATCTGGCGTATTGGCACTATGGGGTATAACGCGCGCAAAGATTGTGTGCTGCAAACCCTCACTGCTCTGGAAGCAGTGCTTAATCGTCTGGGCCTGCGCACGGTTCAGGGCGCGGGAATGCAGGCCGCCTGGGATGTCTACGAAGGGGTGGCATGATGATGACTGCCGATGAGGCTGACCGCGCTGCGCACCGGGTAATGACGCGTTGCGATGCGCTGGCAGAGATCAGTGAAACGCCGGGTCAACTCACCCGGGTTTACCTCTCTTGCGAACATCTGCGGGCGAACGCGCAGGTGGCGCAGTGGATGCAGGATGCGGGAATGCTCACCTGGCAGGATGCGGTAGGCAATATTTGCGGACGCTACGAAGCGGCAAGCGACGGTGCGCAGGCGGTGTTGCTTGGGTCGCACCTGGACACCGTTCGTGACGCCGGACGCTACGACGGCATGCTCGGCGTGCTGACTGCCATCGAAGTGGTAGACTGGCTGCACCGTCAGGATCTGCGTGGTTCACAGGCTATTGAGATCGTCGGGTTTGCTGATGAAGAGGGCACGCGCTTTAACATCACGCTGTTAGGAAGCCGGGGACTGACCGGCACCTGGCCGCAGGGCTGGCTGGATTGTGAAGATGCGCAGGGGATAAGCGTGGCGCAGGCGATGGTTAATGCCGGTCTGGATCCCACGCGTATCGCCACGGCGGAACGTGCCCGTGAGGATTTTTCCGCGTATCTGGAGCTGCACATCGAGCAGGGGCCGGTACTTGAGCAAGAAGATCTGCCGCTCGGCGTGGTCACCGCGATCAACGGTGCGCGCAGGTTGACCTGTCGGTTTAGCGGGGAAGCGGGGCATGCGGGCACCGTGCCGATGAGCCATCGTCACGATGCATTGACCGCCGCCGCCCAGTGGATCGGATTTGTTGAACAAAAAACGCGGGAGTCTGGCCCGGAGCTGGTGGCAACGGTCGGTACACTGCAGTGTGAGCCCGGTGCGGTGAACGTGATCCCGGGGGCGGTGACGTTGACGCTGGATATCCGCAGCTCGAACGATGCTCTGCGGGAGACGCTGTTAAACGCCCTGCTGGATGAGGCCGTGCGCATTGGGCAGGAACGTGGCGTTGGTTTTAGCTACGATATTTTTTACTCCATTGCGGCAACACCTTGTGATACGCATCTGCGTAATGTGCTTGCTGGTGCCGTTGAGGCGGTGCAGGGGCGCGTGCTGTTGCTGCCAAGCGGTGCCGGGCATGATGCCATCGCGATTGCGGAGCGCTGGCCATCGGCAATGTTATTTGTGCGTTGTGACAGAGGGATCAGCCATCATCCGGCCGAGAGCGTGCAGCAGCAGGATGTGGCCCACGCGTTGCGGGCATACAGTGAAGCGGTGAGAGCGTTAATATAATTCAGTGTTTCCCTGAAAGAGGGGAAATTATCGTGTAGCCCCGGTAAGCGTCAGCGCCACCGGGGACATTTCCCGGATGGCGGCGCAGGCGCCTGATCCGGGCTACGACCGGTTTTCTCTCTCTCCCCCGGGGCTGAAGAATCCCCACAAAAATGCGGGCACGAACGGTCCCCTCTCCTCTTTGGGGAGAGGGTCAGGGTGAGGGGGAAAATGCGGCTCTGATGGTCATTCCGTTCGCCTCTCGCCCCTTTGGTGATAGGGGGAGGGGAACGTCATATCACCCAAGCGTAAACGGATCGGCGTCCTGCCAGGCGGGAAACTTCTCGCGGTACTCTTTTAATGCGGCCATCGACAACTCGGCATCAATGCGGATAGCCTGGTGCGGCTCGGCGGTGGCGATAACCTCGCCCTGCGGGTTAATGACCCGGCTGTCGCCACGATAATGATGCCCGTTGCCATCAGTACCCACACGGTTGCAGCCCGCGACATACGCCAGGTTTTCAATAGCGCGTGCCACCAATAGCGATTGCCAGTGCAGCGAACGCGGCGCAGGCCAGTTGGCGACATACAGCGCCAGATCGTAATCATCGCGATTGCGCGACCAGACCGGGAAGCGCAGGTCGTAACAGACCAGCGGTAAAATACGCCAGCCGCGCCACTCAAACACCACGCGCTCGTTACCGGCTTCGTAATGGTGATGTTCATCGGCCATGCGGAACAGATGGCGCTTATCATAGAAATGAACAGCCCCTTCCGGCTCGACCAGCAGGAAACGGTTAACCGGGCCGCGCTCTGTTTGCAACGCGGCACTGCCCGCGACCAGCGCGTTCGTCTGGAGGGCTTTGGCCTGCATCCACGCCACAACGTCTTCTTGCGGCATCGACTGCTTCGCCGCTTCCATCGCAAAACCGGTGGTGAACATTTCCGGCAGGACTATCACATCACGCCCGGTGATATCTTCAAGCTGGCGGTCGAAATGGCGCAAATTGGCCGGACCGTCCATCCAGACTAAAGGTTGTTGCAACAGCGTAATTTTTAAACCAGGCACGATTTAAGCTCCCCTTAAACAGCATTTTTACACTTTAGCACGAGAAAAAGGGAATTTGTGGTAATAAAAAACCCCGCACGAAGCGGGGTCAGGGTCTCTTGAGGGGGGCGTTATGCAGCCTGAGGCTTACGCACCTTTTCCGGCGTTTTTACCGGCTGTGTTGCCAGCTCTTCCGGTTCGAAATCGTCGACATTGATACTACGCAGACGGCTGGTTTCAGCTTTTGTCAGGATCTCAGCTTCATCCTGATTGATAAGCCCGCCGGCCAGCGCCTCTCTTGCCAGCACGTCCAGACGTGTGAACGGCAGGTTTTTACCCAGCTCTTTACAAATGCGCTGATGAATCGGGTCGGCGGCGATCACGTCAAGCAGTGCTTCTTCCAGCAGACCGACCGGGTTATGTTCGCTTGGCGTCAGGTATTGACCACGACCAATACGCGAACGGGTTGCGCACGGCGTTTGCAGAATCTTAGCGACCTGATGATCCAGCTTATCTGACGGTGCCAGATAGTGACGACCGGTCGGGAAAATCACCACCCGCAGCAGACCCGCGACAACACGGTTCGGGAAGTTGGCCAGCAGATCGTCCATCGCCTGTTCAGCCTGATACAGCGCGTCCTGTACGCCCCAGTGCACCAGCGGCAGATCCATCTCATGGCGGCCTTCATCGTCATAGCGTTTCAGCACCGCAGAGGCGAGGAACACCTGACTTAAGATATCCCCGAGACGTGCCGAGATACGTTCACGACGTTTCAGGCTACCGCCCAGTACCGCCATCGATACATCCGACAGCAGCGCGAGGTTGGCGCTTAAGCGGTTGATATGCTGATAGTAGCGTTTGGTTGAATCGCTGGTCGGGGCCGAACTGGTCAACCCGCGCGTCAGCCCCAGCCAGAAGCTACGCATCTTATTGCTACCCACATGCCCGATATGTTTAAACAGCAGTTTGTCGAACGCATCCACGTCATTGTTTTGCGCGGCGGCCATTTCATCCAGCACGTACGGATGGCAGCGAATCGCGCCCTGACCGAAGATCATCATGCTGCGGGTCAGAATATTGGCCCCCTCAACGGTGATGGCAATCGGTGCGCCCTGATAGGCGCGAGCCAGGAAGTTGCCTTCGCCGAGCATAATGCCTTTACCGCCAGCGATATCCATTGCGTCAATGATTGACTGCTGGCCACGGTGAGTACAGTGATACTTCACGATGGCGGAG
>Ga0213876_10000215_pt1 | contig 58307 bp, 52 predicted proteins | sample BarmaccomBMRX_R9_FD_160113 | JGI IMG/M metagenome (GOLD analysis project Ga0213876, IMG submission 160113) | Root-associated microbial communities from Barbacenia macrantha in rupestrian grasslands, the National Park of Serra do Cipo, Brazil - RX_R9 | ecosystem: Host-associated > Plants > Roots...
TCCTGCCGCTCCTGAAGGAGACGCCGTCCGAGGCGCAGATCGTCTCGCACCGCTTCATGCTGCGCGCCGGCATGATCCGCCAGGAGGCCGCCGGCATCTATGCCTGGCTGCCGCTGGGCTTCAAGGTGCTCGGCAAGATCGAGCAGATCGTGCGCGAGGAGATGAACCGCGCCGGCGCCATCGAGATATTGATGCCGACCTTGCAGCCCTCGGACCTGTGGAAGGAGACCGGCCGCTACGACGCCTATGGGCCGGAGATGCTGCGCATCACCGACCGCCACGAGCGCGAGCTGGTCTACGGCCCGACCAACGAGGACATGATCACCGAGATCTTCCGCGCCTATGTCCGCTCATACAAGGCGCTGCCGCTCAACCTCTATCATACGCAGTGGAAGTTCCGCGACGAGATCCGGCCGCGCTTCGGCGTGATGCGCGGGCGCGAGTTCCTGATGAAGGACGCGTACTCCTTCGACCTCGACAAGGAGGCGGCGCGGCGCTCCTACAACAGGATGTACGTCGCCTATCTGCGCGCCTTCACGCGCATGGGGATCGTGACGATCCCGATGCGCGCCGAGACCGGGCCCATCGGCGGAGACCTCAGCCACGAGTTCATCGTGCTCGCCGACACCGGCGAGAGCGAGGTGTTCTGCCACAAGGACCTTCTCGACATGCCGGTGCCGGGCGAGGACGTCGACTTCGACGGCGACCTCGAGCCCATCGTGCGCCAGCGCACCGCGCTCTATGCCGCGACGTCCGACGTGCACGACGCGGCGCGCTTCGAGGCCGAGGTGCCGGCCGACAAGCGCGTCACCGCGCGCGGCATCGAGGTCGGGCAGATCTTCTATTTCGGCACCAAGTATTCGGTGCCGATGAAGGCGGTGGTGACCGGCCCCGACGGCAAGGACGTGGCCGTCCATGGCGGTTCCTACGGCGTCGGCGTGTCGCGGCTGGTCGGCGCGATCATCGAGGCCTGCCATGACGAGGCGGGCATCGTCTGGCCGGCCCCGGTGGCGCCGTTCGACATCGGGCTGATCAACCTGAAGAAGGGCGACGCCAAGACCGATGCGGCCGGCGAGGACCTCTATGCCAGGCTGACCAAGGCGGGCAGGGACGTGCTCTACGACGACACCGACGAGCGGCCCGGCGCCAAGTTCGCCAGCATGGACCTGATCGGCCTGCCCACCCAGCTCGTGGTCGGCCCCCGCGGCCTTGAAAAAGGCATGGTCGAGGTCAAGAACCGCGCCACCGGCGCCAAGGAGGAGATGACCCTCGAGGCGGCGGTGAACAGGTTCACGAGCTGATGCCCGCCGACACCCGTCCCTTCTCGCGCTTCGAATGGATGCTCGCCGGGCGCTACATGCGGCCCAAGCGCAAGGAAGGCTTCATCTCGGTCATCACCATCGTCTCGCTCGTCGGCATCGCGCTGGGCGTGGCGACGATCATCATCGTGATGTCGGTGATGAACGGCTTCCGCGCCGAGCTGCTGTCGCGCATCTTGGGCTTCACCGGCCACATGTCGGTGACGGCAGGGGCCGCGGGCGTCACCGATTTCGACGCGCTGGCGGCGCGGGTGCGCGCCGTGCCGGACGTGACCGACGCCTATCCGGTGATCGAGGGCCAGGCGCTCGCCACCGCCAACGGCGTCTCGCTCGGCGCGGGCGTGCGGGGCGTGCGGGCCGGGGACGTCGCCTCGATGCACCTGCTCGCGCAGTCCATAAGCCCCAACGCGCTCGCCAAGTTCCGGAGCGGCGCGGACTACGTGATCGTGGGCAAGGGTGTGGCGACGCGGCTCGGCCTGTTCGTCGGCTCGCGCATCACGCTGACCTCGCCGCGCGGCAACGTCACGCCCTTCGGCACGACGCCGCGCGTGAAGAGCTATATCGTTGCCGGCGATTTCGACGCCGGCGCCTCGCAATACAACAACGCCGTCGTCTTCATGCCGCTGGACGAGGCGCAGCGTTACTTCAACCTGCCGCGCGCGGTCACCGGTCTCGAGATCATGGTCAAGAACCCCGACGCCGTGGACCGCATGGCGCCGATGGTGCAGCAGGCGGTCGGGCCCGCGGTGGTCGTCGGCAATTGGCACAGCCTCAACCTCGCGCTCTTCGACGCCGTCAAGGTCGAGCACAACGTCATGTTCCTGATCCTCACCCTCATCATGCTGGTGGCGTCGCTCAACGTCGTCTCGGGCATGATCATGCTGGTGAAGGACAAGTCTCAGGACATCGCCATCCTGCGCACCATGGGCGCGTCGCGCGGCGCGATCATGCGCGTGTTCCTGATCGCGGGCGCGAGCATCGGCGTCGTCGGCACCTTGATGGGACTTCTCATAGGCGTCGTCTTCTGCCTCAACATCGACGCGATCGAGCAGTTCTTCTCCTGGGTGTTCCGGACCGACCTCTTCAGCGCCGACATCTATTTCCTGACCCATATGCCCGAGAAGATGGAAGCATTCGACCTGATCCTGGTCTGTACCATGGCGCTCAGCCTGTCGCTGCTGGCGACGCTCTACCCGTCCTGGCGCGCGGCGCGCCTCGATCCGGTGGAGGCGCTGCGCTATGAGTGAAGCCTTCAAGGACGCGGCGCTGCGCCTCGACAAGGTCGCGCGCTTCTATGCGGAAGGTGCGGGTACGCTCGAGGTCTTCCGCAACGTGAGCTTCTCGCTTCGCCAAGGCGAAGTCGTAGCCCTGGTCGGACAGTCCGGCGCCGGAAAGTCGTCGCTGCTGCACATGGCGGGGCTCCTCGAGCAGCCCTCGGGCGGCGAGGTGGTCGTCGCGGGAGCGGCGGTGTCGAAGCTCGGCGAGGCCGAACGCACCAGGCTCAGGCGCGACACCATCGGCTTCGTCTATCAGGCGCACCATCTTTTGCCCGAATTCAGCGCGCTCGAGAACGTCGTGCTGCCGCAGCTCATCGCCGGCAAGTCCGCCGCCGCGGCCGAGGCCGAGGCCAAGCGGTTGCTGGGCATCATGGGCCTGAGCGGACGGCTGACGCATCGTCCGTCGCAGCTTTCCGGCGGCGAGCAGCAGCGCGTCGCCATCGCGCGCGCGCTCGCCAACCATCCGCGCGTGCTGCTCGCCGACGAGCCGACGGGCAATCTCGATCCGCGCACCGCGGCAGGGGTGTTCGAAGCGCTGATCCAGATCGTGCGCACCGAAGGCACCGCGGCGCTGGTCGCCACCCACAATCTCGAGCTCGCCGCGCGCATGGACCGCGCGCTGATCCTGCACGAGGGCAAGCTGCTCGACGGCGGCAAGCTGGGAGCCAAGACGTGAGCGAGAAGCGCGAGCTCTGGAGCGACGTCGACCGCTATGTCGAGGACGTGCTCCTCGGCCACGACGCGGCGCTCGACCATGCGGCGACCGCGAGCCGCGCGGCAGGGCTGCCCGACATCGCGGTCGCGCCCAACCAGGGCAAGCTCTTGAACCTGATCGCGCGCATGATCGGCGCAAGGCGCATTCTGGAAGTCGGCACGCTCGGCGGCTACAGCGCGATCTGGCTGGCGCGCGCGCTGCCCGAAGGCGGCGAGCTGGTCACGCTGGAATACGATCCCAAGCACGCCGAGGTCGCGCGCGCCAACATCGCCGCCGCCGGCCTGGCCGATCGCGCCACGGTGATCACGGGCGCCGCGCTCGACACGCTGCCGACGCTGAAAGGTCCGTTCGATCTGGCCTTCATCGACGCCGACAAGAAGTCGAATCCCGACTATTTCGCCTGGGCGCTCAAGCTGTCGCGCAAGGGCGGCGTGATCGTCGTCGACAACGTCGTGCGCGAGGGGCGGGTGATCGATGCCGAAAGCCGCGACGAGAACGTGCTGGGCATCCGCCGCCTGAACGAAATGATGGCGGCCGAGACGCGCGTGTCCGCGACCGCGCTGCAGACCGTGGGCGTGAAGGGGCATGACGGGCTGGCGATCGCGCTGGTCGTGGCGGACGAGTAGCATCGTGGCGGACGAGTAGCATAGAGCCGCCGTTTCGGCCGCTGGAATAACCGTTGTTATTCCGCTATATTCAACCGGAGGTGTGGGGGCACATCGGTTGAAACCCGGGAATCCGGCGCGGCATTTGTGCCGCATGTTCATCGCTTTTGCCGGCTTCGCAGCCATGGCTCAGGCCGCGCTCGCGCTGCCGGCCAGGGCGCCGGTGTGGTCGGACCAGCTTTACCTCAACAGGATCAACGATATCGAGGCAGCCGCCACGTCGGGCTTCCTTGCCGGGGACAATGGACTGATGCTGCGCACGCTCGACAGCGGCGCGAGCTGGGGCGTTCCGCTCAAGACGCATACGACGGACAGAATCACGCTCGTCATCGCCGACACGCTGCCGTCCGGCGCCACCTGCGTAGCGGCGCAAACCGACGATGGGTTCCTCGCCACCTTCGATGACGGCGACCATTGGCGCTACTACCCGCTGAAGAAAGGGGAGAGCTTGACCACCGGGCGGTGCGCGCGGGACCAGCCCGGTACAGCATGGTTCGTGACTGCTCAAAGCGACGAGCGCCCACAAGGTCCCGCAGGGGGCGTGCGCCTGCTGATCACGGAAGACTCCGGTCAGTCCTGGAAGACGGACAGAATGATCAAGGAGTCGCCCGGTGCAATCCGCCCTCTCGACGCCAGCACGGCTTGGGCGACGCGTGGCAATGCCGTGATCAGAACGGTCAATGGTGGCCAGGATTGGACGGTCGTCGCGACTCTGCCGCTCGCTCCCGGCGAAGCTATTGGCCACAGTGTGTGGCAGGGCGGCGGCCTCGCCGTCACGACGACGAAAAACAGGCTCTTCGCGGTTTCGACGACGAGCGCGCCGCGCGCTTTGACGCCGGTTCCGGGTGATCGGTTGGTGTATGCGAAGATCATGGGCACGCAGTCGGTCGCCATCAACGGATCGGCCGAACTCTATCGGTCGCAAGACATCTATAACGGCCAGTGGCAGAAAATTCCTTATCCGGCGTTCGATGCGTCGCGCATGACGGCTTGGCCGGACGGGACGGTCATGTGGCTTACCAGCCATGGCGATGTGAAGCGGTTGGCGCCGCCCTACAAGGCGACGACGCCGGTTTTCGAGATGCCGGTGGGACTTGATGTCCAAAAGATCGTGGCCGTTCACGGCGGGCGCGGACTTGCCGCTACCGGCAGCGGCGATGTCATGTCCCTGGCGGGGCCGGACGAGGTATGGAAGACCATCCGCATCGCCGGCGGCGACGGCGTCACCGCTATTGCCATGAACGACGCCGGCATCGCGCTGGCGGGCACGAGCACAGGGCTGTTGTTCCGGTCGACCGATTTCGGCCAGACGTGGCATCCACCGGTAGCCATCCCTCAAAGCGGAGCCGTCCGGCAGATGATCCTGCTCAGGGACGGCAGCGCTCTGGCCGATGTCGGAATCGGAAACGATCCCATCAGGACATATTCGCTCTTCCATCTGGATGCTGATGGCCAGTCCTGGCAGCAGTTGATGATGTCCAGTGGCGACTTCGTCGTCTTGGCCGAGCGCGACGGCATGGCCACGGCGTTGCGCGCGGACGGTACGGTTCTGGCCGCGGATCCGTCTCTGGCGCAGTGGCGGACGCTATCGAACGACATCGCGGTCGCGCTGCGTGGCCAAGACGAGGTTCATCTTAACATTCTGAGCTGGCTCGACGCAAAGACGGGGTTGGTGGCCGGAAACAACGGCCTCCTGTTCAAGACGGTGAACGGCGGGATCAATTGGAAGCAAATCGAGCTGGAAGGCTCCAAGACCGACATAGACTACGTGCATTGCCTCGACGTGCAGAACTGCGTGCTCCACGGCACCTATGATGAAAACGACGAAACCGGTAACAGGTATCTCACCTCGAGCGACGGCGGAGAGACCTGGACCGCGCAGCGGGTGCCGGTCAGGGCAGACTGGAACGCCACATCCATCGCATCGGACGGCACCGGGCTGATCGCCACCTCGGGAGGATACATCGTCACCAAAAGCCTCGCACAGGCCCCCGAGCTCAAGCCATCCGTCACGCAATCGACGCTCGGCACGCTCGAGTTCCGGCTCGCGGTTCCTCCACCCGGCGTCTTGATGCCGTCCGACGTCTCAACCGTCACGGTGCTGGTGCGCTACAACGGCAAGGGCGATTGGTTCCAGGTCCCCATAGATAAGAAGGCGCTCAGCCAGACCGGAAAGGCACTGGCGTTCGAAATGCGGCCTGGCGATCTCTCGCCGTCCCCAATGCGAGGAACTCGTTTGGATCTGCGCCTGGTCGTCAATTCCGTTTCCGGCGTCACCACGACGATGGCTCTCCCCCCCGAAGTCTATCTGTCGTGGCTGGCGCGCTATCACCCGGTGATCGTCACCGCAGAAATATTCGTCCTCACGATCGCCGGCGTGCTGGCATGCTTCCTGGCGGCGCTGTATCTCGCCCCGCTGTTCCTGTTGCGCATCGCCCGCTATCAGGATCAGATCGCGGACGCGATCGGCACGCTCGGTCCCATCGCGCTCGGACCGTGGCTGCGCCAACTCCTGCTGGGCGCTCCGATCCGCTGGATGGCGACCAGGGATCGCGCCGTGGCGGTCTGGGCCGCGAGCTACAGGGCCGGCGAGGTCCAATTCAAGGATCTGAGCGACGATCTTCTGGAGCGCTTTCTCGACAATCCCGTGGTCATGGACGCCTGGGTGGCGCGGCATCTCGTCGGCTGCAGGCGCCATATCGAGCGCGTGCGCGCGGCGCTCGGGGCCGCGGTCTACGTTCCCATGTCGGTCGCCGCTACGCGGCACGACGGCGAGGAGGTGACCGTCCCCACACCCACGGCAAAGGCCGTGCGCGAATTGGTGGGCAGCAGCCGCGCGGTTCTGGGGATCATCGGCGAAGGGGGCATGGGAAAGACGACCCTGGCCTGCCAGATCGCAACCTGGTTCATGCGCGAGGAGCCGGAAGAACGCATCCTGGAATCCGCAACGGCGCTGGTCGGCTTCCTGAGCGGCAACGTGGACGACCTAGTCGGAGCGCTTCGCGACAACCTCGCCAAGGCCTTTCCCGACGACGATCCGCTGGCGCGAGATCCGCGCGTGCTCAAGGCCGCGTTGCAGAGCCAGCGGCTGGTGCTGATTTTCGACGGTCTTTCGGAGGCGTCGCCGCAGACGCAAGAAAGGATCGAAAACGTCTTCGGCGAATTTTCGCGGCTTGTCCTTGTCATCACCTCGCGCCAGCCCTATCCGCACATCGTCGATCAATGGAGCGAGTTCCGGCCGCAGCAGATCACCACCAAGAGCGTCAATCGCTTCGTGTCGCAGTATGTCTATCGCAGCGGCATCCAGGACGCCGATCCGGCAAAGGAGCTCGCCGTGTCGGCGAAGCTCATGTCGTTGATAGAGCGCCGGCCGTCGGACGCCGCGCTGCCGCCCGTTTTCGTCACGCTGTTCATCAAAGAAGCGTTTCGCGTCGACGAGTTGGAGGACCAGGAAGCCGACCGGCCGCCCACGATTTCGGCGACGGTGCAGCGCTACGTGCGCACGCTCAAGCCCGGCGGTGTTCTGAACCAGACGTCGGGCGAGCAGGTCGTGAGAATCGCCACTGCTTTGGCGCGCCTCTCGCTGGGATCCAACTTCGTGCCGACGGAGTTCGATCGCACCGCCGCTGCCGAGGGACTGGCGCCGCTCAAATATGGCGCCGACGAGGCGGACAAGGTTGTCGAAGCCCTGCTGGAGGCCAATCTGCTGATCGGCCGTTTGACCGGCGCCGGTGCGCTGCTTCGCTTCCAGTTGGATCCCGTTGCCGAATATCTGGTGGCTGCATACACGGTTCGCACGCTCGGCGGGAATTTCGACGAATGGCGCAAGCATGTCGCAGGCCTCGCGGGCGACGGCGGAAGAAGCAAGGCCGGCGGTTATCTCGCGGCGCTGCGCGAAACTTTGATCACGGCCGAGGGCCGCCCCGATCAGATCGTGGCGCTGTTCGACGAGGTCGCGCCCCGGCCGGCGCAGGCAAAACCGCCCGTCCAACCCGCTTTTGTTGTTCCGTAAACGGAACATCGGGAACCGATTGCGCGCTGGGCGGTTTCCGGTGCATGGCCGCTTACCACGCGCACCACGTCCACTTCGCCCAAGGATTGCCGCGGCTGTCCGCGCGGCAACGGTTGTGGCTGAAAGATGGCGCTTCGGGCGTCGCGCTTGTAATCTTCATCGCCAGCGTTTTCGCCGTCTTTTAGCCGCTGATCTTGCGCCCCGTCGTCTTGGCCTTGAGCGTTCCTTCCCGATTGCGCAGCGCTTCGGCATAGTCTGGCTGGATGCGCAGCGCCGCATCGTAATCGGCGATCGCCTGGTCGAACTTGCTGGTGGCGGCATAGCAGTTGCCGCGGTTGTTGTAGGCGCGCGGATCGTTCGGCGCGAGCGCGATGGCCGCGGTGTAGTCGTCGATCGCGCGCGCGAACTGCTTCAGGGAATAATACGCCGCGCCGCGGTTGAGCCTCAGGGCGGCGTCGGCCGGCGCGATCGCGAGCGCCTGGGTGTATTCGTCGATTGCCTTTTCATAGGCGCGCGCGGCGAGGTCGGCATCGCCCAGCCGCCGGAAGACGCCCGCGTCGTTCGGATGCGCGGCGAGCAACGCGTCGTAATCGGCTTTCGCAAGGTCGGCCTTGCCCAGCCTGGTATAGGCGTCGGCGCGGCTCTTGAGCGCGTCCGCGTCGCCGGGGCGCAGTTTGAGCAGCGCGGTGAAGTCGTCGGCCGCGGAGGCATATCTGGCCGAGGCCATATAGGCGTTGGCGCGGTTGGAATAGGCGGTCGCGTAGTCGGGCTTCAGCCGGATCGCCTCGCTCAAGTCCGCGATGGCCGCGTCGAGGCGGTGCGCCTGGATGTTGGCGAGCGCATGCGCGACCTGTGCCGTGGGATCGTTGGGCATGGTCTTCAGCGCGGCGTCCAGATCGGCGAAGCCGCCATCCGTATCGCCCGCGGCGAGGCGCATGTTGCCGCGCAGGCTGAGCGCGTTGCCGTAGCCCGGCTGGATCTCGATCGCCTTGCCGGCGTCGGCCACCGCCTTGGCCGTGTCGCCCTTGCCGCGCCACGCGCCGGCACGGTCGTAATAGGCCGTCGCCAGGTCGGGACCCTGCAGTTCGTCGGACTGAATGGCCGCGGTGAAGAACGCGATGGCGTCGTCCAGCTTGCCGGCAGTGGCGGCCTGGACGCCGGCATTGACGGCCTTGCGGGCATCGGCGGCGCCATCGGCCAAGCTGGGCCCGGCCAGCAGGAGCGTGACGAGGGCGAAAGCGAGCTTTCTCATGGGCCGGAACGCTAGAGGAGGGCGGGCGGCCTGGGTATTCACACTCCCGTGGGCGTGATCCTGGTTTGTTCTTGACAGAACGATACGAGAACAAATATCGTTCAGCCTTCCGATGGAGGTGGACATGGTCTGGTTGAAAGATGCGGTGGCCGGGATCGGCCTGGTGTTTTTCGTGGCGTCGTCCTTCGCGCTGAGCGCGGCAGCTCAGGCGATGTTCGCCGGCTGACGCATGGGCTGTGGATGAACGGCGGCCGGCTCTCGCGCGGCGAGGTGCGCGCGCGATACTGGCAGCTCTGATCTCGAATCGAGGCGTCGATGGTGGACCGCAAACGGGCGGGCTTTGTGCATTTGCGGGTGAAGAGCGCCTATTCGCTGCTCGAAGGCGCGCTCCGCGCCAAGGAGCTCGCCAAGCTGGCGCAGGACTTCGCGATGCCGGCGGTCGCGATCACCGACGTCAACAACCTCTTCGGCACCTATGAGATCAGCGACGCGCTCGCCAAGGCGGGCGTCCAGCCCATCGTGGGCTGCCTGCTGTCGGTAGAGCTGGAAGAGGGCGCCGCGCCTGTTTCGCTGGGCACCCGCCGCAAGCCGCCCGCGCTGGCACTGCTGGTCAAGAACGACACGGGCTACCGCAACCTCACCAAGCTTTTGAGCGCGGCCTATCTCGGTGCCGAGCCGGGCGACTTCCCGCATGTGAAGCGCGCGATGCTGGCGGCGCATAGCGAGGGGCTGATCGCGCTGACCGGCGGGCCGGGCGGGCCGCTGAACCGGCTGATCGTGGACGGCCAGCCCGAGGCGGCGACGGCGCTGCTCGACGCGCTGGCGGCGATGTTCCCGCAGCACCTCTACATCGAGCTCCAGCGCCACGGTTTGGCCGAAGAGCGCGCGGCCGAGGACAGGCTGGTCGAGCTTGCCTACGGCCGGGGCCTGCCGCTGGTCGCGACCAACGACGTGCATTTCGGGCATGATAGCATGTACGAGGCGCATGACGCGCTGCTCTGCATCGCGGACGCGACCTTCGTGGGGCAGGAGGACCGCCGGCGGCTGACGCGCGAGCACCGCTTCAAGTCGCCGGCCGAGATGGCGGCACAGTTCGCCGACCTGCCCGAGGCGCTCGACAACACGATCGAGATCGCGCGGCGCTGCGCCTTCCGGCCCAAGAAGCGCAATCCGATCCTGCCGCAGTTCATTCCCGAATCCGGCCGCACGCCGGAAGCTGAGATGCGCGCGCTGGCGGAAGAGGGTCTGGCCGCCAAGCTCGCCCAGCACGGCCGCCATGCCGAGGACCAGGTCTATACCGACCGGCTGAATTACGAGCTCGGCGTCATCGAGACGATGGGCTTCGCGGGCTACTTCCTGATCGTCTCGGACTTCATGAAATGGACGCGGGCGCAAGGCATTCCCGTGGGCTGCCGCGGCTCGGGCGCGACCTCGCTGGTGGCCTGGGCGCTCGACATTACCAATCTCGATCCGATCCGGTTCGGGTTGCTGTTCGAGCGCTTCTTGAATCCGGAGCGTATCTCGATGCCGGACTTCGATATCGACTTCTGCCAGGAGCGGCGCGACGAGGTCGTGCGTTACGTGCGCGACAAATACGGCGCCGACCGCGTCGCGCACATCATCGCGCTCGGCTCGCTGCAGGCGCGCGCCGCGGTGCGCGACACCGGCCGCGTGCTGCAGATGCCGCTGGGTCTCGTCGACCGCATCGCCAAGCTCGTGCCCAATCCCATCGGCGGCAAGACGGTGACCTTGAAGGAGGCGGTGGAAAGCGAGCCGCGCCTGCAGCAGATCGCCGAGGCCGAGCCGGTCGCCGAGAAGCTGTTCTCCATCGTCGAGAAGATCGAGGGCCTCTACCGCCACGCCTCCACCCATCCGGCGGGCGTGGTGATCGGCGACAAGCCGCTGGACGAAATTCTTCCGCTCTACCGCGATCCGCGCTCCGAGATGCCGGTGACGCAGTTCGACTACGAGGACGCGGAGAAGGCGGGCCTCGTCAAGTTCGACTTCCTTGGCTTGAAGACGCTCACCGTCATCGCCAAGGCGGAAGAGCTGCTCAGGAAGCGCGGCATCGAGATCGACGCGCAGAGCATCGACTTCGAAGACCGCCTGACCTACGAGATGCTGTCGCGCGGCGAGAGCGTCGGCGTGTTCCAGCTGGAAGGCCAGGGCATGCGCGATCTCCTGCGGCGCATGAAGCCCGACCGCATCCACGACCTCATCGCGCTCGTGGCGCTCTACCGCCCGGGCCCGATGGACTCGATCCCCAAATACATCGCGGTCAAGAACGGCAAGGAGCCGCCGGAATATCTCCATCCCGCGCTCGAGCCGATCCTGAAGGAGACCTTCGGCGTCATGACGTACCAGGAGGACGTCATGAACATCGCCCGCGTGCTGGGCGGCTATTCGCTCGGCGGCGCCGACCTGTTGCGCCGCGCGATGGGCAAGAAGATCAAGTCCGAGATGGACGTGCATCGCGAGCGCTTCGTCACCGGCGCGAAGAAGAACGGCGTCACCGAGGACGTCGCCGAGCAGATCTTCGAGCAGGCGGCGAAGTTCGCGGGCTACGGCTTCAACAAGGGCCACGCCGCGGCCTATGCCCAGGTCGCCTATCAGACGGCCTATTTGAAGGCCAATTATCCGGTCGAGTTCCTGGCCGCCTCGATGACGCTGGATATCGGCAATACCGACCGCCTCAACATCTTCCGGCAGGAGGCGCAGCGGCTGAACGTCAAGGTGCTGCAGCCCGACATCAACCGTTCGGACGCGCCGTTTGCCTGCGACGCTTCCAAGAGCGAGATCTATTACGCGCTCGCCGCGGTCAAGGGCGTCGGCCGCCAGGCGATGGATCACGTCGTGGCCGAGCGCCTCGAGAACGGCCCGTTCCGCTCTCCGGCCGATTTCGCGCGCCGCGTCGATCCCAAGCTCGTCAACAAGCGCGCCTTCGAGAGCCTGGCGCGCGCCGGCGCCTTCGACGGCCTCAATCCCAACCGCCGGCAGATGGTCGAGTCCTCCGACATCCTGCTCTCCAGCGCCCAGCGCAACGCGCGCGAGCGCGAGAGCGGGCAGACGACGCTGTTCGGCGGCGCCTCCGAGGCCAAGGAAGAGGTCCGGTTGGCGCAGACCGTGGATTGGCCGACCCACGAGCGCTTGAGCGAGGAGTTCAGCGCCATGGGCTTCTATCTCTCCGGCCATCCGCTCGATTCCTATGCCGCGGCGCTGAAGCGGCTGGGGGCGGTGAGCTTCGCCTCGCTGCTCGAGGACCGCCGCCGCTCGGGCTTCAAAGCCGTGCTCGCCGGCACCATGATCAAGAAGCACGAACGGCGCAGCCGCAACGACCAGTCCTATGCCTTCGTGTCGTTCTCCGATGCCAGCGGCATGTTCGAGGTGATGCTGTTCCCCGAGGTGCTCGCGGCTTCGCGCCCGCTGCTCGAGGCGGGCAAGTCGGTGCTCGTCACCTGCAGCGCCGAATGGGACGGCGACGACCTCAAGCTGCGCGCCGCCTCGATCGCCGATCTCGATTCCGCAGCCGCCCAGGCGGGCGAGGGCCTGCGCATCCATATCGACAGCGAAGCGGCGCTCGGCCCCATCGCAGCCCAGCTCAAGGCGGCCGGCAAAGGCCTCGTCACCCTGGTCGTGCCCGGCGCCGCGGGCGAAGAGGTCGAGATCGCGCTCCCCAAGCGCCATCTCGTCTCCACCGCGCTCAAGAACGCGATCAAGACGATGCCCGGCGTCGCGATGGTGGAGTCGGTTTAGCGCACCGCCTTCGCGATCCTGACGAGACCTTCGCGCAGCCGCTCCTGGTCCTGCGCGAAGCAGATGCGGATATAGGAATCGCTCTCGGGATCGCCCGGCGCGAAGGCCGAGCCGGGGGCCACGCCGACGCGGGCGCGCAGCAGAAGCTCTTCCGAGAAGGCCAGGCTGTTCGTCATGCCGTCGATCTTGAGGAAGCCGTAGAACGCGCCTTCGGGCCGCATCCAGCGCACGCGGTTCTGGCCGTCGATGAAGGCCTGCACCACGTCGCGGCCCCTGCGGCAGCGTTCGAGCATTTCGGCGCGGAACGCGTCGCCCTCGGGCGAGAGCGCGGCGATGGCGCCGTATTGCGCGAAGCTCGTAGGCCCCGTGTTGTTGGCGATGGTGATCACCTTCATCGCGGAGTCGAGGCTCCTGGGATGCACCAGCCAGCCGATGCGCCAGCCCGTCATCGCCCAGGGTTTGGAGAACGAGTTGATCACGAACAGGTTGTCGTTCTCTTCCGCGATCTGAAGGAAGGACGGCGCGTGCTTCGAGCCGTCGAACACCAAGGTGCCATAGACCTCGTCGGCGATGATGGCGATGTCGCGACGGCGCGCGAAGTCGAGCAGGGCGCGCTGCTCGTCGGCGGTCATCACCCAGCCCGTCGGATTGCCCGGCGAGCAGACGAAGATCGCCTTGGTGCGCGCGTCGCATTGCGCGAACAGCCGCTCGAGGTCGAGGTGCCAGCGCCCGGCGCTCCAATCCTCGGCGAGGCGCGCGAAGCGGACCTCGGCGCCGACCACGGTCGCGGCCTCGAAGGCGCTCGGCCAGATCGGCGAGACGATGACGACGTTGTCGCCGGTCTCGACCAGGCATTGCAGCGCGGTGACGATGGCGAGTGTCGCCGCACCCGGGATCGAGATGCGCTCCACCGCGATGTCGGCGCCGACGGTGCGCTTGTGGAAGTCGCTCAGGGCCTGGCGCAGGGGCAGAATGCCGCGCTGGCCGCTATAGAAGGTCTTGCCGTCGTCCAGCGCCCGCTTGGCGGCGTCTGAGATGAACTTGGGCGTGACCAGGTCGCTCTCGCCGAACCACAGCGGGATGATGTCCGGATCGCCCAGGCCCAGCCCCGCCACCTGGGCGATACCGTTGACGTCGAGGTTCTGGACCGTGCGGCGGATGGGGCTCATGCACCCGGGTTAGCACACCTTTTTGGGGCCTGAAAACCGCTCAAATGCAGGGCAGGATTGCAGGGATTGCCCGGGCCGGCGCCTGCGGTTTTGTCGAGGCCGGTCCACGGGTTGCCAATCCCGCCCCCACCCCCTATAAGCCGCGCCATCTCGCACGCGCGGGTGGGTTTCGAGAGGGTGTTCCTCACGTCCCCGTCCGGTGGCTTCTCAGGAAGTTAGCCCGCGCGTCTGGCCAACCGGTAAAGGAGACTGCCCCAATGGCTCTGCCAGATTTCACCATGCGTCAGCTGCTCGAATCGGGCGCGCATTTCGGCCATCGCACCCAGCGCTGGAACCCGAAGATGGCGCCCTACATCTACGGCGCGCGCAACGACATCCACATCATCGACCTGACCCAGACCGTGCCGCTGCTGCACCAGGCGCTCGTAGCGCTGCGCGACATCGCGGCCGGCGGCGGGCGCATCCTCTTCGTCGGCACCAAGCGCCAGGCGCAGGAGCCGGTCGCCGGCGCCGCCAAGCGCTGCGCGCAGTACTACATGAACCAGCGCTGGCTCGGCGGCACGCTGACCAACTGGCAGACGATCTCGAACTCGATCAAGCGCATGCGCGGCATCGAGGAGACCTTGGAGTCCGCGCAGAGCTCGGGCCTCAAGAAGAAGGAGCTGCTCGGCCTGCTGCGCGAGCGCGACAAGCTCGAGCGTTCGCTCGGCGGCATCCGCGACATGGGCGGCCTGCCCAACATGCTGTTCGTGATCGACACCAACAAGGAAGCGATCGCGATCTCGGAAGCGCAGAAGCTCGGCATCCCGGTCACCGCGATCCTGGATTCGAACAGCAACCCCGACGGCATCGCCTATCCGATCCCGGGCAACGATGACTCGGCTCGCGCGTTGGTCATGTATTGCGACCTCGCTGCGCGCGCGATCCTGGACGGCCTCAGCCAGAGCCAGACCGCGCACGACATCGACACCGGCGAGGCCGAGGAGATCGTGGACACGGGTCCGTCGGCGGAAGCGGCGGGCGGCGGCGAGGTCCAGGCGAGCGCGTAAATCGCGAGCGCCCGGCCTCAAGCCTCATTTCAATTTCGGAGACGTAAGATGTCGAACATCACCGCGAGCATGGTGAAGGACCTGCGCGACAAGACCGGCGCCGGCATGATGGACTGCAAGGCGGCGCTGGCCGAGACGGCCGGCGACATGGAAGCCGCCATCGACTGGCTGCGCAAGAAGGGCCTGTCCAAGGCCGCCAAGAAGGCCGGCCGCGTCGCCGCGGAAGGCCTGGTCGGCGTCGCGGCGCAGGACAATGTCGGCGCGCTGGTCGAGGTCAACGCCGAGACCGACTTCGTCGCGCGCAACGACGAGTTCAAGATCTTCGTGAAGGACGCCGCCGACGCCGCGCTGAAGGCCGAGGGCGACCTGGAAAAGCTTCTCGCCCATCCGGCGGCGGAAGGCTCGATGAAGGACCGCCTGACCGCGCTCGTCGCCAAGATCGGCGAGAACATGAGCGTGCGCCGTGCCGTGATGCTCGGCGTCGAAGAAGGCGTGGTTGCGACTTATGTGCACAATGCCGCGTCGCCCGAGCTCGGCAAGATCGGCGTGCTGGTCGCGCTCAAGTCGTCGGCCGACAAGGCGAAGCTCGCAGCGCTCGGCAAGCAGATCGCGATGCATGTCGCCGCCGCCGCCCCTCTGGCGCTGACGCCCGAGCACCTGCCCAAAGAGGTCGTCGACCGCGAGCGTACGGTCCAGGCCGATATCGCGCGCCAGTCCGGCAAGCCCGAGAACGTCATCGAGAAGATGCTCGAAGGCCGCATGCGCAAGTTCTACGAGGAATCGGTGCTGCTCTCGCAGACCTTCGTCATCGACGGCGAGACCCAGATCTCCAAGGTGATCGAGAAGGCGTCGAAGGACTTTGGCAGCCCGGTCGCGATCGAGGGCTTCGTCCGCTTCCAGGTGGGCGAGGGCATCGAGAAGGCCGACAGCGACTTCGCCGACGAAGTCAGTAAGATGGCGGGGAACTGACTCTAGGATTCGTCGATGCCAGACCAGCCCAAATACGCCCGGGTCCTGCTCAAGGTCTCCGGCGAAGCGTTGATGGGCGACACGTCCTACGGCATCGATCTCGGCACCGTCGAGCGCATCGCCGACGACGTGAAGCTGGCGGTCGATGCCGGCAAGCAGATCTGCATGGTGATCGGCGGCGGGAACATCTTCCGTGGGCTCTCCGCCGCCGCCAAGGGCATCGAGCGGGCGACCGCCGACTACATGGGCATGCTGGCCACGGTGATGAACGCGCTCGCCATGCAGGCGGCGCTGGAGCGCATCGACGTCCCCTGCCGGGTGCAGTCGGCCATCCCCATGGCCTCGGTCTGCGAGCCGTATATCCGCCGGGTCGCCATCCGCCATATGGAGAAGGGCCGGGTGGTGATCTTCGCCGCGGGCACCGGCAATCCGTTCTTCACCACCGACACCGCGGCAGCGCTGCGCGCGGCCGAGATGGGCTGCGACGCGCTGCTCAAGGGCACCCAAGTTGACGGCGTCTACAGCGCCGACCCGAAAAAGGTGCCCGACGCCGAACGTTTCGAATCGTTAAGCTATCACGAGGTCTTATCGCGCGATCTTCAGGTGATGGATGCCTCGGCCATCAGCCTTTCGCGTGAAAACCGCATCCCGATCCTGGTATTCTCGATCCACGACCGGGGAGCGCTGGCGGCAGTGCTGCGAGGCGAGGGCCGTGCGACGATTATTGGTGGTTAGGGCATCGGCGGCTGATCCGGCTTTCCAAGAGGACGACATGGCAGATACCTATAGCAAGGACGAGCTGAACCGGCGCATGAACGGCGCGGTGACGACGCTCAAGCAGGAGTTCTCGGGCCTGCGCACCGGCCGCGCCAGCCCGGCGCTGCTCGACCCCGTGGTGGTCGATGCCTATGGCCAGCAGATGTCGATCAACCAGGTCGGGACCATCTCGACGCCCGAGCCGCGCATGCTCACCGTCCAGGTCTGGGACAAGGGTCTGGCCAAGGCGGTGGACAAGGCGATCCGCGACGCCGGCCTCGGCCTCAATCCGCAGATGGACGGCCAGCTTTTGCGAATCCCGATCCCCGAGCTCAACGCCGAGCGCCGCAAGGAGCTCGCCAAGCTTGCCGCCAAATACGCCGAACAGGCGCGCGTCGCGGTGCGCAACGTCCGGCGCGACGGCATGGAGCTCCTGAAAAAGCTCGAAAAGGACCACAAGATCGGCCAGGACGAGCATCATTCCAAGGGCGACGAATTGCAGAAGCTGACCGACGCCCACATAAAAGAGATCGACCAGGCGCTCCACGGCAAGGAGCAGGAAATCACCCAGGTGTAGACTGAGTTGTAGACCGGGAACCAATGGACCGGGAGCCAGGAGTACAGGTTGACCAAAGCCGCAATGCCCGACGCCCAAGGCCTTCCACGCCACGTCGCCATCATCATGGACGGCAACGGACGCTGGGCGCGCAAGCGTCACCTGCCCAGGCAGGCGGGGCACGTGGCGGGCGTGGCCGCGGTGCGCGAGGTGGTGCGTACCGCGACCGATGCGGGGCTTCAGAACCTGACCCTCTATGCCTTCAGCTCCGAGAACTGGAAGCGGCCGCCGACCGAGGTGGGCGCATTGATGGGCCTGTTCCGGCTCTATTTCAGGAACGACATCGACGAGATCGTGGCGCGCAACGTCCGTGTACGCATCATCGGCAACCGCTCGCGCGTGGCCGGCGACATCCGCGAGATGATCGAAGAGATGGAGAAGCGCACCGTCGCGGGTACCGGCCTGAACCTCACCTTCGCCTTCGACTATGGCGGTCAGGAAGAGATCGCCGCTGCCGCGCGCGAGCTCGCCCGCGCCGCAAAGGAAGGACGCTTGGATCCCGAGACCATCACGCCGGAGCTGTTCGCCACGCGGCTCTTCACCAGCGGGCTGCCCGAGCCCGACCTCGTCATCCGCACCAGCGGCGAGCGGCGGATGAGCAACTTCCTGCTCTGGCAGTCGGCTTACGCGGAGCTGCTTTTCGTCGATACGCTATGGCCCGATTTCTCGCCGGAGAAGTTCCTCGAGGCGCTCGGTCAGTTCGCCCATCGCGAGCGTCGTTTCGGCTCGCTGCCGGAAGCCGTCGCGTGAGCGCGCGCACCGCTCCGATGAAGGCGCATCGCGAGGTGAGGCCGCTGTCGCATTGGATCGCGCGTCCGCTGTTCGGCGTGCTGCTGGCGGCGCTGGCGGTCGAGGCCGATTTCGGCGGGCCTGAGTATTTCGCGCTGTTCATCGGCGCCGGCGCGGCGCTGGGCGTGCGCGAGTGGCACCGCATGGTGGCGAGCGGCCCGCGCCTGTCCGAAACCTTGCTCTCGGGGGCCACCGTGCTTGCGGCTTTGGCGGTCGTGACCCTGTGGCCGGGAGCCTGGTACGCCTGGGCGATCATCGGCCTCGGCGCGACGCTGGTCGTGGTGCTGGCGGCGCTGCGCGGACACAGCGCGTTCTGGCAGGGCCTTGGCGCCGTCTATATCGGTGTGCCTGCCGTGGCGCTGGTGATGAGCCGCGCGCTCCCCGTCAACGGGGCGTTCCTGATCATCGGCTTGTTTCTCGCGGTCTGGGCGACCGATACGGGCGCGCTCGTCGCGGGCAAACTGATCGGCGGCCCCAAGCTCGCGCCCGTGCTTTCGCCCAACAAGACCTGGTCGGGCACCCTGGGCGGCATCGCCGCGGCGGCCGCGGTCGAAGCCGTGTACGTGGGATTGCTCGGCGGAACCGCCTGGCGCGCGGCGGTCTACGGGGCGGGACTCGCGATCGTGGCGCATGCGGGCGACCTCTTCGAATCCCTCGTCAAGCGGCGGTTCCACCGCAAGGACAGCGGCACGATGATTCCCGGACATGGCGGCGTGCTCGACCGCATCGACTCCATGCTGGCTGCGGCGCTGGGCGTCGCGGTGATGGTGCTCGTCTTCCACGCCGATCCCTTGTTCGGAGCGCGGCCATGAGCGCGCTCGCCGCCAAGCGCCATATCGGCGCGCTGCCGGATCTTTCGCCGATCCTGGCGCGCAGCGTGACCGTTCTGGGTTCCACCGGGTCCATCGGCGTCAGCACGCTCAGCGTCATCGCCCATGCGCGCGAGATTTACGGCGCCGATGCGCTTCCGGTCGAAGCGCTGACCGCGGGTTCAAACGTCGACGTGCTGATCGAGCAGGCGAGGGCGATCCGTCCCAAGCTCGCGGTGATCGCCGACGAGACGCAGCTCGCGCGGCTGAAGGACGGCCTCGCCGGCACCGGCATCGAGGCGGGCGCCGGCCGCGTCGCGGTAATCGATGCCGCCGCACGGCCATCCGACACGGTCATGGTCGCGATCATGGGCGCGGCCGCGATCGAGCCCGCGCTCGCGGCCATCGCGCGCGGCGTGACGGTGGCGCTGGCGAACAAGGAATGCGTGGTCGCGGCGGGCGGAGTGTTCCGCGCCGCCATCGAAGCTTCGGGCGCCTCGGTCCTCCCCGTCGATTCCGAGCACAATGCGGTGTTCCAAGTCCTGGGCGGCGGCGACGCCAGCGAGGTCGAGCGCGTCACGCTCACCGCCTCGGGCGGGCCGTTCCGCGAATGGACGCTCGAGCAGATGCGCGTCGCCACGCCGAAACAGGCGGTGGCCCATCCCAACTGGTCCATGGGCGCCAAGATCTCGGTCGACAGCGCCAGCCTGATGAACAAGGGCCTCGAGCTGATCGAAGCGCATTTCCTCTTCGCGGTGCCGCCCGAGAAGCTCGCGGTGCTGGTGCATCCGCAATCCATCGTGCACTGCCTGGTGACCTATGGGGACGGCTCGACGCTAGCCCATCTCTCCGCGCCCGACATGCGCACGCCCATCGCCTATGCACTCGCCTGGCCCCGGCGCATCGCCTCGCCGTCGCGCCAGCTCGATCTGGCAGCGGCCGGCCAGCTTACCTTCCAGGCGCCGGACCACGACCGCTTCCGCTGCCTGGGACTGGCGCTCGACAGCATGGGCAAGGGCGGGCTCGCGCCCACCGTGCTGAACGCGGCGAACGAGATCGCGGTCGATGCCTACTTGAACGAGCGCATCGGCTTTCTAGATATCCCCCTTGTGGTCGAAGAGACGCTCAACGCCGCTGAGCGCGCCAATGCGCAAGCCCAGACGCTCGACGGCGTTCTCGCCGCCGATGCGCGGGCGAGGTCGCAGGCCGGCGAGATCTGCGCGCGGCTCGCATGAGAGAGGTTGAACCATGATCCTGGCGGCGTGGGACATTCTGGCGCATTGGGTGCTGCCGTTCCTGTTCGTGATCACGGCGGTCGTGTTCTTCCACGAGCTCGGCCACTACTCCGTGGCGCGATTGTTCGGCGTGCGCGTCGAGACCTTCTCGCTCGGCTTCGGCCGCGAGATCGTCGGACGCACCGACAAGCACGGCACGCGCTGGAAGATCGGCTGGCTGCCCGTCGGCGGCTATGTGAAGTTCTTCGGCGATGCCGACGCCGCCAGCCAGCCCGACCGCGAGGCGGCCGAGACGATGACCGTCGCCGAACGCAAGGTATCGCTGCAGCACAAACCCCTCTGGCAACGTTCGCTGGTCGTCGCGGCGGGACCTTTCGCGAATTTCATCCTGGCGATCGCGATCTTCATGCTGACCCTGATGCTGGTCGGCCGCGTGGTCATACCGCCGGTCATCGGCACGGTGGCGCATGGCAGTCCCGCCGAGGCCGCCGGCATCCGGACCGGCGACGTGGTGCGCGACATCGAGGGCACCTCCATCCACGAGTTCGGCCAGCTACCGGAGATTGTCTCGACCAGCGCGGGCCAGGAGCTCGCCATCACGCTCCAGCGCGGCGAGCGTCAGTATACGGTGCATGTGATGCCCCGGAACACGAACCGCACCGTCCTGGGCAGCTCGGAAACCATCCCCATCCTGGGCGTGACCAGTTCCGCCAAGGTAAAGCCGGCCGTGGTCCGCTACGGCCCCGTCGAGGCTTTCGGCGAATCGCTGAGCGAGACCTGGGCCATCATCGCCGGCACCTTCAAGGGCTTTAAGCAACTGATCCTGGGCCGGACCGACAGCCGCCAGCTCCACGGCACGGTCAGCATCGTCGTGATGACTAAGAATATTGCGGAATTCGGCTTCCTTGCGCTTGTCCAACTGATAGCTCTCCTATCCGTAAGCATCGGCCTGATAAACCTTTTTCCGATTCCGGTGCTCGACGGGGGCCATCTTCTGTACTATGGATGCGAAGCTGTTCTGGGGCGGCCGCTCGGTGAGCGAGCCCAGGAAGTCGGATTTCGGTTTGGGTTGGCGTTGGTCCTGGGGTTAATGATCTTCTCCTTCTGGAACGACCTGGCCCATCACCTGAATCTTTTCTGAACCATAGGTTTGCCGCGCGTGCGCCGCGCGCGTGCCTCAAGAGACGAGTGGATGAGCTTGAACGCCCTGTTCGCCAGAGTGACGCGCACGGCTTCGGTCGTCCTGATCCTCGCTTTGTCCTGCGCCGCTTCGACCGACGCGCAGACCACCGCCGGCCCGTCGCCGAAGCTCGGCGCTCCCGGCGCGGATGCGACCCCGGCGCCGCCGCCCGCGCCGCCCATCCAGCATATCGTCGTCAAGGGCACGCAGCGCATCGAATCGGCGACCGTGCTCTCCTACATCTCGCTGCGCGAAGGCGATCCGTACACGGCGCAAGCCGGCGACCGCGCGCTCAAGGCGCTGTTCGGCACCGGCCTGTTCTCGGACGTCAAGGTCCGCTGGGAAGCCGCGACCGGGACCCTCAACGTCACCGTCGTCGAGAGCCCGATCATCAACCAGATCGACTACGAGGGTAACAGCAAGGTCTCGACCAAGGACCTCGAGAAGGAAGTCCAGCTCAAGCCGCGCATGGTGTTCACCCGCACCAAGGTGCAGAGCGACGTCCAGCGCATCATCGAGGTCTATCGCCGCAACGGCAAGTTCGGCGCCACCGTCGATCCGCAGATCATCCAGCGGCCGCAGAACCGCGTCGACCTGATCTTCTCGATCCACGAAGGTCCGACCACCGGGGTGGCACGCATCAACTTCATCGGCAACAAGGTCTTCGACGACGACACCCTGCGCGAGCAGATCGCGACCGAGGAGTCGAGCTGGTGGCGCATCCTGGCCAGCAACGACAACTACGACCCCGACCGGCTGACCTTCGACCGCGAGCAGCTGCGCCGCTTCTACATCAGCCACGGCTATGCCGACTTCCACGTCGTCTCGGCGGTGGCCGAGCTGACGCCGTCGCGCGACAGCTTCTACGTCACCTTCACCGTCGACGAGGGCCAGCAATACCATTTCGGCAAGATCGAGATCGATTCCAGCATCAAGGAGCTGGACCCGCTGGCGCTTCGTCCGCTGATCAAGATCCAGACCGGCGACCTCTACAACGGCGAGCTCATCCAGAAGGCCATCGACACGCTCACCAACGCCGCCGGCACGCGCGGTTACGCCTTCGCCGAGGTTCACCCGCGCGTCGGCCGCGACCACGACAAGCGCACGATCGACCTGGTCATGAAGATCGACCAGGGCCCCGTCTATGTCGAGAAGATTAACGTCACCGGCAATACCCGCACTCTCGACAAGGTGGTGCGCCGCGAGTTCCGCCTCGTCGAAGGCGACGCGTTCAACCGCGTGCTCGTCGACCGTTCGCGCACCCGCATCCGCAGCCTGGGCATATTCAAGGACGTCGACGTCAAGCAGTCGCCCGGCTCGCAGCCCGACCGCGTGAATCTGGACGTCAAGGTGACCGAGCAGTCGACCGGCGAGCTGTCGCTGGGCGCCGGCTATTCGTCGACCAGCTCGCTGATCGGCCAGTTCAGCTATACCGAGCGCAACCTGTTCGGCCGCGGCCAGTATCTGCGCACCTCGATCTCGATCTCCGAGCTCAGCAAGCAGTTCCAGTTCAGCTTCACCGAGCCTTACTTCCTCGACAGGCCGCTTTCGGCCGGTATCGACCTGTACAAGGTCCTGAGCAACTACAAGCAGGCGACCTATCAGGCCGACACCTCGGCGGTGCAGCTGCGCTTCGGCTTCCCGACGTCCGAGTTCGGCAGCGTGGCGCTGCGCTACAGCTTCCAGGTCCAGACCATCGACCCCTATTTCAACGCGCCGCCCGAGGTGCTGCTGTCCGCCGGCTCGCGTACGACGTCGGGCATCGGCTTCACCTTCGGCTACAACACGCTCGACGATTACGTGAAGCCGACGCGGGGCCTCGCCTTCAGCTTCAGCCAGGACTTCGCCGGCTTCGGCGGCAGCCTGAAGTATCTGCGCAGCGAGCTGCAGGCCACCACCTACAAGCGCGTGCTATGGGACCAGTTCGTCGGCTCGCTCGCGGTCAACGCCGGCTACATCACCGGCTATTCGGGCGAGAAGCTCCCGATCAACGAGCACTTCTTCAAGGGCGGCGATACGTTCCGCGGCTTCGCGCTCGCCGGCATCGGTCCGCGCGACCTGCGCGTGGCCAAGGACGTGGGCGCGCTCGGCGGCGACACCTATGCCATCGGCTCGGCGGAGCTGCGCATTCCCGACTTCCTGCCCGAGGATTACGGCATCAGCTTCTCGCTGTTCAGCGATTTCGGCACGCTCGGCCATCTCGACGACAAGTCCGAGATTTGCGGCAACGACAGGGTCTGCCTGGCGAACGTCAGGGACAACCTCGCGTTCCGCGCTTCCGCGGGCCTGTCGATCGGCTGGAAATCGCCCTTCGGACCCATTCGCGTCGATCTGGGCATGCCCTTCATCAAGACCAGCTACGACCGGCCCCAGATCATCCATTTCACTGCTGGCACAGGACTCTGAACCAATGACAAAGAAAGCCTCCTTGCTCGGCCTGCTGGCCTTTGCCGCAAGCCTGACCTTCCTCGGCGCGATCCCGGCCGCGAACGCGGCGACGCAGGGGCGCATCCTGGTCATCGACCGCAACGCCGTGCTGCGCAACTCGAAGGTGGGACAGGACATCGTCCGCCAGGTCAACTCCTATACCGACCAGGCCGAGAAGGACATCAAGGGTCAGGTCGCTTCGCTGCGCAGCCAGTTCGAGGCGATGAAGCAGCAGTCCGCGATCCTCTCGAACGACGTCAAGGCGAAGAAGGTCAAGGAGTTCGAAGCGCGCCAGGCCGGCCTCCAGCAGGCCGCGCAGAAGAAGCAGGGCCTCATCCAGGGCGGCTTCTTCAAGGCGCGCCACGACGTCGAGCAGGCGCTCGGCCCCATCCTCCAGGGCATCATGGTGGAGCGCGGCGCGACCATGCTGCTCGACCGCAACGCGGTGGTGATGGGCACGGATGCGAGCGTCGACATCACCGGGCTGGCGGTGCAGCGCCTCGACCAGAAGCTGCCGACGCTCAAGGTTGAGCTCACGCCGCTTCCTCCCGGCATGCAACAGCAGTTGCAGCAGCAGGGCCAATAGGCCGCAAAGAGCGCTGAGCCGCATGGCCGATCCCAGGTTCTACGACAATCGTGGGCCTTTCAGCCTGAAGGACATCTGCGAAGCGGCGGGCGGGGCGGTGCCCGGCGGCGCCGACGGCCGCGCCCAGATCCACGACGTGGCGAGCCTTTCGGGCGCCGGGCCGTCGCAGCTTTCGTTCTATACCGGCGGCGGTTCGGACGACTTCGAGCACACGCAGGCGGGCTTCTGCTTCGTGGGCGAAGGCGAGAAGCGCGCGGCGCCGCCGTCCTGCGTCGCCATTCCCGTCAGGTCGGTGCAGCACGCTTTCGCGGCAACGGCGCGGCTGTTCTATCCGGACTCGGGCCTGCCCATGTGGCAGCAGAGCGTGGCCGTCCATCCGACGGCGCGGCTGGCCGGCGACGTGGCGCTCGCGCCCGGCGTCGTCATCGGGCCGCAGGTCGAGATCGGCGCCGGCACGCGCATCGGTCCGAACAGCGTCATCGCCCGCGGCGTGACGATCGGGCGGAATTGCGAGATCGGCAGCAACGTCTCGCTCAGCCACGCCTATCTCGGCGACCAGGTGCTGATCCTCTCCGGCGCGCAGATCGGCGGGCCGGGCTTCGGCTTCGCCTCCGGCCCCCAGGGCCACGTCAAGATCCCGCAGCTCGGCCGGGTGATCCTGCAGGATCGCGTCGAGATCGGCTCCTCGACCGCGCTCGACCGCGGCGCGCTGGGCGACACCGTGGTCGGCGAGGGCAGCAAGATTGATAATCTGGTCCAGATTGGGCACAACACGCGGATCGGCCGGCACGTGGTCATCGTCGGTCATGTCGGGATCTCCGGAAGCTGCGAGCTCGGCGATTTCGTCATCGTCGGCGGCCAGGTGGGTATCGCCGACCATGCGAAGATCGGCGACGGCGCCCGGCTCGCGGCCCGCACCGGCGTCATCCCGGGCGAGCTTGCCGGAGGTCAGGACTATGGCGGCATGCCGGCCAAGCCGATGCGCGACTACGCCCGCGAGCTGGCGGCGATAAAGATGCTGGTCAAAGGCAAGAAGAAGACGTGATGGACAAGAAGATGGAAGACGTGACGTTGGACGTGGAGCAGATCAAGAAGCTCCTGCCGCATCGCGCGCCGTTCCTGTTCGTCGAGCGGCTGAGCGACATCGTGCCGAACGAGAGCGCGGTGGGCCACAAGGCTGTCTCGTTCAACGAGCCGCATTTCCAGGGTCACTTCCCCGAATTCGCGGTGATGCCGGGCGTGCTCATCGTCGAGGCGATGGCGCAGACGGCGGGCGCGCTGGTCGTCCACTCGCTGGGCCAGGCGAGCGCGTCGCAGCGCGTCTATTTCATGACCATCGACAAGGCGCGGTTCCGCAAGCCCGTGCGCCCCGGCGACATGCTGCGCTTCCCCGTCAAGGCGTTGCGCCATCGCGGACCGGTGTGGCGCTTCGAAGGCAAGGCCTATGTCGGCGACGAGCTCTGCGCGGAAGCGGAGTTCAGCGCCATGATCTTCGACGGCAAAGATGAAAATCCATCCGACGGCAATCGTTGAGGACGGCGCGCGCCTCGGCGCGGACGTCGACATCGGTCCGTTCTGCATCGTCGGCCCGCATGCGGTGCTGGGCGACGGCGTGCGCCTGATCGGCCATGCGAGCGTGCAGGGCCACACCGAGATCGGCGCGCGCAGCGTGCTGCACCAGGGCGCGGTTCTGGGCGGCGAGGCGCAGATCCGCGGCGACGATGCGCCGGCCGCGCGGCTGACCATAGGCCAGGACTGCGTCATCCGCGAGCACGTCACCATGAGCCTGGGCAGCAGGCGCGGCGGCGGGCTGACCAGCGTGGGCAGGAACGGCTATTTCATGGCCTATAGCCATGTCGGGCACGACTGCCATGTCGGCGACGGGGTGACCTTTGCCAACGGCGCGCAGCTCGGCGGCCATGTCGAGATCGGCGACGGCGTGATCATGGGCGGGCTCTCCGCCGTGCAGCAGTTCGGCCGCGTCGGCAAAGGCGCGATGATCGGCGGCATCACCGGCGTCAACACCGACGTCATCCCTTACGGCATCGCGGCCGGCGACCATGCCGAGCTTGGCGGGCTGAACCTGATAGGCCTCAAGCGCCGCGGGCTGCCGCGCGCTTCGATCAATGCGTTGCGCGCCGCGTTCAAGCTCATCTTCCTCGAGCAGGACGGCTCGATGGCCGATCGCGCGCGCGCGGCGAAAGCCAGGTGGGACGTCGCCGAAGTGGCAGAGATCGCCGACTTCATCCTGGCGCCCGCCAAGCGGCCCATCTGCCTCGCGCGCCGGCGCGTCACGGACGCAGAGGAATGAGCGGCGCAGCTGCCGGTGCTCTGGGCATCATCGCGGGCGGCGGCGAGCTGCCGCGCGCCATCGCCATGAGCGCGCAGGCCGCGGGCCGCAAGGTGTTCGTGCTGCGCCTGGGCGACCTGACCGGCGATTGGGCGAACGGCTTCCCGAACGAGCAGGTGGCGCTGGGCGAGCTCGGCCGGGCCTTCAAGGCATTCAAGGCGCATGCCTGCACTGACATCACGCTGGCGGGCAAGGTGCAGCGGCCCAAGTTTTCCGAGATCAAGCTCGACGCGCGCGCGGTGCTGGCGGCGCCGCGCGTCGTCGCCGCCGCGCTCAAGGGCGACGATGCGCTGCTGCGCGCGGTCGTCGACATGTTCGAGCGCGAGGGATTGCGCGTCGTCGGCGCCGCGGAGGCCGCGCCCGACTTGATCGCCAAGCCGGGTGTGATGACGCGCACCAAGCCGACCCAGGAAGGCCTGGGCGACGTCGAGCTCGCCCTCAAGGTCGCGCGCGCGATGGGTGCGTTCGACGTGGGCCAGGCGGCCATCGTCTGTGCCGGGCTCACCCTTGCCGTCGAAGCGGCGGAAGGCACCGATGCCACCATGGCGCGCGTGGCGAACCTGCCGGAGCACATCCGCGGCACGCCGTCCAAGCCGCGCGGCGTGCTGGTGAAGGCGCCCAAGCCGATCCAGGACCGCAAGACCGATCTTCCCGTCGTGGGCGTCGACACGGTGCGCAATGCGCATGCGGTATCGCTCGCCGGAATCGCGGTGGAGGCGGGCGGGGCGCTGATCGTCGACCGCGAGGCCGTGATCGCCGAGGCCGACAAGCTGGGCGTCTTCGTGATGGGCGTGCCGCGTTGACCCGTTTGATGCTCGTCTGCGGTGAGCCGTCGGGCGATCTGCTCGGCGCGCAATTGATGGCGGGCTTGAAGCAGCTCGAGCCCGGCGTCGAGATCACCGGCGTGGGCGGGCGCGCCATGGCGGCGGAGGGCCTGAACAGCCTGTTCCCGCTCGACGCCACCGCGGTCATGGGCTTGCGCGAAGTCGTGCCTGCGATCCCCGCCATCCTGCGCCGGGTGAAGGAAGCATCCGACTTCGCGCTCAAGACGCGGCCCGACGCCGTGGTGCTGATCGACAGCCCGGACTTCACGCACCGCATCGCGCAGCGCCTGAAGCGCATCGATCCGACCATCGCCACGATCAACTACGTCGCGCCGCAGGTTTGGGCGAGCCGCGCCTATCGGGCTGCCAAGATGGCGCGCTATTTCGACCTGGTGCTGGCGCTGCTGCCGTTCGAGGCGCCGTTCTTCGAGCGCTACGGTCTGCATGCGACCACCGTCGGCCATCCGGTGATCGAACGCGCGGCGCAGATGACGGGCGGCGCGGAGTTCCGCGCGCGCCACGGCATTGCGCCCGGCGCGCCGCTGCTGGCCGTATTGCCGGGCAGCCGCACCAGCGAGATCCGCTTCATCCTGCCGGTGTTCAAGGAGGCCGTTGCGCTGATCGCCGGCCGCGTGCCGGGCCTCGTCACCGTGCTGCCCACCGTGCCGCATGTCGCCGCGCGCGTGAAGGAAGCGGTCAAGGACTGGCCGTCGCCGCTGCACCTGATCGAAGGCGATGCCGAGAAGTTCGCGGCCTTCGATGCGGCCAACGCGGCGCTGGCGGCATCGGGAACGGTCACCACCGAGCTCGCGCTCGCCGGCACGCCGATGGTGGTGGGCTACAAGGTGGGCTGGCTGACCTATTCGCTCGCCTCGCTGATCATGAACGTGCGCTACATCACGCTGGTCAACGTGCTGCTCGACCGCGAGGCGGTGCCCGAGTTCCTGCAGGAGCGCTGCCGCGCCGACCTGCTGGCCGAGGCGGTGGTCAAGCTGTTCGCCGAGAAGGACAGCGAGCGCGCCGATCTCGACGAGGCCGCGCGCCTCCTGGGCAAAGGCGGCGAGCGGCCCAGTTTGAGGGCCGCCCGCGCCATATTGGATTTCGTACGAGCGCAATAGGCGAAGCGAATGCGAAGCCCGTAAGTTGCGCGTCTGAAAAAAATTGCTAGCGCTTGCCGAGCGGGACGTAGTCGCGGCGCTGGGCGCCGGTATAGATCTGGCGCGGACGTCCGATCTTCTGCGCCGGATCCTCGATCATCTCGCCCCACTGCGCGATCCAGCCGACGGTGCGGGCCAGCGCGAACAGCGCGGTGAACATGCTGGTCGGGAAGCCCAGCGCGCGCAGCGTGATGCCGGAATAGAAGTCGATGTTGGGATAGAGCTTCTTGCTGACGAAATACTCGTCCTGCAGCGCGATGCGCTCCAGCTCCATCGCCACCTTGAGCAGCGGATCGTTCTGATGGCCGGTCTCTTCCAGCACCGCATGCGCCTGGACCTGCATCGCCTTGGCGCGCGGATCGTAGTTCTTGTAGACGCGGTGGCCGAAGCCCATCAGGCGGAAGTCGTCGTTCGGGTCTTTCGCGCGCTTGATGAATTCCGGGATCTTGTCGACCGAGCCGATCTGCTCGAGCATCTTGAGCGCCGCCTCGTTGGCGCCGCCATGCGCCGGGCCCCAGAGGCAGGCGATGCCCGCCGCGATGCAGGCGAAGGGATTGGCGCCCGACGAGCCCGAAAGTCGCACGGTGGAGGTCGAGGCGTTCTGCTCGTGATCGGCATGCAGGATGAAGATGGTGTCCAGCGCCTTGGCCAGGATCGGATTGACCTTGTACTCCTCTGCCGGCACCGCGAAGGTCATGCGCAGGAAGTTCTCGGTATAGCCCAGGCTGTTCAGCGGATATACGAAGGGCTGGCCGACCGTGTACTTGTAGGCCATCGCCGCGATGGTCGGCATCTTGGCGATGAGGCGGTGGCTCGCCACTTCGCGCTGGCGCGGATCGTTGATGTCGGTCGAGTCGTGATAGAAGGCCGACAAGGCGCCGACCACGCCGCACATCACCGCCATCGGATGGGCGTCGCGGCGGAAGCCGCGGAAGAACGAGGCCAGCTGCTCGTGCACCATCGTGTGCATGGTGATGGAATGGTCGAACTTGGCGAACTGCTCCTTGTTGGGAAGCTCGCCGTGCAGCAGCAGGTAGCAGACCTCCAGGAAGGTCGAATGCTCGGCCAGCTGATCGATGGGATAGCCGCGATAGAGCAGGATGCCCTTTTCGCCGTCGATGAAGGTGATGTCGCTTTCGCAGCTCGCAGTCGAGGTGAAGCCGGGATCGTAGGTGAAGATGTCGGCGTCGCCGTAAAGCTTGCGGATGTCGACGACCGCGGGGCCTTCGGAGCCGACGAAGGTCGGCAGCTCGAACGACTTGTTCTCGTAGATCAGAGTCGCCTTGCCGGTGCTCTTGAGCTTGCTCTGCTTCATGGTCATGGCTTCCTCGCTCGCGGACTCAATCGGTATCTTGCACTGCACAATTATACGCCAAAGCGGTTAATGCCGTCATCAACTTAACGCGCATTTCCGTATCATGGACGATTTCTGCTTATGTGACATAAGCCCTTAATCGTGCTAGAGATTCTTCGCGTCCGAGCACCGCCATCATGTCGAAAAGCGGCGGGGAATTGCCTTTTCCGGTCAAGGCTGCGCGCAACGGCTGCGCGACCTGGCCGAGCTTCATTCCTTTTGCATCTGCGAAGGCGCGGGCGGCAGCTTCCAGCGCGGCTCCGGTCCAGTCGGTCGTCTCGAGGAAAGGGAGCACGTCGGCGATCACGGCGGGCGCGATGTTCTTCTGCGCCGCCTCGTCGAGCGTGCGCGGACCGTCGTCGAACAGGAACTCGGCCGCCGCGGTCAGCTCGACCATGGTCTTGGCGCGCTCCTTCAGGCCCGGCATCGCCGCGACCAGGCGCCGGCGCGCCTCGGCGGTGAGCGGCCGCGTCTCGCCGATCATCTGCGCGAGCTTCGCGTCGTCGGTCGCGCGGATGTAGTGGGCGTTGAGGTTGTCGAGCTTCTTGAAGTCGAGCCGCGCCGGCGAGCGGCCGATGCTCTCGAGGTTGAACCATTCGACGGCCTTGTCGGTCGGGATGATCTCGTCGTCGCCGTGACTCCAGCCCAGCCGCAAAAGGTAGTTGCGCATCGTCTCGGCCAGATAGCCCATGTCGCGATAGGCCTCGACCGCGAGCGCGCCGTGGCGCTTCGACAGCTTGGCGCCGTCGGGGCCGTGGATCAGCGGCACATGGCCGTAGGTCGGCTCCGGCCAGCCCATCGCCTTGATGATCTGGAGCTGGCGCGCGGCGTTGTTGAGATGATCGTCGCCGCGGATGACGTGCGTCACGCCCATGTCGTAGTCGTCGACCACGACGGCCAGCATATAGGTCGGCGTGCCGTCGCTGCGCAGCAGGATCATGTCGTCGAGCTGGTCGTTGCGGAACGTCACGTCGCCCTGCACGACGTCGCGCACGACGGTCTCGCCGGTCTGCTCGGCCTTGAGCCGAATGACGAAGGGCGCGCCCGCCGGTGCCTCCGACGGGTCGCGGTCGCGCCAGCGTCCGTCATAGCGCGGCGGCTTGCCCGCGGCCTTCTGCTCGGCGCGCATCTGCTCGAGTTCTTCCGGCGTCGCAAAGCAGCGATAGGCCCTGCCCATCGCCAGCATCTGCTCGGCGATCTCGCGGTGCCGTCCGGCGCGCGCGAACTGATAGATCGTCTGGCCGTCCCAATCGAGGCCGAGCCACTCGAGCCCACCCAGGATCGCGTTCACCGCTTCCGGCGTCGAGCGCTCGCGGTCGGTGTCCTCGATGCGCAGCAGGAAGGTGCCGCCGGTGTGGCGCGCATAGAGCCAGTTGAACAGCGCGGTGCGCGCGCCGCCGATATGCAGCATGCCGGTGGGGGAGGGGGCGAAGCGAAGGACGGGTTTCTTGGTTTCAGACATGAAATGCGCGTTTCTTGGTCTCGGCCATGATAGAAGAGGGTGCCGGCGTTGGGCGGTTTGTGGTTACGGCGAGGCTTCTAGCAGGCCCGTTCCCATGGTGGTAGCTCCGCTTCGCGCCGCGTCGGTGCCCGCGTTTCCGCGGCCGTTTGTGCTGTTGCGCGCTTGGGGCGCGGGTATGCTCGCGGAGCGCGAGCGCTGGCCGCTCTGGCTGCCCGTCGGCTTCGGCAGCGGTGTAGCCTTGTATTTCGGGATGGCGGTCGAGCCGCCCTTGTGGCTTGGCGCGGCGCTAGGCCTGTTCGGGCTCGCGGGCGCGGTCGTCGCGGTGCGCTCGGTCAACACGATGTTGCGCGTGGCGCTGGCGGCGCTGGCCGCCGTCAGCCTCGGCTTCGCCCATGCCAAGCTCCGCGAGGCGCGGGTCGCCGCGCCGGTGCTGGCGCGCAAGACGGGGCCGGTCGGCATCGACGCCCTGGTCGAGCAGATCGAGACCCACGGCAAGGGCGTGCGCATCGTGCTGGGCGAGGTTCACGCGCGGCGCTTCCAGCCCGCGACGACGCCGGCGCGGGTGCGGCTGTCGCTGCGCAAGGCGGACGGCAGCGTCGTGCCCGGCGCCTGGGTCCACGTCACCGCCGTTCTGATGCCGCCGCCCGGACCGGCTGCGCCCGGCGGATACGACTTCGGCCGCGCGGCGTTCTTCGATCGCATCGGCGCGGTGGGTTATGCCTATGGCAAGGCCAGGCCGATCGCGCCGCTGGCGTCGCCGAGCTTGCGCGAGCGCGTGACGATCGCGGTCGCCACCTTGCGCTGGCATCTTACCGGGCGCATCCGCGCCGTCCTGCCGGGCAGCACCGGGGGCATCGCGGCCGCGCTGATCACCGGCGAGCGCGGTCTCGTCTCCGACGCCGACGAGGCGGCGCTGCGCGACGCAGGGCTCGCGCATGTGCTCGCCATCGCCGGCCTGCACATGGCGCTGGTGGGATTGGGACTGTTCTGGGTCGTGCGCGCGATCCTGGCCGCGATCCCGGCGATGGCGCTCAGATATCCGATCAAGAAATGGGCCGCGGTCGCAGCGCTCGGCGGCGCGACCTTCTACCTGGTCATCAGCGGAGCCGCGACGCCGGCGACGCGCGCCTACATCATGCTGGCGACGATGCTGCTGGCGATCCTGCTCGACCGCCCGGCGCTGTCGATGCGCTCGGTCGCGCTTGCCGCCTTCATCGTGCTGCTGCTGCGTCCCGAGAGCATCACCGAGCCCGGCTTCCAGATGTCATTCGCGGCGGTCGCCGGCCTCGTCGCCGTCGCCGAGTGGGAAGCCAGGCGCCGGATGCAGGCTGAACGTGAAGGGCCCAAGCGCTTCGCCGAGGCGCGCCGTTACGTGCACGGCATCGCGGTGACGAGCTTCGTCGGCAGCATCGCCACGGCGCCTTACGCGATCTTCCATTTCGACCGCGCGACGCATTACGCGGTGCTGGGCAACCTGCTGGCCATGCCGATCATGGGCTTCATCGCCATGCCGGCGGCGGCGGTGGCGATCATGGCGATGCCGTTCGGGCTCGAGAAATATCCGCTTCTGGTGCTGGGCTTCGGCATCGAGATCATGCTGAAGATGGGACGCTTCGTGTCGGGGCTACCGGGCGCGATCTCGACCGTGCCGGCCTGGCCGGTGAGCGCGCTGGTGCTGATCTCGCTCGGCGGGTTGTGGGTGTTCCTGTGGCGGCGGCGCTGGCGCTGGCTGGGGCTGGTGCCGATGGCGGCGGGCTTCGCGCTGGCGCTGATGTGGCGCGGGCCGGACATCCTGGTGGCGCGCGACGCCGCGACGGTGGCGGTGCGCGGCAGCGACGGCGTGCTGAGATTGGTGCGCAAGGCGCGCGACGACTATTCCGCCGACGAATGGCTGAAGCGCGACGGCGACGCACACGATGCCGACGATGCTGTGGCGACTCCGAAGCAGGGCGTGCGTTGCGACGCCTATAGCTGCATCGCCCACGCCCCGGACGGGACGACGGTCGCGGCGGTGGCGCGCATCGACGCGCTGGACGAAGACTGCGCCAATGCCGCCATCGTGATCAGCAGCACGCCCGCCGACCGCGTCTGCAAAGGGCCGAAGCTCGTCATCGACCGCTTCGACGTCGCGCGCAATGGCGGCTATGCGATCACCGTGCCCGACCTCACCGTGCGCACCGTCGAAGGCGAGCGCGGACAGAGGCCCTGGGCCGCAGCGCAGCCCAACTCTCAATACCGGCGGATCAAACCCACCAGCTTGCCCTGGATGCGCACGCGGTCGGCGCCGTAGAGCCGCGTCTCATAGGCCGGATTGGCGGCTTCGAGCGCGATGGAGTCGCCGCGGCGGCGCAGGCGCTTCAACGTCGCTTCGGCCTCGTCGACCAGGGCCACGACGATCTCGCCGGTATTGGCGCTGTCGGATTCCTGGATGATGACCGTGTCGCCGTCGAGGATGCCGGCATTGATCATCGAGTCGCCGGTGACCTCGAGCGCGTAGTGGTCGCCGCGGCCGATCATGCCGCCGGGCACGGGCACGTCGGAGATCTTGTTCTGCAGCGCCTCGATCGGCGTGCCCGCCGCGATGCGTCCGACCAGGGGGACGTTCACCGCGCCCTCGGCCTCGCCCATCGCCTTGCGCGGGCTGCCTGCCACGCGCGCGTCGGAGGAGGCGCGCATGCCGCCATGGCGCGCGCCGGCCGGGGTCAGCCGCTGCGCCTGGCTGCGCGTGGTGGCGGGCCGCAGCGTGTCGGCGACGTTGTCGGGGAGCTTGACGATCTCGAGCGCGCGGGCGCGCTTCTCCATGCGGCGCAGGAAGCCGCGTTCTTCCAGCGCGGTGATCAACCGGTGAATGCCGGACTTGGACTTCAGGTCGAGCGCGTCCTTCATCTCGTCGAAGGACGGCGGCACGCCGCTTTCGCGCACCCGCTCGTGGATGAACATCAGAAGCTCGTATTGCTTGCGGGTCAGCATGGACCACGTCTCCCTCTTTCGCCTCGGCAAGTTCCCTCTGGCGAACAAATCCGAAACATGGAGAATCGTTCTACTTTAGTTCCCGTAACCCGTCAACGTACAAAATCTGGGGTTCAGTCGCCGAGCGGGATGATCAGGGCGCGCTCGCCTTGCGCCGCGGCCGGCGCATGCGGCGCGCGCACGATCAGCGCGTCGGCGCGCGCCAGCGCGGTCAGATGCGAGGAGTCCTGCACGGGCAAGGCTTCGACGAAACGCTCGCCGTCGCGCGACGAAAGCTGCGCGCGCAGATAGTCCTGGCGCGCGTCGTTCGCGGGCAGGGCATGGGCGAGCCGCGCCGTGACGGGCGGCGCGGTCTGCGTCTCGCCGAGGAGCGCTGCGACGGCCGGCTTCAGGAACAGCAGGGCGCAGACGAGCGTCGAGACCGGGTTGCCGGGAAGGCCGAGCAGCGGCGTATCCCCGAGCCGGCCGAAGATCAGCGGCTTGCCGGGCCGCATCGCGATCTTCCAGAAATCGAGCGCGAAGCCCTTCGGTCCCAGCGCCTTCTGGATCAGGTCGTGATCGCCGACCGAGGCGCCGCCGAGCGTGACGATCACATCGGCGCCTTTGGCGCGTTCGGCGATGCTGCCGATGGCGTCCATCCGGTCGGGAAAGATGCCGAGGTCCAGCGGCGCGCCGCCCCAGCGCGCGACCATCGCCGATAATCCGTACCCAGACGATGCGACGATGCCTCCGGCACCGCGCGGCGCGCCCGGAGGCGACAGCTCGTCGCCGGTCGCGGCGATGGCGACGACGGGCCTGCGCCGCACGCTCGCTTGCGCAAGGTCGCCTGCCGCCAGCAGCGACACGTCGCGCGCGGAGAGCCTGCGCCCGGCGCGCACCAGAACGTCGCCGGTCTTGAAGTCCATCCCGGCTTCGCGGATGTGCTTGCCCGGCTTGGCCGCGACCTTCATCGCGACGCTTTCGCCGTCGGCCGAGCTATCTTCCTGGATGACGATGCCGTCGGCGCCTTCGGGCACCACGCCGCCGGTGAAGATGCGCACCGTCTCGCCGGCCGAGACCTTGCCGCCGAAGGGGTGGCCGGCCGGCGACGAACCGATCAGGCGCAAGGTGCCCGGCACGTCGGCACAGCGCACCGCATAGCCGTCCATCGACGAGACCGGCGCCGGCGGCTGCGTCATGCGCGCCGGCGCGTCCTCGGCCAGCACGCGGCCCGCAGCTTCGGCGATGGACACGGTCTCGGCATCCGTGGCCGCGAAAGCCGCGACGATGCGCCGGATGGCGTCCTCGACGGGGATCATTTGAACAGGTCCTCGACGCGCACGCGCGCGGCGCGCGCCAGGCGCTCGGCGGTTTCGCCGCCCAGGCTGCGCGAGCGCCCGGTGAGATAGGCATAGATTTGCGCGGCCGGCACGCCGGCCTGCTTCGCCCATTCCGTCGCGCGCAAGCGGCGCGAGGTCATGAAGGCGCGAAAGGCTTCGCGCTCGGCGTTGGGATCGACAGGCGCGCGGGCCGCGCTCGCTTCGCCCATCAGCGTCTTGGGGCGCGGGGGCGTCGCCTTGGCGCGCGTCGCCGCGATTTTGGTCTTGGAGTTCGTCGCATCGGTCGCCGCGATCTGTGTCTTGGGATTGGGCGCGCGATAGCTGCCGCTCTTGCCGCCCGATTTGGCGAGCAGTCGGACGCTCTCGATGGTCGTGGCTTTGTCCAGCGCCTTGACCATGTCGTAGACGGTCAGCGCCGCGACCGTCGCCGCGGCCAGCGCCTCCATCTCCACGCCGGTCGGCCCGCGGGTCTTGGCGACGGCGGTGATGCGCAAGCCGCAGCGCTCGTCCAGCCATTCGAAATCGACATCGGCCTTGCTGAGCGCCAGCGGATGGCAGAGCGGGATCAGCTCGGACGTCTTCTTCGCCGCCATGATGCCGGCGATGCGCGCCGCGGCCAGCACGTCGCCCTTGGGGGCATTGCCTTCGCGCACCGCTGCATATGCCTCGGCCGAGAGCGCGACGATGGCCTCGGCGGTCGCCTCGCGCTCCGTCGCGTCCTTGTCCGAGACGTCGACCATGCGGGCCGCGCCTTGGGCGTCGAGATGGGTGAGCCTGCTCATCAATGCAGCTTAGCGCCGATCAGCGCGCGCGTCGCGGCCGCCACGTCGTCCTTGCGCATCAGGCTCTCGCCGATCAGGAAGGTGGTGACGCCGATCTCGGCGAGCCTGTCCAGATCCTCGCGCGTCGAAAGCCCGCTCTCGGCGACGACCAGGGTTTCGTTGGGGATCAGCGGCGCCAGGCGCATCGTCACCGCGGTGTCGGTCGCGAAGCTGTGCAGGTCGCGGTTGTTGATGCCGATCATGTCGGAGCCCAGGGCGACCGCTCGCTCGAGCTCGGACTCGTCGTGCACTTCCACCAGCACGTCCATCGCGTGATAGTCGCGGGCCAGCGAGAACAGGTCCTTGGCCGTCTCGTCGTCGAGCATCGCCATGATGAGGAGGATGCAGTCCGCGCCCCAGGCCCGCGCTTCGGTCACCTGATAGGGGTCGATCATGAAGTCCTTGCGCAGCGCGGGCAGCGCGGTCGCCTCGCGCGCTTGCGTCAGGAACTCCGGCGCGCCCTGGAACGACGGCGCATCGGTCAGCACCGACAGGCACGACGCGCCGCCGGCCTCGTAGGCGCGCGCCAGAGCGGGCGGATCGAAATCGGCACGGATCAGGCCTTTCGAAGGGCTCGCTTTCTTGATCTCGGCGATGAGGCCATAGCGGTCGTCGGCCTGCGCCCGCATCAGCGCGGCGCGGAAGCCGCGCGGCGGCGTCACGGCCCAGGCCTGCTCGTCGTTGAGGCGGTCGGAGCGGCGCGCCTTCGCGGCCGCGATCTCTTCGCGCTTATAGGCGGCGATGTCGTCGAGAATGGTCATATGCGGAGCTTAGCAAGAACCGCGCGCGCTTGTCCGCCGTCAATCGACGCGGCGGCGAGCGCGACGCCGTCACCGATCCGGGCCGCCTTGCTCGCCACGCAGAGCGCCGCCGCCGCATTGAGCAGCACGATATCGCGGAACGGGCCTGCCTCGCCGTCGAGCAGGCGCAGGATCGCGGCGGCGTTGTGAGCCGCGTCGCCGCCTTTGAGATCTGCGATCGAAGCGCGCGCGACGCCGGCATCTTCCGGCGCAACGCTGCATGCGCTCACCGCGCCACCGGTGAGAACGGCGACGTCGGTCGGACCCGTCGTGGAAAGCTCATCGAGTCCGTCACTGCCGTGCACGATCCAGGCGGTCTCGGTGCCGAGCAGCGCGAGCACCTGGGCCAGCGGCGCGATCCATTCGCGCGCGAAGACGCCGATCAATTGACGCCTGACCCCGGCCGGGTTCGAGATCGGGCCGAGCAGGTTGAAGATCGTCCGCCGTCCCAGTCGCTTGCGCGCCGCGGCCACGTGCTTCATCGCCGGGTGATAGTTGGGCGCGAACAGGAAGCAGAGCCCGGTTGCGGCCAGATGCGCCTGCGCCTCGTGCGGCGCGTGGTCGATGCGCACGCCCAGCGCTTCCAGCACGTCGGCGGCGCCGGAGCGCGAGGTGGCGCTGCGATTGCCGTGCTTGGCCACGGCCACGCCGCACCCCGCCACCACGAACGACACCGCGGTCGAGATGTTGAGCGTGCCGTGTCCGTCGCCGCCCGTACCGCAAAGATCGATCGCGCCCGGCGGCGCCTGAATGCTCTTCATATGGGCGCGCATGGTGCGAGCGGCACCCACGATCTCGTCGACTGTGGGCCCGCGCTGCGCCTGCACGAGCAGGAATTGGGCGAGGTCGTCTTCCGCGACCTGTCCGGTCATGATCGCGTCGAAGGCGCGCGCCGAGTCTTCGGCATCGAGCGTTCCGCCGTCCACGACATGCTTGAGCAGGGAGTTCATTCGCCGCGCGCGAGCTTGAGGAAATTGGCCAGCAGCGCGTGGCCGTTCTCCGACGCGATGCTCTCGGGATGGAATTGGACGCCGTGCACGGGATGGCGCTCGTGCATCACGCCCTGGATGACGCCGTCGTCGCTGCTGGCGATGACCTCCAGGCTGTCGGGCATGCTTTCGGGCGCGATGGTGAGCGAGTGGTAGCGCGTCGCGAGAAAATCGTTGTTGAGCCCGCGGAACACGCCTTTTCCTTTATGCTGTACGCGACTGACCTTGCCGTGCATCGGCGCGGGCGCGCGCACGATCTCGGCCCCATAGGCCTCGCCGATCGCCTGATGGCCCAGGCACACGCCCAGGATCGGCATGCGGCCGTTCGCCAGTTTTATGACATCCAGGCAAATCCCGGCCTCGCGCGGCGTGCAAGGGCCGGGCGAAAGCACGATCGCCTCCGCGCCCATGCCGAGCGCATCGGCCGCGGAAAGCTCGTCGTTGCGCTTGACGACGACGTCGGCGCCCAGCTCCCCCAGATAGTGGAACAGGTTGTACGTGAAGCTGTCGTAGTTATCGATGAGCAGAAGCATGCCGCTCTATACAATCTCGTGATGTGATTTGCACGTGCTCGTGATTTGCTTTGCAGGTGGGCGCGCGAGCAAATCCCTCCGGGAAAAACGGAGGGTAAGATGAGATTTGCATATCTTGGTATTTCAGCCTGCATTCTGGCATCCCCAACGTCGGGCGCTTTCGCGTCCAAGATCCAGGACGCTTCGTTCGAGGCGCCTGTCGTGCCGCCGGGCAGCGAGCAGACCTTCAATCCGGGCGACGGCATCGGCCCGTGGACCGTGGTGGGCACCGGCAGCGTCGCGCTGGTCGGCGCGGATTTCTCGCTCGACGACTTGTCGCTGCAGGCCAAGACCGGCGATCAGTTCATCGACCTGGCGGGCGGCCGCAACACGCATTCCGGCATCGAGCAGACTTTCAAGACGCAAGCGGGCAAGAGCTACTTCCTCTGGTTCAGAGTCGGCACGCTGTACGATCCCGCCCGCGGCTTCGGTCACAACAGCACCGTCACCGTGACGCTCGACGGCGTGCCGCAGGGCTTCTTCAAGGTCATGAGCACCGACAAGACCCCGACTGAGATCACCTGGGGCCGCGCCGGCATCTTCTTCACCGCGACGGGCAAGCAGACGACCGTCGACTTCAAGGATGCGGATCATCCAAACGACGCGTTCTGCGGTCTCGACGGCGTGTCGCTGCGCGCCGTGCGGGCGCCGTAGACGTTGACAGGGGCGGCCGGAGCGTCGCTAAGGATGTGATGCTCCGGCTGAAGCCGATTCGACGCCGAAAGCGCCGCGGCCCGTCGCGCGACGTCCTGCGCGTGGCCGACGGCGCGTTCTGGCTGGCACTGGTCTTCGCCGGGCTCATCGGCGCGCGGCACTTGCTGAGCCCGTCGCCGCCGGTTGCCGCGCGGGCGAGCGTCGAGCTGTCCGTGCCCGCGGCAACGAAGGCGACGCCCGGTGCAACGGCATCCTCCGCTGCAACGGCAACGCCCGTTGCGGCAGCGCACGGCGCGGCCGCTGCGCCGCCGCCGCATCCCATCATCGCCATCGTCATCGACGACCTCGGCGCAGACGCGGTCCATACCCGCCGTGCCATCGCGCTGCCGCGGCAGGTGGCGCTGGCCTTCCTGCCCGATCCACCCGACACGCCCGGGCTGGCGCGCATGGCGGCGCGCGAAGGGCACGAGGTGCTGCTGCACATGCCGATGCAGGCCGTCACGGAAACCAGGCTCGGCCCCCTGGCGCTGACGCTCGATCTTCCGCCGGACGAGATCGGGCGCAGGCTCGATCGGGCGCTCGCGCGCGTGCCCGGACGCATCGGCGTCAACAACCACGAGGGCAGCCGCTTCACCGCCGACCGTGCGGCGCTCGATCCCGTGATGCAGCACTTGGCGCCGCGCCATCTGTTCTTCCTGGATTCGCGCACCACGGTCGATACGCAAGTCGTGGCGGCGGCCCGGGCCCGCGGCGTTCAGACCGGTTCGCGCGACGTGTTCCTGGACGACGTCGTGACCATCGACGGGGTCGATGCGCAGCTGCGCGTGCTCGAGGCCAAGGCGCGCGCGCAAGGTGCCGCCATCGCCATCGGCCATCCGCACGAGATCACGCTCGATGCGGTCGCTTACTGGACAGCGCATGAGAAGGGTTTTGCGCTGGTCACCTTGCGCGCGGCGATGCGGCGCAAGACGGAAGATTCACTGACCCTTGCCACCCGCTGAGGCATAGCGCACCGCCTCGTCGGCGGCGGCCATCAGCGCCTTGGCCTTGTTGACGGTCTCCTGGTACTCGGCCTCGGGCTCGCTGTCGGCGACGACGCCGCCGCCGGCCTGGACGTACATCGTGCCGTCCTTGACGAGCGCGGTGCGCAGCACGATGCAGGTGTCCATCGAGCCGTCGGCCGCGAAATATCCGACAGCGCCGGCATAGACAGCGCCGCGCTTCTCCTTCTCGAACTCGTCGATCAGCTCCATGGCGCGGATCTTGGGCGCGCCGGTCAGCGTGCCGGCGGGCAGGCCCGCGGCGAGCGCGTCGATGGCGTCGAGGCCGTCGCGGATTTGGCCTTCGACATTCGACACCAGATGCATCACATGGCTGTAGCGCTCGATGAAGAAGCTCGCGGTGACGCGCACGTCGCCGACCTTGGCGACGCGGCCGACGTCGTTGCGCCCCAGATCGACGAGCATCAGGTGCTCGGCGCGCTCCTTGGGGTCGTTCATCAGCTCGTGCGCCAGCGCGGCATCTTCCTCCGCCGTCTTGCCGCGTGGACGCGTGCCGGCGATGGGGCGGATCGTGACCTTGCCGTCGCGCAGCCGCACCAGGATCTCCGGGCTCGAGCCCACGATCGCGAAATCGCCGAAGGCCAGGTGATAAAGGAACGGCGACGGGTTCAAACGCCGAAGCGCGCGATAGAGCGCGAAGGGCGGCAGCGCGAAGGGCCGGCGGAAGCGCTGGCTGGGCACGACCTGGAACACGTCGCCGGCGCGGATGTATTCCTTCGCGCGCTCGACGATGGCGAGATATTCGTCATGCGTGGTGTTCGATTGCGTCTGCGTGACGGCCGGCAGGTGCTCGGGCGGCCGCGGCGAGGTCGGTGCGGGCCGCTCGATATCGCCGACGGCATCGTTCAGCCGCTCCGATGCGCGGGCATAGGCGGCGCGTGCGTCGAGGCCCGGTTCGGGCCACACCGGCGTCACGATGATGATCTCGTCGCGCACGGTGTCGAAGATCGCCAGGATCGTGGGCCTGACGAGCACTGCGTCGGGCAGGTTCAAGGGATCGGGCGGCGGCGGGCCGAGCCGCTCGATCAGCCGGATCGTGTCGTAGCCCAGATAGCCGAACAAGCCGACCGCCATCGGCGGCAGGCCGGCCGGCAGCGTCATGCGCGTCTCGCCGACCAGCTTGCGCAGCGCGGCGAGGGGGGCGAGCGTCTCGGCGACGAAAGCGTCGGCGTCGGCGCGCGCATTGCGGTTGATCTCGGCCTTTCCGTCGCGGCAGCGCCAGATCAGGTCGGGCTTGAGCCCGATGATCGAATAGCGCCCGCGTGCCTCGCCGCCTTGCACGCTTTCGAACAGGAAGGCGTTGTCGCGTCCTTCGCCGAGCTTGAGGAACGCCGAGACCGGGGTCTCCAGGTCGGCGATCAGGCGCGTGTACACCGCCTGGGGCCGACCTGCGTCATAGGCCCGCGCGAAGGCGGCGAAATCGGGCAGCGGCGCCATCGGTCGCTCACGAGCCTTCGCCCGCGCCGAGCGCCCGGTTGAGCATCGTCTGGTTGACCTTCACGTCCATCTTGGCGCGCTGGGCCTGGGCGAGCGAGCTGACCGTGTCCTCGCCCAGCTGCTGGCTGAGCTGGCGGATGCCCTGCTGATAGCGCTGGTCCATGGGCGAAAGCGCCGGATGGACGACGCCCGTGACGCGCGCGATGACCACGCCGCCCGCGCCGCCCGCCGGTCCATAGACGGCCGTGCCCGGACGCGCGGCGAAGACCTTGTCGAGCAGCGCGGCCGAGAACACCGCCGGCGGCTTCTCGCGGTTGAGCGCCTGGCCGGTGAGCACCGGCGCGCCGGCTTCCTTGGCGACCTCGGTCAGGTTCCCGTCCTTGTTGGCCTTGGCGGTGAGCTCGGCGGCGCGCGTCTGCAGGCGCTTGGCGTTCTGCTCGGCCGTCCACGCCGCCGTCGCGGCCGCGCGTGCGACGTCGAGCGGCTTGAGCTTGGGCGGCGTCACGCCCAGCACCGTCACCGCATAGAGATGGCCGTTGGGGGTGTGGACGGAGTCCGTCGGCTCGCCGATCTCGGCATCGGCAATCTGCTTGAGAAGCTCGGGATCGGACGGCATCGCGGCTTTGGTCCCGTCGGGCGTCAGGCCGTGCGCGTCGACCGCATGCACGCGGATGATGTGCATGCCCGCCTTCTTGGCCGAGTCCTGGATATCGAGGCCGTCGCCGTTGGCCTCGCCATAGGCGTTCTCGATGTCGACGAGCTTGCCTTGCGCGATCTGGTCGACAACCTGCTTCTCGAGCTCTGGCTTGGCTTCGTCGAAGGAGGTCGACTTGCCCGGCGTGATCTTGGTCACTTTCAGGATCACCCAGGTCGCGAAGTTCTTGAGCGGCTGCGTCGTGCCGCCCTCGGGCAGCGCGAAGACCGCGGCGCCCAGCGAGCCGAGATCGTCCTGCGTGACGGTTCCGCGGTCGTCGACCGTCTGTCCGGCCAGCGACGCCGCGGTGGTGAAGTCGGTGCCGCTGTCGAGCTTGCCGCGGGCGGCCTTGGCGGCAGCCTCGTTCGGGAAGGTGATCTGCTGCACGTCGCGCTTCTCGGGCACGACATAGACCGACTTCTTGGCGTCGTACTGGGCGTGGAGCTGCGCATCCGTCGGCTTGATGCCCGGCGTGAAGTCCTCAACCCCGGCCGTGGCGATCGTGACGTCGCGATATTCCGGCGTGCTGAACCGGTCGGGATGGGTCTTGATGTAGTCGGACAGCACCGCATCGCTCGGCGGCGCGATCGGGGGAAGCGACTGCGGCGTGAGCACGACGTAGTCCGCAGCCCGCAGCTCGGTCGAGAAGGCGAACAGCGCATGCGCATAGCCGGGCGGCACGGCATAGCCGCCTTCGGCCGCCGCCATCAGCTGTGCGCGAGACATGTCGTTGCGCATCGATTCGACGAATTCCGGCTCGGAGTAGCCGCGCTGCTGGAGCGTGCGGTCGAAGGTCTCCTTGTCGAAGGTGCCGAGCGGCCCGAAGAAGATGTTGATCTGGCGCACGCGGGCGGCGACGTCCTCGTCGCCGACGGTGAGGCCCAGGTCGCTCGTCACCTTGTCGAGCGCAGCGCGGTCGATCATCTGCTGCAGCACCGCATCGCCCATGCCGGTCTTGCGCGCCTCTTCAGTGGTGATCTCGCGCTGCTGGCGCTGGCTTTCGTTGCGCAGCACGTTCTTCAGGTCGCGCGTGAACTGGTCGTAGGAGATCGGGCTCGGGCTCATCGACACGACGTTGGTGTCGGTGCTGCCGCGGAAGACGTCCGCGACGCCCCAGAGCGTGAAGCTGCCCACGACGAGAAGCAGAAAGACCGAGGCGATCCACGACTTGGCGAATCCTCGCATTTGCTGAAGCATGAAATCCCCGAAAGTTCCCTGATTGCGGCCGTGGCTGTGGCGATGAAAGGCGGCGGATGATAGGGAGGGGGACCAAGCGGGGCAAGGGACAGAAAATGCCGGAATGGACGGATTTTTTCGCCGCCGAGGTCGGCGCGTCCGCGGCCCTGGCGGGACTCGTCATCGTGGCGATCTCGATCAACCTGGCGAAGATCATCTCCTATCCCTGGCTTCCGGGGCGTGCCGCCGAAACGCTGGTGGCGCCGACCGGCGTGCTGGTGACCTCCAGCTACATGCTGGTCCCCCATCAGCCTGCCCAGCAGCTCTCGGTCGAGCTGGTAGCGACGGGGCTGGTGATGTGGCTGGTGCCGATGGTCATCCAGCTGCGCACCGTCCTGGGCGCAAGCAAGCTGCCGCGGCGCTCAATGGCGGTGCGCTGCGTGCTCACCCAGGTCTCGGCGCTGCCGATCGTGGTGTCGGGCATCTTCGTCTGGACCGGCGCGCCCGATGCCATCGCCTGGATGGTGCCGGGCATCATTGCGTCGCTGATCGCGACCGTGATCAATGCCTGGGTGCTCCTGGTCGAGATTCTGCGTTAGAGGAAACGATATGCGCCAACTGATCGCCGGCAATTGGAAGATGAACGGGCTCGGGCAGGCGGCTTTTGCCGAGATCGAGGCGCTGCGCGCAGGCCTCGCCGCCGATCCTCCGCATGCCGACGTGCTCGTCTGCCCGCCCGCGACCCTGATCGCGCGGGCGCATTGGGCGGCCAAGGGCGCGTTCCCCTTGGGCGGACAGGACTGCCATGCGCAGGCTTCGGGCGCCTTCACCGGCGACGTCAGCGCGGAGATGCTGAAAGACGCCGGCGCCACCTGGGTGATCGTCGGACATTCCGAGCGCCGCCAGTATCACCACGAAAGCGACGCCGACGTCGCCGCAAAGGCAAGAGCCGCGTGGCGCGCCGGTCTCACCGCCATCGTCTGCATCGGCGAGACCGAGCGGGAGCGCATGGACGGCCATACGCTCGACGTCGTGTCGCGCCAGCTTGGCGCAAGCGTGCCCGACGGCGCGACGCCGCAGAACACCGTCATCGCCTATGAGCCCATCTGGGCGATCGGCACCGGCAAGACGCCGACCAGCGCCGAGATCGCTGAAGTCCACGCGCATATCCGAAAGATCGTGGGCGCGGGAACGCGCATTCTTTATGGCGGCTCGGTCAAGCCGTCCAATGCGAAGGAGATTCTTGGGCTCGCCGATGTCGACGGCGCGCTGGTCGGCGGCGCCAGCTTGAAAGCGCAGGACTTCCTCGCGCTCATCGCGGCGGCGGCGGAGCGTTCCTGAGAGCAGACCGTCCCTGAAAGCAGAGCGTTCTTAACCAACTCAAGCCACCGTTCCTTAATACCCGGCATGGCATTCCTTACCGGCTGGAAAGGAATGGCCCCGCCGGTGATGACGCGGCTGACCTACGACACATCCGAAGCGTTGGTGTACGACCCCGTCTCCGCCAACCGCATGGCGACGCGCGCGGTGCTCTATACGCTGGGCTTCCGCAAGATCGAGACCGTCGGCACGATCAAGGGCTTCGCGGAATATCTCAACCGCAGGCCGCCGGACCTGGCGATCTGCGAGGTGCAGGGCGCCGACACCGAACTCTGCGAGATGATCCAGACGCTGCGCCAGGGCAGCGAGGGGGCCAACCCGTTCATCGTGATCATCGCCACGGCTTGGGAGAAGAGCGCGGACCTCATCGCGCGCGTGGTCAATTCGGGCGCCGACGACCTGCTGCTCCGGCCGTTCTCGACCGCGCTGCTCGGCAGCCGCATCGAGACCCATATCCAGCGCCGCAAGGGCTTCGTCGTCACCACCGACTATGTCGGCCCCGACCGCCGGCGCGATCAGTCGCGCCCCTCCAACGCCGAACTCTTCGAGCCGCCCAACTCGCTCAAGATGAAGGCCAAGGACCGGCTGTCTATGGAGCAGGCGGCCCAGCGCCTCGAAGAGGAGCTGCGTGCGGCCAAGGACGTGCTCAACGCCGAGAAGCTGCGCCGCGACGCCTTCCAGGTCTGCATCCAGTGGCGGCTGATGCAGGACCAGATGCCCGGGCGCGGCGCGGGCTGCGAGGCCGAGCTTGCCCGCATCGCGGGCCTGGTGCGCTCGATCGCCAAGCGCTCGCGCGATACCGATTTCGAGCAGGCGGGGGCGTGGTGCGACTCCATCCTCGCGGCGGTCGAGGGCCTTGAGCTGGGCGTCGACCGCAACGCCTCGATGCACCTTCTCGGCCATGCGGCGCTGAGCCTGAACCAGGTCTTCCGCCCCGACACCCCGGCCCAGGAGCAGCTCGGCGAGATCGACGCCACGGTGGCGCTTATCCGCGCCCGGAACGCCGAAAAGCTGGCGTCCTAGCCTGGCTTCGAGCCGGGAAAACCTGATTGCGAGCCTGCCTTGAAGGCGGGCACCCGGCCTCCTAGCTTTTGCGGGCGATTTCCTCTAAACCCCGCGGCCTCATCCGGAGCCCGTCATGCAGACCCTGCTCATCCTCGTCGAATTGTTCGTCTCGATCGCCCTCGTGGTGGTGATCCTGCTGCAACGCTCGGAAGGCGGCGCGCTGGGCATGGGCGGCGGCGGCTCGGGCTTGGGCGGGCTGTTCTCGCCGCGCGGCGCGGCCGACACGCTGACGCGCACGACCGGCATCCTGGCGGTGTTGTTCTTCCTGACCTGCCTCGGTCTGAACCTGATCGGGCTGCGCGGCCGAGACGAGCGCTCGATCCTGGAATCGTCGCCCACGTCGTCGATCATCCAGCCCGTCAAGACGCCCGCACCTGCGGCGCCCAAGCCGTCGCAGGCGCCCGCCGTCCCGGCTCCGCACTGACCTTCGTCAGTTCAAGAGCGTCGAAATCGGCCTGAGCCCCCGGTCCGTGATGGCCTGGACGATGGCGTCGTCCAGCCGCTCGAGCCGTTCCAGCGCTTCGGTCATGCCGTACCGCGCGAGCCGCTTGCGGATGCAAGAAAGGACGACGCGGTAGTCGGACAGTTCTTCTTCTTCCTCGATCATGGTCCGATCATGCCTTTTGGTAATTGCCCCGACTGTGATCTCCGTCACGCTCCCGAATTCGATGCCCTGCGCTGGGCCACGGCGCGGGTGAGGTCGACGCGGAAGACGTTGCCGAGCGCGTTCTCGGCCGGCCCGCGATCGGCTTCGCCCAGGTGGTTGAGCCATTTGAGGCCGCCCAAAGTGCCTGCCGTCGCATAGACGGGCAGGCCGCCATAGCGCTCGGCGCCCAGAGCCTGGGCGACCAGCATCTCGGCCAGCACGCGGACCTTCCGCGCGATTCCCGCCCAGACATAGAGTGCGGCCGGGCGCTCGCCGGCGGCGGCGATCAAGGCGAGGTCCGGCTCGCGCCCGCTCAAGGTCCGGGCTTCGAGGGCGGCCAGTCCCGCCGCATTCAGGTGCAGGAAGCCGAAGTAGCCGGCCAGCCGGTCGGGCTCTCCGGAAGCGGGACGGCGCAGGATGGTCCAGAGGCACTCAGGGTTGTGCTTATACACCCCGTGCATGGTCTCCAGGGAGGCGACCGAGGGGCCTATCTCCAAAACGGTGAGGGCATGTAAGGTCGGGACTTCGCCCGCCTGGGTCATCCGGACGACGATGACGTCGCCGTCAGCGTGCGTAGCGGTAAATTCTCTCATGCCAGGAGACGGACTCATGGCGTTGATCGGAAACGCGTTTTCGTCCATGAAGATGCCCCATCAAAAGACGAACTTGTTTGCTACTCGCCCTTAAGGCGTGTAAAACCAGGTTCGCGATGAGGAAGGCTCGCATCATGCAGCGCGGCACACATACCGAAGAGAATGAATTGCATTATGCAAATTCGTCGGAAGAGGACCTTCCGAAGGGGCTGGCCTGGGACGATTTTCGTATATTCCTCGCTGTCGTTCAGACCGGCAGCGTGAACCGCGCGGCGATCCGGCTGGGGCTCAGCCAGCCCACCGCGAGCCGCCGCCTGTCGCGGCTGGAGAAGCGGCTGGGCATCCGGCTCTTCGACCGCGACCGCACCGGTCCCAGGCTTACCCACCACGGCCGGCGCATCCTCAACGACGTGTCGGCCGCGGGCTATTCGCTCAACCGCGCCTCGCGCAGCGCCAGCGCCGGCCAGGGCCGCATCGAAGGCGACTGCCGCATGGTGATGGGCGACGGGCTCGCCACCTATTGGATGCCGAGGTTCCTGGGGCGCTTCTACGAGCTGCACCCCAATATCGAGATGAAGATGTTCGTGGCCCAGGATTCCACCGCCGGCAAGAACGAAGCCTTCGACGTCCAGATCCATTATTACGAGCCGGTCGAGGTCGATCCGGTCTCGATCCGGATCGGAACGCTGCATTTCATCCCGTTCTGCTCGCGCGCCTATCTCGAGCGCCATGCGATGCCCAAGACCATCGAAGACCTGGCCGACCACCGCATGCTCGAGATGACCGCCTATCGCATCGACAAGGGGCCATGGTCGCATTGGCTGAAAGGCGCCCCGATGCAGACCGCGCCGCTGCTCACCAACCAGAGCGCGCCGCTGGCCGAGGCCGTGCGTCAGGGCGTGGGTATCGCGCTTCTGCCGACCTACATCACCGTGACCGACGACAATTTCGTGCCGCTCAACGTCGGCCTGCACCTGCCGGCGCCGGTCTATATGAGCTTCCAGCGCGAAGTGGCGAAGAAGTGGTCGGTGCGCGCCGTGGTCGATTTCATGCGCGACGTGGTCTTCCAGAAGAAGGCGATGCCGTGGTTCACCGAGGAGTTCAACTTTCCGGCGCCCAACTGGAAAACCGCGATGGAGGACTCGGCCGCGCTGCCCATGCCGCAGACCGAATCCTGGCCGTCGGAGACGGTGTCCGCGTGATTCGTCGTCCGGCTGCGGCGGCAGACGGGGGACGCCCTGCGACCGTTCGCGGTTAACCCTCGAAGCCTTTGTCCACACAAGACTTTCGCCATCGTCGCGAAAGCTTGTTTTTGCGCTTGAGTGCGAGGGTCACTTCGGACATGGTGGCCTTCCATGGCGCGGTTGATCTTCATCACCGGCGGCGTGGTCTCCTCCTTGGGAAAAGGTCTCGCCTCCGCATCTCTCGGGGCACTTCTGCAGGCTCGCGGCTATCGCGTGCGTCTGCGCAAGCTCGACCCCTATCTCAACGTCGATCCGGGGACCATGTCGCCGTTTCAGCACGGCGAGGTCTACGTCACCGACGACGGGGCCGAGACCGACCTCGACCTCGGCCACTACGAGCGCTTCACCGGCGTTTCCGCGTCGAAGAAGGACAACGTCACGTCGGGACGCATCTATTCCCAGGTGATCGAGAAGGAGCGCAAGGGCCTTTATCTCGGCCGCACGGTTCAGGTGATCCCGCACGTCACCGACATGATCAAGGAGTTCGTGCTCGCCGGCACCGACGACCTAGACTTCCTGCTGGTGGAGATCGGCGGCACGGTCGGCGACATCGAGGGTCTGCCGTTCTTCGAAGCCATCCGCCAGCTCGGCAACGAGCTCGGTGCCGATCAGTCCTGCTTCGTGCACCTGACCCTGGTGCCCTATATCGGCGCCGCAGGCGAGCTCAAGACCAAGCCGACGCAGCATTCGGTCAAGGAGCTGCGCGCCATCGGCATCCAGCCGGACATCCTGTTGTGCCGCGCCGAGAAGCCGATCCCCGAGGACGAGCGCCGCAAGATCGCGCTGTTCTGCAACGTCTATCCGGAGCGCGTCATCCCGGCGCTCGACCTCACCACCATCTACGAGGCGCCGGTCGCCTATCACAATCAGGGCTTCGACACCCAGGTGCTCAAGGTGTTCGGCATCGCCGACGCGCCGCCGCCGGATCTCGCGCGCTGGAACGGCGTCGTCGAGCATGTGCGCAATCCTCAAGGCGAGGTGCACATCGCCGTCGTCGGCAAGTACATGCAAGTCAAGGACAGCTACAAGTCGTTGAGCGAAGCCTTGACCCATGGCGGCATCGCCAATAACGTCCGTGTACGGATGGACTGGATCGACAGCGAGATATTCGAGCGCGACGACGCGGCCTCGTTCCTCGAGGACGTCGACGGCATCCTGGTGCCGGGCGGTTTCGGCGAGCGCGGGGTCGAGGGCAAGATCGCCGCGGTCAAGTTCGCGCGCGAGCGCAAGGTGCCGTTCTTCGGCATCTGCTATGGGCTGCACATGGCGGTGATCGAGGCGTCGCGCGATCTCGCGGGCTTCGAGGGCGCGGGCACGATGGAGAACGGCGAGCCGCGTCATCCCGTCATCCATCTAATGACCGAATGGGTCAAGGGCAACCAGGTCGAGACCCGGAAAGAGGGCGACGACCTCGGCGGCACGATGCGGCTCGGCGCCTATACGGCGATGCTGACGCCCGGCAGCCGCGTGTCCGACGCTTACGGGGGCGCGACCGAGATCAGCGAGCGCCACCGCCACCGCTTCGAGGTCAATACGCGCTATACCAAGACGCTGGCCGAGCACGGGCTCGTCGTCTCCGGCTGGTCGCCCGACGGCAAGCTGCCCGAGATCATGGAGATCCCGGACCACCCGTGGTTCATCGGCGTGCAGTTCCACCCCGAGCTCAAGTCGCGGCCGTTCGATCCGCACCCGCTGTTCGCGAGCTTCATCGCGGCGGCGGTGCATCAGAGCAGGTTGGTGTAGGGCGGCTCAGCCGACGTTAAAAGGCAGGCTGTCCTGTGCGGGCGGCGTGAGGGCGTTGTTCACGCCGATGTCCCTCGCGAATACCGCCATGACATGCTTGTAGGACGCGGCAATCTGGCTCGGCTCGATCGCCTCGTCGTCGTTTGCGAAGCAGTTCGCCCATTCGTTTCGCCAGTCCGTCCGGCTCTCTCGCCTGCGGTGGTATTTCGTCTTGAGTTTTGCGTCCTTTCCCCAACCCGTGAACGTCTTGAAGCACAGTCCCAGGAATTCCGTGCAGGCCTGATGGAAGTCCTCGGAGAAAAGCGGCACTGCGAGGTTGACGCTCTTGTCGATCTTCCGCTTGAGCGCGACGATCTGTGGCGGATCGAAATCGCGCCATGCGCCGCGATAGGTGAAATAGCATAGAAGGTCGTTCAGGTCGGGCGCGATGCTGTCGTATATTTGCAATCTCTTTTCCACCAGTTTCTGGCTCCGCCACTGTGCCAGCTCGAAGCGTTTCAATGCGCGATTGATGTATATCCCGAGCAGCGCGACGGTCACCGGCGTGAGCAGGCTCACAGCCATCTTCGCGATCTCGAGCGAATTCCACGGCCCCGGCGTCATCGTTCATCCCCCAGTTGCGACCCATAGTAGAAATAACCGGGAACTTAAGCCGCTCACAAGTCGTAAGGCGCTACGGCGCATGTTACCCTGCGCGCGCGGTATGGATGTGGTCCAGCATAGAGGTGCAACGATGTCCAAGGACGCCGCTTTCGCCGGATCGATCCCCGAGATCTACGACGCTTACCTGGTCCCGCTGATCTTCGAGGGCTATGCGCAGTCGCTCGCGCGGCGCGTGGCGCAGGCGCGTCCGATGCATGTGCTCGAGACGGCGGCGGGAAGCGGCGTGGTCACGCGGGCGCTCGCGCCGCTGCTCGACGCAGACGCACGCTATACCGTCACCGACCTGAACCAGGCGATGCTCGACCGCGCGACGGCGCGCCAGCCGCCCGACGCGCGCATCGCCTGGCGGCAGGCCGACGCGCTCGCGCTGCCTTTCGCCGATGCGAGCTTCGATGCGGTGCTGTGCGAGTTCGGCGCGATGTTCTTTCCCGACCGCGTCGCGGGCTTCCGCGAGGCACGGCGCGTGCTGAAGCCGGGCGGCGTCTTCGCGTTCAACGTCTGGGACAGGATCGAGGTCAACGATTTCGCGCGCGTGGTCGTCGAGGCCGCGGCACGCCTGTTTCCGCACGACACGGCGCGGTTCCTGGCGCGTACGCCGCACGGCTATCACGACGTGGCGCGGATCGAGGCCGACCTCGGCGCGGCAGGTTTCAAGGACATCGACATCTCGACCATCGCGAAGGTCAGCACGGCGCCCGGCGCGCGCGACGTCGCGATCGCCTATTGCCAGGGCACCCCGATGCGCGGCGAGATAGAAGCGCAGGGCGATCTCGACGTCGCGACCGATGCGGCCGCGGCGGCGCTGGCCGAGGCCTTCGGCGGCGGCGCGATCAGCGGCAGGATCCAGGCGCACGAGATCGTGGCGCGGTAGGCCGCTGCGTCACGCCGCACGGAGCGCCTTTTCTACGGCCTTTGGCGCGCGGTCGATCACCAGCAGATAGGCGCGCGTCGGTCCCTCGGGCACGCGTCGGCCGTGCTCCCAATGGCGCAGCGTGTTCACGCTGAAGCCGAAGCGCCGCGCGAACTCTTCCTGCGTAAGGCCCAGCTTCTCGCGGATCGCGCGCACGTCGATCTCGCGCGGGATGTGAACGCGGTATTGCGACGGGTTCGCTTCCCCTCTCGCATGGGCAAGCGCTTGTTCCATTCCGCGGCGGATGCTGTCGGCGACAGACTTACTCATATCGTGACCCTTGATATGCCTCAACCAGCAGCTTGGCCATCCCCTTGAAATCGTTACGATCGGCATCGCTGATGTCTGCCTGCCGGTTCTTGGCGTAAACGGAGAGTACATAGAGCGGCATATCGGCGTTGTGGAAGAAATAGATCACGCGCGCTCCACCGCTTTTGCCTCGGCCTGCCAGTGCCCAGCGCAATTTCCGGACACCGCCGGCGCCTTTGATGAGATCGCCGCCGTCGGGATGGCGTGCCAAGTGGTCCACCAATGCCGCGCGTTCGTCCTTATTCATGAGCTTGTGCGCTCGCTGCAGGAACTCGAGCGTCTCGACAACGGTGACCGGCGGGCCCTGCATAGCCCTTTATAGTCCAATGCACCACTTACCGCAAGTAAGCAGTACGTTGCGCGGCCGGACCGCCGCTCAGCCGCCGCGCGAGCGGAACACGCGCGTCAGGACGATGCCTATGGCGAAGCCAAGGACCGCCGCGATCAGCGCCACCTTGAGCATCAGACCGAGCAGCTTCAGCGCCACGAACAGGACGGCCGCGAGGATCAGGCCGGCGACGATCTCTATAGCGCGCATGTGCGTTCTCCGTGTTGCGAGCTTGGTATGCCACGATACGAAAGGTTATGCTTCTCTACCGAAGGTGGGGGTGGGGCCATGGCGGTCGGGGAAGGTAACGCTTCGAAGGAGGACAAGGCGTCGAAGGGGCTCTTCGCCCAGTTGCCGAAGCGCGGCTGGCTGCTGCTCGGCGCCGCTTCGGCCACCATCGCGACGTTCCTCGGCCTTTTGGACAACATCCGGCGCGCGGCGGATCTGACGGGCGACTTCGCGTCGTCGACCGCCGAGAAAGCCATGGCCTATGCGCTGGGCGACGGAGCCAACCGCGCGAGGGTCGGCGCCCATCTGCTGTCGCTGAACTTCTCGCCGGACAGGACCTGCATCGTCCGCGTCGACGCGATCGATTTGGACGGCAACGGCGTCGCCGCCGATCTCGCGATACAGTTCATGCGCAAGGCGCGCAAGCAGGATTGCAGGCAGCATACGTCCCCGGTCGACGCCGCCTTCTACCGCCGCGACGGTCTGGGAGAGAAGTTCATCGGTTCCCCGCCGCTGCCCTCCGAGTGGCAAATCTGGACCATCGTCGGGCCCGTGATCTTCGAGCAGATCGCCGAGCGGGGCAGGCCGCAGATCATCCCCTACATGTATTTCGGCGGCAAGCTGCGCAAGCTGTGCTGCATCGCCACCATCGAAGTCGCCGGCAACCGCGACACGACGTTCCTCGAAGACAGGAAGCAGAGCGGCGTCCTGGTCCTCAATGGAGCTGGCATATGGCGCGTCCGCTTCGACCCGCAAGGCAAGGGCGAGATCGAAAACGTCAGTACGCAGGCGATCACGGATCAGGACGACGGCAGCCATCTCCTGCAATCCGGCAACGGCTTGAAGTTCGACGGGTCCATTCGCGAGCTGCAGAAGTGGCGGCCGGGAAAGGGCGCGAGCGGCAAGTTCGTCGGCGCCGAGCCCGGCCCGGATGGCCGGCTCCGCCCTTCCGAGGGCGACGTCTACCGGATCGAGATGTGGCCGGCCGACCGGCTCTATCTGGTGGGCTGCACGCCCGTGCGCGGCCTCGAGCCCGACGAATCCGCGGAAGGCGCGTTTGCGCCCGAGTTCGCGAGCTCTCCCTTGCTGCGCTGCACGCTCGGGAAGGGCGCGGCGTTCTCGGTGCAGGTGACGCAGCGCCGGCCGCATTGAAAGATGGAACCGGCTTCGGCTTCGCGCATTTATCCTTTGCGATGGGCTGTAACCAAGGGCTAGCGGCATAAATGTCTTCCGAGGGTGGGAGTGGGGAAGAAGCCAGACGACTGGAGATACTGCTCAGGGTCGGCAAGGAAATCGCCTCCGAGCTGGACTTGGAGCGCGCGGTGCAACTCGTCACCGACGCGGCGACGGAGCTGACCGGCGCGGCGTTCGGTTCGTTCTTCTACAATGTGCTTAACGATGCCGGCGAGAGCTATATGCTCTACACGCTTTCGGGCGTGCCGAAGGAAGCGTTCTCGAAATTCCCGATGCCGCGCAACACCAAGGTCTTCGCGCCGACTTTCGCGGGCGAGGGCGTGGTGCGTTCCGACGACATCCAGAAGGACCCGCGCTACGGCCAGAACGCTCCGCGCAAGGGCATGCCAGAGGGGCATCTGCCGGTCCACTCCTATCTCGCCGTGCCTGTCGTGTCGCGCTCGGGCGAGGTGGTCGGCGGCTTGTTCTTCGGCCATCCCGAGGTGGGCCGCTTCAGCGCCGAGCACGAGAAGCTAGCGCAGGGCATCGCCGCCCATGCCGCCATCGCCATCGACAACGCGCGCCTCTACCGCGCCGCCCAGCTCGAGATCGAGCGCCGCAAGAACCTCGAGGTGATCCTGCGCGGCGACGCGGCCGCGTCCGAGGCCAACGCCTCGCATCGCGAGGCCGAGACCGAGCAGGCGCTGACCCAGCTGCGCAACACCGAGCGCAACTTCCGCCTGCTGGTGCAGAGCGTCACCGACTACGCGATCTACATGCTCGATACCGAAGGCACCGTGGTGAGCTGGAATGCGGGCGCCGAGCGCATCAAGGGCTATAAGGCGAGCGAGATCGTGGGCCGAAACTATTCGGAGTTCTTCGCAGCCGACGATCGCAAGGCCGGCATTCCCATGAACGCGCTGCGCACCGCGCGCGAGCACGGCCGCTTCGAAAGCGAAGGCTGGCGGCTGCGCAAGGATGGAAGCCGCTTCTGGGCGCTGGCGGTGCTCGACGCGGTGCGCGACGAGGAAGGGCACCTGCTCGGCTTCGCCAAGATCACGCGCGACATGACCGAGCGGCGCGAGGCGCAGATTCAGCTCGAGCGCGCCCAGGCCCAGCTCGCCCAGTCCCAGAAGATGGAGGCCATCGGCCACCTGACCGGCGGCGTGGCGCACGACTTCAACAACCTGCTCATGATCGTCAAAGGCCAGGTTCAGCTCATGCGCCTGCGCGCGAAGGAGCCCAAGGACCTGCGCGCGCTCGACGCCATCGAACAGGCCGCGGCGAGCGGCGCCAACCTCACGCGCCAGCTTCTCACCTTCGCGCGCCGCCAGCAGCTCGAGCGCGTCAGCATCGACCTCGCCGAGCGCCTGAGCGCGATGCGCGAGCTGCTGGCAAGCTCCGTCGGCGGCGCGATCAAGCTCGAGGTGACGGTCGCGCCGGAGGTGTGGCCGGTCGAGATCGATCCCAGCGAGTTCGAGCTCGCGCTGGTCAACATCGCGGTCAACGCGCGAGACGCGATGCCGAGCGGCGGCGCGCTCAGCATGCGCGCCGAGAATGTCTCGTTGGACGGGCAGGGCGTGGTCGCGCTCGCCGGCGATTTCGTGGCGCTGTCGCTGACCGACACCGGCACGGGCATCCCGCCCGAGGTGCTGGCCAAGGTGTTCGAGCCGTTCTTCACCACCAAGGAAGTCGGCAAGGGCACGGGGCTGGGACTGAGCCAGGTCTACGGCTTCGCCCGCCAGTCGGGCGGCGACGTCCATATCGCCAGCGAGACCGGGCAGGGCACCACGGTCACGCTCTATCTGCCGCGCTCGCACACCGCCACCGTGCCGCTCGTCAAATCCAAGCCGACGAGCGAGACGATCCGCGGCAAGGGAACCATCCTCGTCGTCGAGGACAATCCGCAGGTCGGCGACGTGTCGACCATGCTGCTCGAGCAGCTCGGCTATAACGTAGTGCGCGCCGACCGGCCGGCTTCGGCCTTCGACGTGCTCGAGCGCAACGACGACGTGGTCCTGGTGTTCAGCGACATCGTCATGCCCGGCGACATGGACGGGCTCGCGCTCGCCCGCGAGTTGCGCGAGCGCTATCAGAGCCTGCCGGTGCTGCTCGCCACCGGTTACAGCAGCGCCGCCGAGCGCGTGGGCCACGAGTTCCCGATCATCCGCAAGCCCTACGACTACAATGCCCTGGGCGTCGCGGTGAAGGTAGCGCTGTCGCGCAACGTCCGGCCGCTTGCAGCTGCGGCAGGCGCCCGATTGCGCTAGAGTGACCGCTCGCCAGTTCGTCGAGGCGCTTTGGGGGCACGCATGAAATCGAAGGGACCGAACGGTCTGGCCGTCTGCGCGGCGCTCGCGATGCTGGTCTTGCCGCAAGAGGCGGTTGCGGAGGGGGCCGGCGAGACAGTGCGGGCCGATGGCGGCGTGCTGAGCTTCGTGGCCCAAGGCGGCCGCGGAAACAGGCCCGTGAGCGCCGGCTACACGGCAATCACCCGGCCCCGGAGCCTGAACTGCACCAGCGCGGCCGGATGCCTGCTGTCGGCGGAATCCCTGGTGACGACTTCCCACACGACCAACTACAGCATTTGCACCCTGGTCGACGGCCAGCCGGCAAAGCCCGTCTGTCCGGTCGATGGCCTGCTTGCCTTTCCGAATTACCGCGAGCATGCCTCCCTGACGCCGGGGCGGCACACGGTGCAGACCTTCGTCTTCGCCAAGGGCGCCGATCCGCAGGCCCGTCTCGGTATCTGGGAGGTGGACTACACGCTCTATGGCCGCTGATTCGCGCCAATCTGGCTTATTGCCTCCCGCGCGCGCTTTTGGCATAGGTTCGCCGCCCTTGAAGCGGTAGGTCATTCCGGCCGGCCATGGGGCCCCAGAGAGTATTTGGCGGCATTTGCGCGCCGTCCGGGGTCGGTATCTTACAATCCGCTGTGTAGGGAGCTTTTCCATGAGCTTGGAGCTTGAATTGGTGCTGGTGGCGGGCGTTCTCGCGCTCGTCTACGGCGCGTGGACCATCCGGTCCGTGTTGAGCATGAGCGCGGGCAACGCGCGCATGCAGGAGATCGCGGGCGCGATCCAGGAGGGCGCGCGCGCCTACCTGAACCGCCAGTACACCACGATAGCCATCGTGGGCGTGGTGATCTTCGCGCTCGCCTTCTATTTCCTGGGCTGGCAGGAGGCCGTGGGCTACCTGATCGGCGCCGCGCTGTCGGGCCTGGCCGGCTATGTCGGCATGAACGTCTCGGTCCGCGCCAATGTGCGCACCACCGAAGCGGCGCGCTCCGGCCTGGCGCAAGGTCTGTCCGTCGCGTTCCGCTCGGGCGCGGTGACCGGCATGCTGGTGGTGGGGCTCGGCCTCATCGGCGTCGCGGGCTACTACGCGTTCCTGACGAGCGGCCTGCATCTGGATCCCAACGACGACCACCAGGGCCGCGTGATCGTCGACTCGCTGGTCGCGCTCGGCTTCGGCGCCTCGCTGATCTCGATCTTCGCCCGTCTCGGCGGCGGCATCTTCACCAAGGGTGCGGACGTCGGCGGCGACATGGTCGGCAAGGTCGAGGCCGGCATCCCCGAGGACGACCCGCGCAACCCGGCGACCATCGCCGACAACGTGGGCGACAACGTCGGCGACTGCGCCGGCATGGCGGCCGACCTGTTCGAGACCTTCGCGGTGACCACCGTCGCCACGATGGTGCTCGCTTCGATCTATTTCGTCGGCTCGGTGAAGATGGCGCTGATGCTCTATCCGCTGGCGATCGCCGGCATGTGCATCCTGACCTCGATCATCGGCACGTTCTTCGTG
>Ga0213876_10000216_pt1 | contig 58015 bp, 45 predicted proteins | sample BarmaccomBMRX_R9_FD_160113 | JGI IMG/M metagenome (GOLD analysis project Ga0213876, IMG submission 160113) | Root-associated microbial communities from Barbacenia macrantha in rupestrian grasslands, the National Park of Serra do Cipo, Brazil - RX_R9 | ecosystem: Host-associated > Plants > Roots...
GGTGCTGCTTTTTCCATCCCGATTGACGGTAATATTTACGGCATCACGTAGAGACTCACTGCCGAGTCGCTGCCACTCCTCAATCGGGATTACCCCGTCGGCCCCGGTCGGGTAGTACGGAATTTGTGACAGGAACGGCAAGTACTGATTCCTGACGGACGTGTCTGCGAGATGCTTTTTCAGCCACTTGTCGGTTTGCCGCGCGGCCTCGGCGCGCAGGTCTAAGAACTCGTCCGGCAGTTGTTGCAGGAAGAATAGGTACTGCGTCCTGACGGACGTGTCATGGGGGTGCTCGCTGAGCCACTGCGCGGTCTGCCGGGCGGTCTCGGCGCGCAGCCCCGCGAACCGGGGCGGGAGCTTCAGCAGAAACGAAAGATATTGTGTCCGAACGGCCGTATCTTCACTGTGATGTTCCAGCCACAGCTTTATTCGGGGGATGCGTGGGATCAGTTCGTCCAGAGACGAAATCGTCAGCAAATAGGTCAGCGACATGGAGTCCAGTTGCCAATTCAATTTTCCGTCTAAAGCATCGAGCAGCCGTGCGATGTAGGCATCCCTTAACGGAGTCTTATCCTCGAACTGTTTTCCGAATTGTGTCGCGCGGCGTGGCGCGACTGAAAAGTCGGCGGACTGAATTACCGACAAGACGTCGATTTCCTTCGGGAACTGCTGTCGCAGCTTACTGTCGCTCTGTAAGCGCAGGAGTTTGAGCACCGCTATCCACCCTTGCGGAGACGAGGTCGCACGACGGAGAAGGATTTCTCGGATGTAGGGGAATAGTTCGACTTGGCCATTCATCATGAGCGGGCTGAAAAGATCGTACACATATCTTGTCTCGATGCCCGATTCGTGCTGCCACCGTTCGAGAAGTCTTCTGACAAAGTCATTGTTATGCGTTCCGGGTGACGAGTCTTGAGGCGAGGATGATCGCCGCAGCCGAACCCCCAGACTCGAAACAGCGCGGATCGTCTCGGGAACGCTGACGGACGCCTCGATAACCAACTCACCCATGTCGCACCAGGGGAGCGGGCGCTGCTCCCATGCCTGCTGCGCAATAATTACGTGGGCAGCGGTGACCGGCGCACCCAGAAATTCCAGGCCCGCCCGCGGTTGTGGGCCGAACCGGAATATGCGCCAGCCGTCGAAGTGCCTCATGCGTTGCAACTCGGTCCGTACGTCGGAGGCGCCGGGCACCCCTCCCGATATTTCCAGCAGCTTCAGTAGCAAAGGCTCCGGGCAGGCTTCGTAGGCGCGGGAGAAGTAACAGACGAAGAGGAAGGCACGGGTCTGCCACGGTAAGTCGGAGAGGTTCCGGGCGGCCGGCAGCGCGCTGCCGTCGGCGAGAGTCAGCCACAGCCGGTCGATGATTTTGTCAAAGGTGACGCCGGCAGCGGCCTCCATTGCGACGATAAGGAAGTCCTCTTCCTCCTTCAAAGGGGTCGAACGTTCATAAAGCGCGGCGAGGGACTCCCGCTCGCGCCGGGAGGTGCGGGCCATTCCGAACTTCTCGAAGTCACAAACCCGCCCCAGACGCCCTTCGTGCTCGTCCAACAGAAACTGCGGTGTGGCCGCAACGACTCCTACTTGGAGCCCCGGCCGGTTCAGCTTGCGGAGCACGTCGAGCCAGGGCGAGTCCGCGTAAAGGGGGTCATCCAGTAACAGCACCACAGGACGGCCGAAACTCTGGAGCCGCTCGATAGCCTGTACGTACACGTCTGGCTCGGCCGCGGGCTCGCGCAGTCCGACGCCCGTGTCGGCAATGAGAAGTTTCCCGGCGTCGACCAAGCGTACGACCACGCGCCGCACTATCGTCGTCTTACCGTCGCCCGGCGCGCCCGCCACAAATAATCCCGGCAGTTTGCCGGCGCGGCCGATCCGGGCCACCATCTTATCCAGTACCGCGGCCTCGAGCGCCGCGGTCTGGTCGCGTTCGATGAACTTGAAGGTCTCGTCGTGCCCGTGCGCCACGTCGCGCCAGTCCGGCTGGCGAGCAACGAACTGTTCGCGCGTCATCTCGCGCTGCTCGGATAGGAATGTCCTGTCCACGAGCAGAAACGGCGGTTGCCGTTGCGTGGCCGGCCGCCATGGGTCGATGGCCGCATTGACATCGGCTCGGTCGAGGCGGCGGGGGCTGCGGTCGAATGACCGGGGCGACTCGTTGACCGGGTCGAAGGCAATCAAGTTGTCGTGGATAAGACGGCGCAGACGACTTAACACCTGCTTCTGGCCGGAGGAGTCAATCTGGCCCTGTTCGAGGAGTATCCGCAACGCCTCCTTCTCGGCGGCGAGCCGCGGCCCGGCCGGCTCGGAATCCACTATGCACGCGGCGAGATATACACACTCGAACCGCCCCCACAGCGCCTCGAAGAGAGGCTCGTGCCCGAAGGCATCGGCGTCGGACATCCAAACGGCCCGATCCGAACGCGACTTAGCCGGCTCCTGGAGCCTGTTCAGAAAATGGCCGCGAACGTCGTCCTTCAAAGTGTCCGGCGGCGCACCGCCCCCGGAGAACGTCGGATCGGAGCAGACCAGTCGGAAACGCAAGCGGTCGCGCTGCGACGCGGGAGCCCAAAGCCATTTCGCCGAGAACCCAGTCAACACTTCGGACAGTGAGGCCGGCTGTCCGATGGTGGCAACCCGTTTGCACTGCGTGAAGACGACCGTGCCGTCTTCACAGACTTCGTCGAGGTCTTCGCCCCAGTCATACCGTAATTGCCTGGGCCAGTCGTCGAGGCCGAGCGCCGGTTGCTGCACAGCCATGACTGCCAAACGGGCCACGGCATAAGCGGCTTGATAGTTGTAACCCGCGATGCTGACGCGCCCTTGCCGCGTGGCTGAAAGCGCACGCAGACGCTCGTCGCTGATGAGGAATGGCTCGGTCACGTTGAAATCTTCGGTGTCTCGGGAGCGCCTATCGCCCGTTTCTGCTCCGTTAAGTGAATGGATGCGGAGCGCGGGCTGCGGCTCGGCGACTATACACGCAAATCGTCTTGAAGAGGAGTGAGATTTTCGGGGTGATCCTTTTCGCCGCCGGACTCCGCGTTAGGGGTCTGGCGTAAAAATCAGGGCGGGTGAAAAGGGGTCTCGATGAGCGAGCAGGGGCGGGCGGAGGGTTTGGTGCGCGCGGGGGGCGCGCGCCTCAAGGTCAACTATCTGGTTCTTTCTTACCTGTGCTTAATACATCTGGTCGCGGCGTCGGCATTTCTTCTGCCGGTGCGCGCGGGTCTGGTCGCGCTCGCGGTCTTCACGTACTTCACCATCGGGTTCTGTACGACCATCGGGCTGCACCGCCTGCTGAGCCACAGGTCTTTCGAGTGCCCGCGCTGGCTCGAATACGCTCTGGTGACGGTGGCGATGTTGACGGGGCAGGGAAGTCCCCTGCTCTGGGTCGCCAACCACCGCATACACCACGGGCACAGCGACCGGGAGGGCGACGTACACTCGCCGCGGAGGGGTTTCTGGTACGGGCACATCCTCTGGATCGTCGACGACGCCTCGACCGACCCGAACGCCTACCTCAAGTACTGCAAAGACCTCGCGGGCGACCGTTACTACCACTGGCTCGTCAAGTACCGTCTGGTTCCGCAGGCGGCGGCGGTGGCGTTCCTGGGCTTCACCGTGGGGTGGGGCGCGATCCCGCTCGTCTTCTTCCTGCCGGTCGTCTGCTGGATGCACAGCACGTACGCGGTCAACTCAGTCTGCCACGACGCGCGTTTCGGGTCGCGCCTCTTCGAGACGCGCGAGGGCAGCCGCAACGTCTGGTGGGTCGGACTGCTCGCGCTCGGCGAGGGCTGGCACAACAACCACCACGCCTACCCGCGCTCGGCACGCCACGGCATCGGCGCGCGGCAGATAGACCTTTCCTACTTCGTCATTCGCCTCTTCGTCATGTTAGGTCTCGCGCGGAACGTGAAGGAGTTCCCGCGAATTCAATCCGACCCGTCTTCGCAGGGTGATCCTTTCCGCCGAAGCTTCACGCGTTAAAGGTTCGAGCGGGCATCTCACGTGCTGCCCTCATTGATTCGTCAGGTTCCTTTCAGACAGTCAAACGGGTCGGTTACCGAGCAGAGGAGCGGGTTGTTTTATGAGTCGAGTCAGGCAGACGAGGCAGGAGCGGAACCGGTCGGTCGACAGATTCCAGCTCTACAAGCCTTTCATCTTCTACACCGCAGTCATTCTTTTGATGCAGTCGGCGGTCGTCCGCGGCGGCGAGTCTTCGCTGACGACGTTCGCCGGGCTCTTCGTCGTCGGCCTCCTCACCTGGGGGCTCTACGAGTACGCCACGCACCGCTGGGTCTTGCATCGCGAGCCGAAGGCCGAGGGGTTCAACCTGCCCGGCAACCTGACGCACCTGCGCCACCACGCAGACCCCGACTCGCTCCAGAGGCTCAACGTGCAGTTGAGCGAGAGCGTCCCGGTCTGCGTCGTCTACTTCCTCGTGGCGTGGGCTCTGGCGGGGAGCTGGCAGGCGGCGACGCACCTCTACACGGGACTCATCGCCGGCTACTTCTTCTACGAGTACCTCGACTTTCAGGCGCACCACGGCACCTCGCGCGGACGCCTGACGCGCTACTTCCGCAAGTACCACCTGCAACACCACCACTACGACGCGACCGTCCGCTTCGGCGTCACCTCGCCCATCTTCGATTATCTCTTCGGCACTTTTCACATCGAGAAGAGGGGCGGCGCGGACAGGTCTCTCAGGCTCACGGCCACGAACCAGGGAGGGAAGTAAATGAGGATCGCCGTCATCAGCACCTACACGCACCCGACGCGCCAGCCGCGCAAGGAGCGCGGCGTCATGCAGTCGTCCGTGCCGGAACTTATCGCCTCGCTCTGCCCCGACCACGCGGAGGTCGAGGTCTACAACGAGAAGGAGTCGGACGTACCCTTAGACCGCGACTGGGACTTGGTCTTCTTCTCCTACCTGCACTCCTACTACGAGCACACGAAGGTGCTCTCGACGCTCCTGCGCCGCCGCGGCATCAAGACGGTCGCGGGCGGCCGCCACGCCGTCCACTTCGCCGACGACTGCGAGAAGTATTTCGACGCGGTCGTCACCGGCGAACCCGAGTCGAACGTCCCCGCGCTCATCAAGGACTTCGAGCGCGGGCAGCTCAAGAAGCGCTACGGCCTCGCTTCGGGCGGCCCGGCCGAGATACGCCCGTACCGCTACGACCTCGTCGACTTCAAGACGAACAAGATACGCCTGCCCGGCATCGAGGCTTCGCGCGGCTGTCCCTTCACCTGTAACTTCTGCGTGCTGACCGGGCACGAGAAGTACCGCTACCGGCCCGTGCGGCACGTCGTGGACGAGATCGAGTTCAAGATGCGCTGGAACCGGAACTACTTCGGCCTCCTCGACAACACCTTCTCGTTCCTCGACAACAACCTCGGCGGCAACCCGCGCTACCTGCGCGAGCTGTGCGAGGCTCTGATTCCTTTAAAGAAGACCTGGGGCTGCGCGCTCACCTTCAACGTCCTGAAGGACGAGGAGACCGTGAAGCTGATGGCGCGCGCCGGCTGCCGCTACGTCTACACGGGCCTGGAGTCGCTCAACCCCGACTCCATCAAGTCGATGAACAAGGGGCAGAACAAAATCTCGGAGGTCGACCGAGTCATCCGCCGCTGCTTCGAGAACGGCATCATGCTCTCGTTCGGCCTGCTCGTCGGCTCGGACGGCGACACGCACGAGTACCTCGAGCGCCTGCCCGAATACCTTTCGGAGCTGCGCTACTTCAACATCACCTTCCTCGGCATCGTCTGCCCGTACCCGGAGACGCCCTTCTACCGGCAGCTGGCGGGCGAGGGGCGGATTCTGCCCGGCACCGTGAGCCGCGACTACGACGGCTACACGCTCTGCCACCGGCCCGTCGGGATGGAGCCGACGGAGGTCGTCGAGCACTTCAAGCGGCTCTGCCGTCAGCTCGGGAGTCTGACGAACGTGGCAAGGCACTACCGTTCGAAGCTCTGGCAGAGTTCGATGCCGAACTACAAGAAGGTCATCCTCGCCTCCGGCCCCGAAATCCTCAGCGTGCGCAACCCCATCCGCAACGAGTCGCGGAAATACATCGCCGGCCTCGACCCAATCGAGGACTGGGACGCCCGCATGTTGCAAGAACTCGGGCTCCCGCTTCAGTCCTTGAGCCCCTCGGAAGGGCAGAACGTCATCAACTTCCCTTCGAAGACATCGAAGACGCACGCGCGCATCAACGCCGCTCAACCCGAACTCCTGGCGGCGCAGGGATAAATCTGCCCGACTTCGACGGGACGCTGCTGCGACCCGGAATCCATTTGATACAGGGGAGCGTGCCCGCGTACGCTCCCCTGTTTTCATGACAGATACCGTCCCTGTCTTTTAAAGACAAAAGCCATCCAGCCTGAACCCGTGATCCTTTGGGCCGATAGTGGGCACAGTCCACATAGTGCCATTTAGTTCATATGCAGACCCGTCAGGATAGACACTCGCACCCGAATTGCCGCGCCAGTACATCGTTCCCGTTGGCGGGCCGCCCGGTATCAGGATCAAGGCGTATTTCGTTCCCGCCGTCAGCATCGGCTGTTGGCCGGCTGGGATTGCGACCATTGCGTTGACAATTCCCTGAGTTGCAAAAGCTGTAAGACCGGTCGCTTTATACAGGACGCTTGGCCCCGTATACGGCCCGCCGGCCCAACTCGGCAGTCCGTTAACATCTGTCGTGGTCACAAGAAGGTCATAGCTCGCGACCGAGCCCGACAACTGTTGAAGGCCATGCGTGATCTGAGTCAGATAGCCCGTCTTGGTGGGAGTGAAAGTCTGGGCGAGAGTTTTGCGCCTCGCAAAGGTGTTGTGTGCGTTGAGCATCCCTGAATCGAGGATGCAGCCTTTAGCGCCGCAAGGGAATAAATATTTTGTCGCGCTTCCAATCGTCAGCGCCCTGTGCATCTTGGCGATTTGCAGGGGGGTGAAGTAGCACCCGCCGCCGGTTCCTCCCATTGCGTTATTAGTGCAAGTGTTGTTCGCCAGAGTCGGGTCGCAAAACCAACCGCCCTGTTGAGGACAGGGATTAGTTGGAGGGCAGAACAAGTCGCTGAGATAGTCACAGGAGTTAGTATTACAACTCTCCCCGGCGCCGCCGGCCGAATATGTATGTAGCAAATCTAACACGTGCCCCAACTCATGAGTCATCGTGAAAGATGCTGCATAGTAGGCAGTCGGGCCGCTGCTATAGGTTTTAAACATTAAGACATACTGATCGTAAGCGAGGTTTGTAAAACTGGGGGGGGCGGCATAGCCCGAGGCTCCGCCATAAGTGCCTTCGGTGAGCATGATGTTGAGTTGCTGTCTGGCATCCGGGTGGGCCGTAAAGACAGCGCTCAGTAGTTGGGAATAACTGCTTGAACCCCACAAAGCAGTATTTTGATAAAAGTAAATGTTCCTCACATTAAAGCGTATCTTCGTGTCCATCTGAGCGCCCACACCCGGACAGGGATCCGTCGGGGGGCAACTGTGATAATGGTCATTGACCCATTGCACTATTTGGTTCAACGAGGCGATGTCCGACGCGATGTTTTGCCAATTACCCGAGCCGTCTGACTTTTGAAAGACGTTGAGGTTGATGCAGACGGTTTTAATCGGCGCAGTAGCGGCCGGAACGTATGGGGCAAGACAACTGGCCCCCGTAGCCCCCGGCGTTTTAGCGCTTTTACTCTCTTTTGAAGCGGCATCAGGGGGCAGGATGACATCATTCTCATAGTTCTGAGCGGGTGCCCCGACGAGCTGATTTTGAATGGGGAACTGTACCGCAGGGGTGGACAGCGCTCGATTCTCGGCAGCGGGCGCGGGCTCGTCTCTTTTGACGACCGTGCCTTCGATGTAAAAGTCCCCGACCTGAATGCCCGTCAACATGTGTTGAATCGTGTACCGGCCGCCGGGTTGCACGTCCGAGGGCTTGATGATGAGTGACTCCGTGTTGGAAGGCTCCATCGTCACCACGTTCGGCGTCATGTTATCTAAACGTAAGGGCACTTCGTCGGGGCCGAGTCCGACCACTTCCACGGTCAGCATCGTCTTATCGCCCTGTTTGAGGTGTAGGTTCTGCGCCGACAGCTTGATGCCGAGGAGAGACGTTCTGCCCTTCGACACCTGCCCGCGTTCGCTGACTTCAATCTCCTGTGAGCCGCGGAGGTCGGTGGAATTTAAAGCCACGATGCCGGTCGGCATCTCCGTCAGAACCAGGAGATCATGTCCCGCGGCTTTGACATAGTCGCCGGCCGAGATGACGCCGTCGCAGGGGCAGGCAATCTCTAAAAAGCTACCTCCTGTGCCGCTTGAGTAGGCCGGAAGTTTGACGCTCGTCACGGGCGGCAGCGGTTGCGGTGCGACCGCGAAATCGGCTCTGGCAAGCTCTTTCCCTTTGCGGTCGCGGAGCGTTATCGGCAATGTGCGCGAAGACGTTGAGGCCGGTATGCTCAACACGAAAGTTCCTCCAACCACGGGGATTGTCAGTCCCGCAATCTCGATGGTCAGCTCTTTGAGTTGAAGCAGACGTGCCGCTCGTTTCGCGTCGGTCTTCCCGGTCACTTCGACGAACACAGTCCCCGAGACGGTCTGACCCGCGGCCGCGTGGCCGGGCATGTTCAGATAAATCTGGTCACGATCCTTTGTGTCGAAGATAAAGCGTTGCATCCCCGCCACGACTTTAGTCCTGACCTCCACCTTGTCAACCTGCGGAGCGGAAGCGCCGAGGCCCACTCCGCCGAAGTTGAAGCCCCGCGGCGTTGAGCTTAGAAGAAGTGTAGTAGCAACGAGGAGGGCTAACAGCGTAGAACTCTTGCGCATCATGATCGTCGGCTCCTTTCAGACAGGGGTTGAGGTGGAGCCGCACTTTGCGCTAAGATGCATTTGGCTGAATCGCATCCTTTGCGCTCTGTGCGACAGAGGTTGTGCTTTCACGAATCCCGCTGCCACTTGCCGGTGACAGCGGGATTCATCGTTTTCGACGCGTGCTGCTATGACGCAAGCAGCATTCCGCCAACGAAGAGGCCGCTCGCCGCGCTCGCTGTTTGTAAATTACGTCACGCAAAACGGAGCGTGTCAGTCGTTTTGATTTAGTCATACCCCTCGCGCATTCATTTTTTCGGATGTCATTTCAGAAATTCAGGCAGAGGTCTGTTCATCGTTTATGAACTATCGCCTGACACTCCAGTACGACGGCACGGACTTCAGCGGGTGGCAGATGCAGGAGGGGCGTCGCACCGTGCAGGGCGAGCTTGTGCGCGCGCTCTCCCTGCTCGAAGGCGCGGAGGTCACAGTCCACGGCGCGGGCCGGACGGACGCGGGCGTCCACGCCGAGGCGCAGGTGGCGAGCGCGAAGCTCCGACGCGAGTGGGAGCCGCGGCGTCTGGCGGCGGCCCTCAACGGCAACCTCGCGCGCGACCTGCGCGTCACCGGCGCGACGCCCGCGCCCGAAGACTTTCATGCGCGCTACGACGCGAAGGGCAAGACCTACCGCTACCGCGTCTTTAACGAGAGTTTCCTCTCGCCCTTCTGGTCGCGCTACGCCGTGCACGAGTCGCGCCCGCTCGACCTCGGGCGCATGCGCGCGGCGGCGCGCCTCTTCCTCGGCGAGCACGACTGGACGGCCTTCTCCGCCGCGCAGTCCGACGTGAAGACGCGCGTGCGCCGCGTGACCGCGCTCGAAGTAGGGGAGCGCAAGAGCGCGAGTGGCCGCGGCCGCCTCGTCGAAATCAGCGCGAGCGCCGAAGGCTTCCTGCGCTACATGGTGCGCACCATCGCCGGCGCGCTCCTCGCCGCCGGCCGCGGCGAAATAGACGGAGACTTAATTCGCCGAGCCATCGAAACCGGCGAGCGCCCGCACGCCGTCGTCACAGCCCCCGCGCACGGCCTCACGCTCGTCGAAGTGCATTACGAGGCGGTAGGCAGTAGGCAGTAGGCAGATGGCAGCCGCTCCGCGTTATGTGTGCAGAATAATTAACCAGGGATTTACGGTGGCAAGGCTTTTAATACCGACTTGCAGATTGAAATAAGGCCGGCTCTTCGCTGGGAGCGTGGGCATCCCTGCCCGCCTGAGCGCGAGAGCGCGAAAGCTGAGTTACTTTAAACTCAAGGTTGAGGTAAAGAGTAAGACGGGCAGCGTGCTGAAGCACGCTTGCGGGCAGGGATGCCCGCGCTCCCAGCGTGAAGGGGCCTTATCTCAATTCGCAAGTCGATATAACTGCCTACTGCCTACTGCCTACTCTCACTTTGCACTCTAGAGTGGTTTGCGATTAAGATGCGCCGGGGCGTCGGTTCCGGTTGCCCCGCATTCCCTTATGCTCGCAGACTTCGCCGATGTGGTCGAGAGGGGTTCGCGCGAGGAGACTCTGCTCGCCGGACTCGACTGGTCGCGCCTGCCGCGCCACGTCGCCGTCATCATGGACGGCAACGGGCGCTGGGCCGCGCGGCGGGGGCAGCCGCGCGTCGCGGGCCACCGCGCGGGAGTCGAGGCCGTGCGCTCGACCGTCGACACCGGCGCGCGTTTGGGCCTCGGCGCGCTCACGCTCTACGCCTTCTCGACCGAGAACTGGAAGCGCCCGCGTCTGGAGGTGGACGCGCTGATGCGCATGCTCAAGCGCTACCTGCGGCTCGAGCTGGAAGAGATACACCGGCAGAACATACGCTTCCAGCCCATCGGCCGCATCGAGGGACTGCGCGAGAGCGTGCGGCGCGAGCTGGAGCGCGCCGTCGGGCGCACCGCCGGCAACACGGGGATGGTCTTGAACGTCGCTCTCAACTACGGCGGGCGCGCGGAGATCGTAGACGCGGTGCGCGCCGCCGCGCGGACGCTCGCCGCCGAGGGACGCGCGTCCGCAGAGATGACCGAGGAGGACATCTCGCGCCACCTCTACACGGCGGGGCTGCCCGAGCTCGACCTGCTCGTGCGCACGAGCGGCGAGCTGCGCATCTCGAACTTCCTGCTGTGGCAGGCCGCCTACAGCGAAATCTACGTGACCGAGACGCTCTGGCCCGACTTCCGCCGCGCAGACCTGCTCGAAGCCGTCGCCGACTTCCAGCGGCGCGACCGCCGCTTCGGCGGTTTGAAGCTGGTGGCGAATGCGAAATAGCGGTCAGCGGTCAGCTTTCAGCTTTCAGCCAATCCCGGTTAATGAAAGTTCGTCCTATCAGCTTTAGACACGTTCGAGCGAGGGTGAAAGGCTTTTAGCTGAGAGCTGAAAGCTGACCGCTGACTGCTTCAAATGAAATCCCGTCTCATCACCGCCGCCGTCGCGCTGCCCGTCCTGATCGCGTCCATCGTCGTCCCGCAGTTGTGGTGGCTCTTCGTCCTTTTGGGGATGGCGGCCGTCGTCATCGCGCTCTACGAGTTCTGGTTCCTCTGCCGAAGGGTCGGGGCGAAGCCCGACGTCGTGGTCGGGTACGCGGCCGTCGCCGGACTCTTCGTCGTCTTCTTCTTCAACTGGATCGAGTACCTCTACGTCGTCGTGCCGCTCTTCATCGTCGGGGCTTTGGCGGCCGAGATGCTGCGCGGGGCGCCCTTCGACAAGATGGTCTTGTCGGTCGGCTCGACCGTGCTCGGCGTCTTCTACGTGGCCTTCCTCGGCGCGCACCTCATCGGCGTGCGGACGGGGTTCACGAACCTCTTCGTCCAGCCCGAGACCTACTGGGTCACGAACCCTTACGTCAGCCACACGCTCTCGACGCACATGCTCTCCTACTTCTTCCTCGTGCTGATGGGGTCGGACACGGGTGCGTACTTCGCGGGGCGCGCGCTGGGCCGGCACAAGCTCGCGCCGAAGGTGAGTCCGGGCAAGACGTGGGAGGGGGCGGTCGGCGGGATGGTCGCGAGCCTCCTGGCCGCCGCGCTGTCGCACTACTGGTTCTTCCCCGAAGTGTCGCTGCCCGTGCTGCTGGGGCTGGCCGCCCTGATGAACGTGCTCGGCGTGGTCGGCGACCTGACCGAGAGCGCCCTCAAGCGCGGCGCCAACGCCAAGGACGCGGCCCAGATACTGCCCGGCCACGGCGGCCTCTTCGACCGGCTCGACAGCTTGCTCTTCAACGCGCCGCTCCTCTACTATTTTGCCCTGTTCTATTGGCGTTAGCTCGAACCAACCCGCCAGTTGGTGCGTGACGAAGCACACCGACGTTAAGGGAGGTTCAAAGGAATGACGGACGAACAAAGACTCGACCGCATGGAGCGGATCGTCAAGCTGATGATTAAGGCGGGACTCCGCGCCCGTCAAGAGGCGCGCGAGCGGGCGCGCGAGCATGACGAGAAGATAAACATCCTCATCGACGGCCAGATCAGGACTGACGAAAGGATGGCGGAGTTGGCTGTGGCGCAGAAGATCACCGAGCAAAAGGTTCAGTCGTTAGCCGATACTGTGGACAGGATTATCAACGAGCGCAGGAACGGACAGCCTTAGACTCCGGCGCGCGCATGCAATGGACACACAGGGGATAGCGATACTGGGCTCGACCGGCTCCATCGGGTGCAACACGATGAGCGTGGTCGAGTCTTTCAGCGACGGGCGCTTCCGCGTCGTCGCGCTGGCCGCGGGGCGCAACGTCGAGCGTCTGGCGGCGCAGGTCGAGCGGCACCGGCCGGAGCTGGTCGCCGTCGAGAACGAGGAGTGCGCGGCGCGGCTGAGGGAGGAGCTGAAGCAGCGCGGCGTGAGCGCCCCAAGTCTCGCGGTCGGCGAGGCGGGCATGGTCGAGGTGGCGACGCACGACGCGGCGCGGACGGTCGTGAGCGCGACGGTCGGCGCGGTCGGCTTCGTCCCGACCTTGCGCGCGCTCGAAGCAGGGAAGAGGGTCGCGCTCGCCAACAAGGAGACGCTCGTCATCGCGGGCGAGCTGATGACGCGCGCGGCCCGCGAGTCCGGCGCGGAACTCCTGCCCGTCGATTCCGAGCACAACGCCCTTCATCAATGCCTGCGCGGCGAGCGGCGCGAAGAGGTGCGGCGGCTGATTCTGACGGCCTCGGGCGGCCCCTTCCGCGAGAAGTCTTCGGCCGCGATGCGCGCGGCGACGGTCGAGGAGGCGATGCGCCACCCGACCTGGAACATGGGCGCGAAGATCACCATCGACTGCGCGACGCTCATGAACAAGGGGCTCGAAGTCATCGAGGCGCGCTGGCTCTTCGGCTTCGGCGCGGAACAGATCGACGTGGTCGTCCACCCCGAGTCGGTCGTCCACTCGATGATCGAATTGGTGGACGGCTCGGTCATCGCGCAGCTCGGCGTCACCGACATGCGCCACGCCATCCAGTACGCGCTCACGTACCCGGAGCGCCACCCCTCGGCCTCGCTCCCGCCGCTCGACTTGACGAAGCTCGGCGCGCTCCGCTTCGAGCGGCCAGACCTTGAGCGCTTCCCGTGCCTCGCTCTGGCCTACAGGGCTTTGCGCGCGGGCGGCACGCTCCCCGCGGCCTTGAACGCCGCGAACGAGGAGGCCGTCAAGGCTTTCCTCGAAGGCCGCACGCGCCTGACGGACATCCCGCGCGTCATCGAGCGCGTGATGGACGCGCACGAGACGCGCGCGGTCTCAAGTCTCGACGTGGTGCAGGCCGTGGACAGGCAGGCGCGCGCGGCGGCGGCCCACGAGATTGCGAAGTTGAACGAAGGCACCAAGGCCGTCGCTTAACCCTCTCTTAACTATTGCTTGTTTGACGGTTCGGCAAGAGGCACGTAAACTTTTTCGGTGCAACCGGGCGGTTAGGCTCCGCCTCTAATTTTTTTACGGGTTCGGCCCAACACGGAAGAGACTTAACAAAGATGCTCGGTTACCTTGCCTTCGTCTTCATCCTCGGCTCCGCGGTCATCCTGCACGAGTTCGGCCACTTCATTGTCGCGAAGATGCTCGGCATCCGCGTCGAGACCTTCTCGGTCGGCTTCGGCAAGCGCCTCTGGGGGCGCAAGTGGGGGACGACCGACTACCGCCTCTCGCTCATCCCGCTCGGCGGCTACGTCAAGCTCGGCGGCGACGACTCGAACGCCGGCATCGAGGAGGGCGGCTCCGAGGAGATTCCCGCCAAGGAGCGTTTCGACCTCAGGCCCCGCTACCAGAAGTTTATGGTCGGCGTGGCCGGCCCCGTCATGAACGTCCTGACGGCGCTCGCGATTCCCTTCGTCGGCGCGATGACGGTCGGCGTGCCCGCGCTGACGCCGGTCGTCAGCCAGGTCGAGCAGGGCGGCGCGGCCGAGGTCGCGGGCCTCAAGCCCGGCGACCGCATCATCTCCTTCGACGGCGAGGGCGAGCCGACCTGGCGCTGGATGAACGTCGCCGCGACCGTCAAGCGCAACCAGTCGCTCCCCATCGTCGTCGACCGCGACGGCGAGCGCCTGACGCTCTCCATCAGCCCGAAGGTCGTCAAGGAGGACGGGCACGAGATCGGCGACCTCGGCTTCCAGCCCGACCCGGGCGCGCAGCCGGCCGTCGTCGACCGCATCGTCCCCGACTCGCCCGCGGCGCAGACGGGGCTCCAGCCGGGCGACCGCATCGTCGCCGTCGACGGCGGGCCGGTGAAGAACCGCCTCGGCGTCAGCGACTACATCAAGAAGCACGAGGGGCAGATTCGCCTGACGGTCGAGCGCGGCAACGAGCGCGTCGAGCTGACCACGCCGAACGAGCGCCAGCAGGGCAACACGCTCGGCTTCTACTTCCGCGAGCCGCCGCTCGAAGCGGTCGGCCCCATCGAGGCGGCCTCGGTCGCCGTCAACACCAACCTCGAAATCCTGCGCCTGACCGGGATGGCCCTGGGCCAGGTCTTCACGGGCAAGCTCCCCGTGGGCGAGGCCGTGGGCGGCCCCATCGCCATCGCGGCCGCGTCGTACGAGGCGGCGACCAACTACGGCTGGGACGGCGTCTTCAACATGCTCGGCTTCCTGAGCCTGAACCTCGGCATCTTCAACCTGCTGCCGATTCCGGTGCTCGACGGCGGCATGCTCTTCATGCTGCTGGTCGAGGGCGCGCTGGCCGTCTTCGGGATGAAGATCTCCCTGCGCGTGCGCGAGCGCATCCAGCAGGTCGGCTTCGTCTTCCTCCTGCTCCTGATGGGCTTCGTCATCATCAACGACGTGACCAAGTTCGCCCCCGGCTTCTTCGGCTCGAAGGAGAAGCCCGCGGCGACGCAGCAGACGAAGTGAAGGAAGGTATGAGACAGACGAGACAGGTCAGGGTCAAGGACGTGCTCATCGGCGGCGGCGCGCCCGTGGCCGTGCAGTCCATGACGAAGACGGACACCTCGGACGTGGCGGGCACCGTCCATCAGATCGAGGAGATGATGCGGGCGGGCTGCGAGATCGTCCGCGTGGCCGTGCCGAACGCCGAAGCCGCCGTCGCGCTCAAAGAGATTCGCCGCCGCGTGCCCGACGTGCCGCTCGTCGCGGACATCCACTTCCACTACCGGCTCGCGCTGATGGCGCTCGAAGCCGGCATCGACAAGCTCCGCCTCAACCCCGGCAATATCGGCTCCATCGAGCGCGTGCGCGAGGTCGTCAAGGCGACGAAGGAGCGCGGCGTCCCCATCCGCATCGGCGTCAACGGCGGCTCGCTCGAAAAGGACTTGCTGAAGAAGTACGGCACGGCCACGCCCGAGGCGATGGTCGAGTCGGCCCTGCGCCACGTACGCATCCTCGAAGACCTCGACTTTCAGGACATCGTCGTCTCTTTGAAAGCCTCCGACGTGCGCCGCACGGTCGCGGCCTACCGCCTGCTCGCCGAGCAGGTCGACTACCCGCTCCACCTCGGCGTGACCGAGGCGGGCACGCCCTTCGGCGGCACCATCAAGTCCGCCATCGGCCTCGGCATCCTCCTCCACGAGGGCATCGGCGACACCATCCGCGTCTCACTCGCGGCCGAGCCCTGGGAAGAGGTGCGTGTAGCGTGGGAGATTCTGAAGTCTTTGGAGTTGAGGAAGCGCGGCGTGACGGTCGTCGCCTGCCCGACCTGCGGACGCCTGGACGTTGAGAACTTCGTCGAGATCGTCACGGAGATAGAGCGCCGCCTCGCGCACATTGAGGAGCCGCTCCACCTCTCCATCATGGGCTGCGAGGTCAACGGGCCGGGCGAGGCGCACGACTCGCAGCTCGGCGTCACCTTCGGCAAGGGCGTCGGCATGATCTTCAAAGACGGCCGCCCCATGCGCAAAGTCTCCGGCGCCGACATCGTCGAAGCCTTCGTCGCCGAGGCCGAGAAGCTCGTCAAAGAGGGCGCGACGGCCCAGCCGGAAGCCGTGCCTGAACTGGTTCAGATTAAATAGCGGTAGATAAATTTCACCACAGAGACACAGAGGCACAGCTTGAAGCGATAGCTCAACAAGCTGTGCCTCTGTGTCTCTGTGGTGAAAAGTTTTTCAGTCGGCGGACATCGAGAGGAAGAGTGCGTCGGTGGCGGCGCGGCGGTTGACGTTGACGGCGAGCTGGCCGCGCAGCTCTTCGATGCGCGTGAGCCAGGAGGCCGCGCGCGCGGGCCGCAAGCCCTCGGCCAGCCGCGCGAGCCGTTCGCGCAAATCCTGGTTGACGAGCGCGCCGCGCCCGCCGAGCGCGAGCAGCCACAGGTCGCGCACGAGTATCTCAAGCGCGTCGAGACGCGGCTCGTACTCCTCCTTGTTCTTCGCGTCGCCCAGCTCCTCCGCCGCACGCAGCAGCCGCGAGCGGTCGCCGCCCGCCGCCAGCGCCTCGACGACGCCGAGCATCGCGTCGCGCCGCGCGCGGTACGTGTCGAGGTTCAGGCCCAGTGCGACGCCCGGCCGCCCCGACGCGAGCTGCGCCGCGAGCCTCGCCTCCGCGCCCGCGCGCTTGCCGTTCTTCACGAGAAAGCTCTCCAGCTCCTCGGCCGCGAGCGGCGCGAAGCGCACGGTCTGGCACCGCGAGCGGATGGTCGGGAGCAGGCCCGAGGGGCGCGACGTGATGAGGATGATGTGCGTGGTCGGCGGCGCCTCTTCGAGCGTCTTGAGCAGGGCGTTCGAGGAGGCTTCGTTCAGGCTCTCGGCGTTCTCGATGACGAAGACGCGGGCCGCGCCCTCGACGGGGCGGAAGTTGCTCTCGCGTTCGAGGTCGCGGATGGCGTCGACGAGGATGTTGCGGTTGTAGGGGCGGACGAGGCCGACGTCCCTGTGCTCGCTCCAGATGACCTTCTTGTGCTCGTCGCGCTCGTCGGCCGCCGGGTACTGAAACTTCGAGATGCGCGCGCACGCCGCACACGCGCCGCAGCCCTCGACGCCGCGCCGCTCCTTACAGTTCAGAGCGCGCGCCAGCTCAAGCGCGAAAGACTTCTTCCCCAAGCCCTCCTCGCCCGCGAACAGCAGGGCGGCGGGGACGCGCCCCTGCCGCAGCATCCTCCGCAAAGTCTCCTTCGCGCGCTCGTTGCCGACGAGTGAGTCAAGCATGGTAAGCAGCAGGCAGATAGCAGTAGGCAGTTGAAGACATTATTGATGAAAAGGTCGGGTTGATCATTCAACGTCCGTCACGCGGGGCGGCTGCCTGCTGCCCTCTGCCTACCGCCTACTCTCCAAAAAGGGCATGACGATGCGCATGACCTGCGCCTGCGTCTCCTGGACGGAGCCGTTGGCGTCGATGATGCGGACGCGCTCGGGCTCGGCGTGGGCGATGCGCTGGTAGGCGTCGCGGACGCGCGTGTGGAAGGCCGCGTCCTCCGCGTCGAGGCGGTCGGGCTGAAGCCCTTTGCTCGAACGGCGCTGCGCGCGCCGCTGGCTCTCGTCCACCGGCAGGTCGAAGATGAGCGTCAGGTCGGGCATCAGGCCGCCCGTCGCCAGGGCCACCAGCTCGGAGATGATCGCGTCGGGGAAGCCGCGCCCCGCGCCCTGGTAGGCGACCGTGGCGTCCGCGTAGCGGTCGGAGAGGACGACGTGGCTCGACTCGAGCGCGGGCCGGACGAGCGTGCGGACGTGCTGCGCGCGGTCGGCGGCGTAGAGGAGGAGTTCGGCGAGCGGGTCGACCTGCTCCTCGGCGTCGAGCACGAGCTGCCGGATGCGCGAGCCGAGGGGCGTGCCGCCGGGCTCGCGCGTGGTGACGACCTCCTGCCCGCTCAGGCGCAGCTCGCTCGCGAGCATGCGGAGCTGGGTCGACTTGCCGCACCCGTCGATGCCCTCGAAGGTAATGAAAGCGGAGGCCAAGACTTCTTTAATTTCTCCGTTCGGAATCGCGCCGGTGGGGCCGGGGCGTTCAGCTGTCCGTGCGGTGTGGCGCGTCGCCGCCCGCGTCGTGGGCGTGGTCGGACTGGTGCGGCGGGCGGTGTTCGCCCGAGGGGCGGCGCGCGTGCTGTATGGTCGAGATGGCGTGCTTGAAGATGAGCTGCTCCTGCGACGCCGATTCGAGCAGCACGGAATATTTATCGAAGCTGCGGATACGCCCCGAGAGCTTGGCGCCGTTCATCAGGTAGATCGTGACGGTCTCCTTCTCGCGGCGCACGGTGTTCAGGAACGCGTCCTGTATGTTCTGGGGAGTTGATTTTGTGTCCACAGACGCCCCCGCTTGAAAATGAGTGGTACTCTGGGTTCGGACAGATTACACCCTACCTCTTCAAAGTTCAAAGTTTAACCGTCAAAGTTGACAGAAATACAAAACTTTCGGCGGATTGAGCTCATTCAGAGGCCGAGCCGGCGCGAGACTTCCCCCAGGACGGCCGGGTCTTCGCCGAAACCTTCGACCCACTCGGCGCCCGCCTCGCGCCGGAACCACGTGAGCTGCCGCTTGGCATAGTGGCGCACGTCGAGCTTCGTCTGCTCGACGGCACTCTCGAGCGTGCGCTCGCCGCGCAGGTACTCGACGACGCGGCGGTAGCCGTGCGCGCCGAGGGCGCTCCCCCCGGCGGGGACGCCGCGTTCGAGGAGCCCGCGCACCTCTTCGACGAGGCCGGCGCGGAAGTGCGCCTCGGCGCGCCGGTCGATGCGGCGGTAGAGTTCTGCGCGCGGCGGGTCGAGGACGAAGACGCGCAGGCGCTCGGCCTGCGGGGGCGGCGCGCCCCGTTGGGACAGGCGCGCCGAAAGCTTCTCGCCGGTCTGCAGACGGAGTTCGAGGGCGCGCTGGACGCGCGACCAGTCGCGCGGCGCGAGCTGCGTGGCACGCTCGGGGTCGAGTCTCTGTAGCAGACGGTGGAGGTGTTCGGGGCCGCGGCGTTCGCGTAAGTCGACGAGGCGGCGGCGGAGTTCGGCGTCCGTGGGCGGCGCCTCGAAGAAAGGCTCGCGCAGGGCGCGCAGGTAGAAGCCCGTGCCGCCGACGAGCAGGGCCGTGCGGCCGCGCGCCTCTATCTCTTCGAGCTGCGCGAGCGCGTCGCGCGCCCAGTCGGCGGCGGTGTAGTTGCGCTCGGGGGGGACGAAGTCGATGAGGTGGTGCGGGACGCCGCGCCGCTCGTCGAGGGGAACCTTGGCCGTGGCGATCTCGATCCCTTTGTAGACCTGCACGGAGTCGCAGTTGATGACCTCTCCGCCGAGGCGCAGCGCGAGCCCGATGCCGAGGTCGCTCTTGCCCGAAGCGGTCGGGCCGACGACGGCGACGATGGGCCGCCCGGTCTTCGTCTCTGCGCTCAAAGGGAGGGGGAGAAGAGCCGGAAGGCCAACACGAGCCAGGCGAGCAGCAGCAGCGCCAGCGCGCCGAAGAGTTGTGCGCGGGAGAGTCTCATCTCTTGGTCAGTAGAGTTTCGTCACGCTAACGCCCGTGTAGAAGTGCTTCAGAATCTTGTCGTACGACATCCCGGCGCGCGCGAGGCCGTAGGCGCCGACCTGGCACATGCCGACGCCGTGCCCCCACCCGCGCCCCGTAAAGGTGAATTTTAAGACCCGGCCGTTCTCGTCGAACGTGCGGTCGATGACGAAGAGCTGCTCGCGCAACCCGAGCGCCGAACGAATCCGGCCGCCGCGGACGTGCGCCGTCCCCGCGGTTCCGACGACTTCCAGATCGAGCACGCGCCCCGAGACGCCGCGGCTCCGCACGCGCAAATCCAGAAGCGTCCCGACCTCCGGTATCGAACGCGACAGGCGCGAGAGCACGCCCGAAGGCGTCAGAGACTCCGCCCAGTTCGCGAACCTCGACAAGTGGTCGGACGCAGCGCCGCTCTCCGCGGGGCGGACTTCCAGGTAGTCGACCTCGCCGCGCGCGTTCGTGTGGTAGACGACCGGCTCGCCGCCCACCAGACGCACCTCGCGCACCGGAAACAGAGCCTCGCCGAACGCGCGGAAGAGGTACGCGTCGGCCGCCGCCGTCACGCTCAAGTCTTTGCCCGACGCGGGTCGGAGCACGAACGAGTTGTTTACACCGATGCGCGCCCCCGCCTTCTGTAGGCGCAGAAGCCCGCGCCCTTCCAAGGCGTGTGCGACCGCGCGGAGCGTGCGCGCGCGCGTGAGCGTTTGTCGCGGGCGGAGCGTCCCGTCGGGCAGGAGCGAGAGGTGCCCTTCGCGCAGCATCGCGGCCACGTCGGCGCGGTTCTGCTGCGGCACCTCGTCCGCGTCGCGGAAGGCGAGCAGGTACTCAACGTCCGCGCTGTTGAGGAGCGTCGCCCCGCGGCTCTCTCCGTCGAGCGCGGCCGCGAGCGCCGTGGCGAAGCCCGCGGGCCGCGTCGCGTCTGTCCCGAATATCGGAGCGGGCTGCCGCGCGAGCGAGGCGACGCGGTTAAGCATCGCTCGCGCCTCTTCGGCCGTGACGTTGGAGGCGAGCCAGTCGTCGTTCAGGCGCGCGGGCAGCTCGAAGCCGTGGACGGCGAGCAGCGCCGCGTCGCGCGCGCTCGTCTGGTGCTCGGCCAGCTTGACGGAGGCCGGGTCGCGCGACGTGCGCAGTTCGAGCGCGGCGAAGTGGTCGCCCGCTTCGAGCGCGCACTCGCGGCCGCGCAGGTACGCGACGGGCGCGCCGCCGAAGATGTTCTCGCCGTTCTCTGTGCGGCCGCCGCAGGTCGAGGTGTAGAGGGCGTTGATGGGCGCGCCCTTGTAGGTCAGGATGCGGCCGCGCGTCTCGCTCACGGCGCGGTCGGTCAGGGGGTGCTCGGTCGAGCGCCCGCCGTAGACCTGCGAGCGCGTGTCGGGCGTGAGGTCGTACCCTTCCGCGGCGTAGCGGCCGAGGTTGCTGACGGCGTAGGTGCGCGCCGCGACGGCCTGCGCCTTCAATGCTTCCAGCTCGGGCCAGCCGCCGGGCGAGAGTTCGTTCGGCACGACGCCGCGCACGTACTCTTCAAGCGGGACGACGTTGACGACCGTCAAAGTCCCCTTCGAGTTGGCGAAGACTTCGATGCGCCCGCGGTAGGACTTCTCGTTGTAGCGAACCGAGTAGAGTTCCGGGTCTTCGGGCGCGAAGACGACGGGCGCGCGCAGGTCGAGCACGGGCTTCGCGGAGCCGGGCGCGTACAGGGCCTCGCCGCGCTCGGGCGCGGACGCGCGCGAGGTCAGGCGCACGCCGCCCGTGGTCGCGTCCCTGTTCGACGGAGTCGATGCGGCTTGGACTCCGCTCGGCTCGACGGGCGTCGGCGCGGGCAGCGCGGGGTAGGAGCGTGCCTCGACGCGTACGCGCGCGAGTTCGAGCGGGACGGGCTGTTCGGCCACGTCCGCGGCCTTGAGCGCGCTGCCGTCCGTCGAGACGGTGACGCTGCGCGCGCCCGTGGCGAGACCGATGCGGATGGAGGGCTCGCTCGTCAGGCGGACGACTTCCGGCTCAATCTCCGGAATCGCGGGCGCGCTCGTCGAGGTCGTCGGCCACTCCTGCGTCGAAGTCGCGCGGCGCGGCCTCGTGGCGGGCTGGCCGTCCTGTGCTCTGAGATTGAAAGTCGGCGAGACGAGGGCGCAGGTGAGCAGCGCCGCGGTCAGAAGTCTCTTGAAGGAGGAACGCATCGGGGTCTCGTGCTCACGTCAAGCGCCGCATTGGGAGGGGAGCGCTGTGTGGATTCTACAATAGACCCCTCATAAGTAAAGAATGATTCACCACAGAGACACAGAGACACAGCTTGTTGAGATATAGACTCCGAGCTGTGCCTCTGTGTCTCTGTGGTGAATAGCTCTAACTATGCCCCTCTAACTCTTCGACGGCGAGGGTGTGGAAGCGGCGGCGGACGCTGTTGATGTTGGCGAAGGGGAGCGGGCGCGCGTGCGTGCGGTTGGTGAGGAGGATGAAGATACGTTCGGTCGTCGGGTCGAGCCAGCAGCTCGTCCCCGTGAAGCCGAGGTGGCCGAAGGCTTCCGGCGGCAGGCGCGGCCCGGCCGTCGACTCGGGCGTCGCCGCGAGCTGCCAGGCGAAGGAGCGCGCCTCGTTGAGTCCTTCGGTCATGTTCTGGCGGAAGAGCCGGCAGGTCTCCGGCTTGAGCAGACGGGTCGTGCCCGCGAGGAACTGCGAGGCGAGCTGCAGAGTCTCGGACGCGTTCGAGAAGAGGCCGGCGTGCCCGGCCGAGCCGCCGAGGAAGTACGCGTTGCCGTCGTGCACCTCGCCCCAGATCGTCCGCTCGCGCCACTTCGCCTTCTCGGCCCCCGCCTGCGTCTCGCACATGCCGCGCTCGTATGCGTTCCCGCCCGACTCGCACGCGGCGATCTCGGGCTGAAGCGAGTGCTCCGGGTTGAAGAAGGTTCGTTTGAGTCCGAGCGGGTCGAAGATTTCGCGCCGGGCGAGGTCTGCGAACCGTGCGCCCGCGACCTTCTGCGCGAGGAGTCCGAGCGTGATGAAGCCGAGGTCGCTGTAGACGACGCGCCCGCCGGGCGCTTGTTCGAGCGGCTGCGCGGCTATGGTCTCCAGGACGCGGCCGGGGTCGCCGCCCGTCGTAATCTGTAAAGGCTGCCACGCGGGCAGGCCCGACGTGTGCGTGAGCAGTTGGCGGACTGTGACCGAGCGCTTGTCGTCTACGGCAAACTCTTCGAGGTACTCGGCGGCGGGCGCGTCCAAGCCGACCGCGCCGCGCTCGACGAGCCGGGCCAGAAGCATCCCCGTCACTAAGGGCTTCGTCAGAGACGCGAGGTCGTAGACGGTCTTGAGCGTCGCCGGGTGCCGCTCCGGCTCGCGCACGGCGTCGCCGAGCGCGTCCGCGAAGCGCACGCGGCCCTTTTCGGCGACGACGTAGACGGCCGAAGGGAAGTCGCCGGCCTCGATGCGCTCGGCGAGCAGTTCGTTGATTGTCGGGGAGGGGGTGGCTTGGTTGGCTGTCATCAGAACTGCAACTTCATGCCGGCGATGATGGGGTGTTCGTGGATGCGCGCCAGAAGTCTCTCCGCGAGCGCGAGCGCGTGGCGGCCCTCTTCGCCGGTGACGGGCGCGGGCCTCTGCGCGCGCGCCGCTCCGAGGAAGAGCTCGATCTCGGTGCGCAGGGGCTCCACGTCGACGATGTCCAGATTCCTGACCTGCACGCCGGGCCAGGAGCCGGTCGAGCTGGGCGGCGCGAGGCTGCTGATGGAGGCGTGGCGCGTGGCGTAATCGACGGCGACGTAGTCGTGCGGCTGGAAGAAGCGCATCTTGCGAATCTTCTCGGTGCCGACGCGCGAGGCGGTGATGTTGGCGACCGCGCCGGTGGCGAACTCGATGCGCGCGTTGGCTGCGTCCACGCGGTTCGTCAAGACGGGCAGGCCGACGCCGCGCACGTCCGTCACCTCGACGTCGTGGCCGACGAGCCAGAGGACGATGTCGAGGTCGTGAATCATCAAATCGAGCACCACGTCTATGTCGAGCGAGCGCGCGGTGAACTGCCCCACCCTGTGAATCTCGAAGTAGACTGGATGCTTCACGTGAGGCTTCAGGGCGACGAGCGCCGGGTTGAAGCGTTCGAGGTGGCCGACCATCAACGTCGCGCCGCCGCGCCGCGCGGCCTCGATCATTTGGTCGGCCTCTTCGAGCGTGCGCGAGATGGGCTTCTCGACGAGGACGTGCACGCCCGCCTCCAACAGCGCGCACGCGATCTCGGCGTGCGACTCGGTCGGCGTGGCGAGGCTCACGGCGTCCACCTCGCCGGAGAGCGTGCGCCAGTCGGGCGTCCAGCGCACGCCGCGCTCTTCGGCCACGGCGCGCGCGGTCGCCTCGTTGGTGTCGCAGACGGCGACGAACTCGGACTTGCCCTCGGCGGCCAGCGCCGCGTGTATCCGCGCGTGCTGCCGGCCCAGACTGCCGACGCCGATGACGGCGGTGCGAATGTTCAAATGTTCCTCCGGAACGCTGTCAGCGGTCAGCTTTCAGCCAGACCCGCGCGGTGGCAGGTGTGTTTGAACTGCGGGCTGACATGAATGATACTCGTCGGGATTGATAAAAAAGCATCTGGCTGAACGCTGAAAGCTGAATGCTGAACGCTTTTTCGGAGACTATACTTGCAACGTTTCCTGCTTGCAAAGCGCGCGTGGGTCGTGCTGTTCGGGGCGGTCTGCGCGGCATACTTCTACGGCCTCGGGGCGGCGCCTTTGATGGGGCCGGACGAGCCGCGTTACGCGCAGGTCGCGCGCGAGATGTTCGCGCGCGGCGACTGGGTGACGCCGACGCTCGGCGGACACACCTGGTTCGAGAAGCCCGCGCTGCTCTACTGGCTAATGGAGGTGGCCTACGGGCTGTTCGGCGTGACGGAGTTCGCGGCGCGCGCGGGTTCGGCGCTCGCGGGCGTGCTGACGGTGCTGCTGGCGGGCTGGGCCGCGCGGCGCGCGGAGTTCGAGTCGAGGGAAGACATGCGCGGTTTCGGCGTCACCGGCGCGGCCGTCGCGGCTTCGACGCTGGGGCTGCTCATCTTCGCGCGCGCTTCGAGCTTCGACATGCTCCTGACGGCGACGGTGACGGGCGCGCTCGTCTGCTTCTACTGTTCTGAGGTCGAGCGCGGCGTGGGGCGCAAGACGTGGCTGGTGGGCTTCTACCTGTTCGTCGGCGCGTCGCTGCTGGCGAAGGGGCTGGTTGGGGTCGTCATCACGGGCGCGGTGGTCGTCGTCTACTGTGTCTTTCGAAGGCGCTGGCCGGGACTGTTGAGACTGGGCGTGCCATGGGGCGCGCTGCTCGTCCTGATGGTGGCGGCGACGTGGTACGGGCCGGTCATCGCGCGCCACGGCCAGGTGTTCCTGGACGAGTTCTTCGTGCAGCACCACTTCGCGCGCTACTTCTCGAACAAGTACCACCACGAACAGCCCTTCTGGTTCTACCTGCCCGTGACGGTGGTGCTGGCGTTGCCGTGGACGGCGTTTCTCGTGAGCGGGATCGCGGGGGCCGCCGGGGTGAACGCCCGCGCGGAGGACGCGGCGAGCAAGTTGAGAGTCCTGGCGCTGGCGTGGCTGGTGGTGCCCGTGCTCTTCTTCTCCGCGTCGGGGTCGAAGCTGCCGGGTTACGTTCTGCCGGCGCTGCCGGGCGCGGCGCTGCTGGCGGGCGACGGGCTGCATCGCTACCTGCGCGGGGCCGGCGGGACGCTCTCGATGAGGCTGACGGGCGTCCTTGCGCTCATCGCCCTCGGCGCGGGCGTCGCGTTTCTGATCTTTCACGTCGGAGATGTCGGCGAGTCTTTGCGCGGACTCTCGCCTGTCTACGCGACGTCGCTATTGCTGCCGCCGGGGCTCGCGGCCACGGTCGCGCTCTTCGCGCCGGGGCGGAGGACTCTGTGCTCGATCACGGTCGTCAGCGCGACACTTCTGACGGTCGTGCTGGTCGTCGCCAGCGGCGTGCTCGGGCTCGCGACGCGGAAGGAGTCGATGCGGCAGGCGTTTATCGAGGCCGCCGCAGAAGGGTACGGGAGCCTGCCGGTCGTCAACCTGCACACCGTCGAGCGCACCTCCGAGTTCTACGCCGCCGGCCGCCTCGCCTACGGCGAAGACGGCGAGCCGCTCAAGCTCGAAGGCACGAATCAAATCTTCGAGTTCGCGCAGAGCAAAGGCGGCGCCGCCCTCGTCATCGTCCACCGCAACGACGAGCACCAGCTCTTCGAAGACCCGGCCCTCGAATCCAAACGCGTCGCCTTCAACGGCCGCCACGCGCTGGTTTATGTGAAGAGTAGGCAGTAGGCAGTGCAGAGGGTGTTGGGTGCTGGGTGTTAGGTGTTGGGTAAGAGCTACTTGCCCTAACCAGCACCCAGCACCTAACACCCAAAACCTTCTTACCGCCTACTGCCATCTGCCTACTGCCTACTTACCTCAACGTCCTGTCGAAGAAGTCTATCAGGCGGCGGTCGTAGGCTTCGTCCTCTTCGGCGGAGGCGGAGGCGAGGGCGAGGCCGGTGAGTTTAAGGTCTGTGTGCGTCTCGACGTTGGCGCGGGCGGCGAAGCAGTTGGCGAGCGTCTCGGTCGTCTGCTTCAGGCGGCCGGCGCCCTCGCCCGAGAGCAGGAGCACCTGGCGGTCGCCCAGGCCCTCGGCCAGGGTGCAGGCCGCGTCCGCCTTGTAGCGCCCCGCGAAGTAGACGCGCGTGCCGAGGCGCGCGAACGTTTGCAACAGGCGGTTGTCCAGGCCCGTCTGTTCGTGGACGGCCCCGGCCAGAACGTCGTCCGGCCCGTCCGGTACGGAGTCGAGCGCGACGGCGCGCACGGCCGGGTCGCGCTTCGCCGCCGTGAGCGCCGCGTAGGCGCCCATCTCGACGCCGTAGACGCCGAGGGCCGGCCCCGCCAGCGCGCGCCCCGCGGGCGACTTCAAGCCCCGGAGGTATTCGAGCGCGGCGAGCGCGTCCTCCGACTCCAGCCAGCCGAAGGAGGAGGTCGCGACCGGCGGCTGCTGCCCGTGGCCGCGCAGGTCTGGCAGCAGCACGGTCATGTTCGTCGTCTCGTTGATCTTCACGCCGAGGTTGAGGAGCCACGAGCGGTCTGCGCCGTAGCCGTGGAGCAGGAGGACGGCGGGCGCGCCCTCGGCCCCGCGCAAGAGCCAGCCGCGCGCGCTCGTGCCGTCGCGGTTGCCCCAGGTCTCTTCGGTGGCGCGGACGCCGCGGTCGCTCAGGCGCAGAAACTGTTCGGGCGTGACGAGGTAGGCGCGGCGCGGCGGGCGCGTCGCGGAATAGACCAGCCACACCGTCACGCCGACCACGGCGAGGGCGAGCAGAAGGAGGATGGGGAGCAGAGCCGTTAAGGCTTTCCGTCCGGTTCGGCGTCGAGGAGACATGGCGGCAGTATTGTACAGGTGCTCGGTGTTGGGTGCTAGGTGCTAGGTGGTTGCGTCTGGTAGAACGTGCATCTCACGCCTGTGGGTTCTTCCCCAGCACCTAGCACCCAGCACCCAACACCCCTTTTGCTTCTTCGTAGTCTTCGGGCGTGTTGACGTTGTCGAAGAGGTGGCGCGCGCCTGCGAGGTCGGAGAGTTCTTCGAACTGCACCCAGCGCGTGCGCACCTCCCCGAGAAGTACGCGCGGACGCAGCTCGCCCGCGCGGATGAGTCGCTCGGCCGCTTCGAGGCAGCGCGCGGCGTCGTAGAGCGCGCAGAGCGGCTGCGGCCGTCCGTCCTCCTGCAGCGGCGCGACCGCGTCCACTTCGTCAACGCGCAGAGACGCGAGCCGCCCGAAAAGCTCGGCCGTCACGAAGGGCAGGTCGCAGGAGACGACCGCCGCCCAGGGCGCTTCGCACGAAGACAGCGCCGCGTGCAGCCCGCCCAGAGCGCCCAGCCCTTCGTGCACGTCAGGCACGACCGGGAGGCCGTGCGACTCGACACCTGAACGTGAGCCGACGACGCGAACCCTGTTCGCGACAGTCGAAAGCGCGCCGGCCGCGACCTCGACGAACGTCCGGCCGCCGAGCCGCAGACGCGACTTGTCCTCGCCCATCCGGCTCGAAAGCCCGCCGGCCAGGATGAACCCTTCAATCTCTCCCACGCGGGAAAAGTAGTTCCTTTAAGGCTTTAACTCAAGCAACCCGCGGGGTTCGGGCCACATCCTTGTTGCGTCCAGATGTGGCTTGACCCTTCGAGAAAGGCACGGTTATAGTCGGAGCCCGAGCCGCCGCTTCGTTTAAGGTGTGCGCCCTCCCCCTGAGGTAATTTAATGAGAAGAAACGCCGTCGTCCTGTTCGCCCTCCTCCTCGCCCTTCAACTGACGGGTCTGGCTCAGGGCACAACTTCCGGTGCCTCGACCGCCTCGACCGCCTCGACCAAAGCCACCGAGTATTACCCGCTCGAAGACGTGCGCACGGGGCAGAAGGGCGTCGCGCGGACGGTCTTCGCCGGGTCGGAGCCGGAGGAGTTCGGCCTCGAAGTCCTCGGCGTGCTGCCCGGTTTCCCGGCGCCGCGCAAGTCCGTCATCATCGCCAGGCTCTCGGGGCCGCAGGTCGAGCGCACGAGTGTCTTCGCGGGCATGTCCGGCTCGCCCGTCTACATCGACGGCAAGCTCGTCGGCGCCATCGCCTACGCCTTCCCGTTCGCCAAGGAGCCCATCGCCGGCATCACGCCCATCAGGCAGATGGTCGAGATGTTCGAGCAGGGCCGCCAGTCGAGCGAGGGGCGCGACAAACTCGGCTTCCTGCGCGAGCCGCGCGCCGTCTCTTATTCACAGCTCTCGGGCCTCGACTGGAAGTCGAAGCTCCCGCAGGCGCAAACGGCGTCGGGCGTCAACTTCGTCGCGCCGGTCGCGACGGGTTCGCCCCTGGCGGCGCTCCTCGGCCAGCAGTTCGCGCCGATTGCGACGCCGCTCGTCTTCAACGGTTTCTCTCCGCAGGCGGTCGCGCAGTTCACGCCGCAGTTGCAGACGCAAGGGTTGATGCCGGTCTCGGGCATCGGCGGCGCCTCGGGCATCACCCCCTTAGGCAAGGTCACGGACAAGACGCTCGCGCCGGGCACGTCCGTCAGCGTCGAGCTGGTGCGCGGCGACTACTCGGTCGCGGCCTCGGGCACCGTGACGCACCGCGACGGCGAGCGCATCTACGCCTTCGGCCACCCGTTCCTGAGCCTCGGCTCGGCCGACATGCCGATGTCCGAGTCGTCGGTCGTGACGGTCATCCCGAACACGCTCAACTCCTTTAAGCTGGCTTCGGCGGGGCAGATGGTCGGCTCCATCTCGCAGGATCGCTCGACCGGCATCTACGGCCAGCTCGGCCACGCGCCGAAGATGATTCCCGTCACCATCAACCTCCACACGAGCCGCGACCACGTCGAGACCTTCCGCTACGAGGTCGCCAACGACGAGTTCCTGACGCCGCTGCTGCTGAACATGACGATCTACAGCACGCTCACTTCGAGCGAGCGCTCCTTGGGCGACGCGACCGTCAGCGTCCGCGGGAAGATCGAGGTGAAGGGGCAGGCGCCGATCACGCTCGAGCGCCGCTTCTCGATGCAGGGCGCAGGCATCGCGGCCGCCGGCTCGGTCGCCGCGCCGGTGCAGGCGCTCCTTGCGAGCGGCTTCGAGAACGTGGAGCTGGGGCCGGTCACGCTCGACATCGCCGCGACGGATGAGAGGCGGATGGCGACGCTCGACCGCATCGCGCTCGACCGCAGCGAGGTGCGTAGCGGCGAGACCGTCGAGGTGCAGGCTTACGTCCGCACGGAGTCGGGCAAGCAGTTCGTCCAGCGCATCCCCGTCCAGATTCCGGCCGACGTGCCTCCGGGCCAGCTCGTCCTCTTCGTCGGCGACGGCGGCACCCTGCAGCAGGCTTCGGCCTCGCAGAGCTTCGTCCCGCAGGACTTGGGCCAGCTCGTCGGGGCGATTAACAAGATGAAGAAGAACGACCGGCTCTACGTGAAGCTCTTCCGCATCACGACGGGCGCGGTCATCGGCACCGACGAGATGCCGAACCTCCCGCCCTCCTTCGTCGCCACGCTCAACAGCGACCGCGCCTCCGGCGGCTACACGCCGACGGTGCTCTCGCCGCTCGCCGAGCAGGAGCTGCCCGCCGCCGAGTACGTCGTCAACGGCCAGCAGCTCATCGGCATCAGCGTGATTCGGTAGAAGGTTTCTGAGGTAAAGACGAAGGGGCGGGGCTTATTGATAAGCCCCGCCCCTTTGCTTATCAGGTCGGCGCCGCCCGCTACCGCGGGTGGCCCTTTGCTGTTCGGGCGTGTCGTTCGCTATTTTCTCGACGAACGATAAAGAGATAACGCCGCTCCGACTCAGGCACTTGAACCGTCTCGAACGACAGCCTCTCACGCTCAAGCACCTCGCGCAGGCTCTCGCCACCGAACAGGAGCAGCGTCGGCACGCGGGCGGCCCAACTGATAAGTATGGGCAGGATTTCGGTGAAGCGCTCGATGGCGCGGCAGGTGAGGCGGTCGGCGGCGGGCAGCTCGACCTTCTCGAACCTTTCGGCGACGACGCTCGCGCGGGCGGAGAGCCCGAGTCTGGAAAGTGCTTCACGCAGGAAGACGGACTTCTTCTGCGAGGCTTCGACTAAGACCGCTTTCAGGTCGGGGCGGACGACGAGGCAGGGGATTGCGGGCAGCCCCGCGCCGGAGCCTACGTCGAGAAGCGATGCGCCGACGGGTAGATAGGGAAGCGCCGTCAGCGATTCGAGCACGTGGCGCGTGGCGAACTCGGCGGGCGCGCAGGGCGCGACGAGGTGGAGGCGCGGGTTCCAGGTCGCGACCAGCTCGAAGTAGTCGCCGAGTAGAGTCCGCGCGTCTTCGCCCAGTTCCACGCCGAAGCGCCCAGCGTGCTCCGCCAGCGCTTTGTCAAACTCGCCGCGTGGTGTAAGTTTTCGTTCGGCCATCTCCCCGAATCCCTGTCCGAAGCTTAGCGGATGTCAGAAGCAAATAACAGCCCCGTCCCCGACACGCGCGCGCTCGCCGAAGAGCACGAGCGCCTCGGCCGCGCCGCCCTCCGGCTCATCACAGACTACGCGCGCTCGCTCGACGACGCGCCCGTCTGCTCCGAGGCCACGCCCGAGCAGCTCATCGAACTCTTCGACGAGCCGCTCCCCATCGAAGGAAGCAGCGCGGAGGAGATTTTCAAGCATGTCGAGCGCGACCTCATCCCGCACGCGATGAACATCCCGAGCCCGCGCTACTTCGGCCTCTTCAACCCGACGCCCCTGCCGGTCGCGGTCTGGGCCGACGTCGTCGCCTCGGCCCTCAACCAGAACGGCGCGGCGTGGCGGAACTCGCCTTCGATAAGTGTTATTGAGGCGCGCGTCCTGCGCTGGCTCTGCCAGTTGATAGGCTACGGCCCCGAGTCTTTCGGCACTTTGACGAGCGGCGGGTCGGAAGCGAACCTCGTTGGCCTCAAGTGCGCGCGCGACCGCGCCCTGGAAGGGGCGCGCGACCGCGGCCTGCGCGCTGACGGCTCGAACGGGAACCTGATCGTCTACGCCTCGGAGCAGTGCCACTACTCCTTCGTCAAGAGCGTCGACATCCTCGGCCTCGGCCGCGAGAACCTGAGAAAGATAGACACGGACGAGCGCTTCCACATCCGCACAGACCTCCTGCGCGCGGCCGTCGAGCGGGACTTAAGCGAAGGGCACACGCCCGTCTGCGTCGCGGGCGCGGCGGGCGCGACCTCGACCGGCGTCGTAGACCCCCTGGACGAGCTGGCCGACCTCGCGCGCGAGTACAAGCTCTGGTTCCACGTGGACGCGGCCTACGGCGGCGCGCTCGCCTTCTCGGAAAAACATAAGTGGAGACTGCGCGGCATCGAGCGCGCGGACTCGGTCGCGTTCGACCCGCACAAGTGGATGTTCGTCCCCTTCGAGTGCGGCGCGCTGCTCGTGCGCGGCGGCGGGCGCGTGCTGCGCGACGCCTTCGACATCACGCCCGAGTACCTGAGCGAGAACCGCGGCGGCGCGGACGTGGAGTACGACTTCTTCCGCTACGGCCAACTGGGGACGCGGCGCGGGATGGCCCTGAAGGTCTGGGCCGCCATGAAGTCGCTCGGCGTGCGCGGCTACGCGGAGGTGGTGGACAGGCAGGTCGAGCTGGTCAACTATCTCGCTTCACGTTTCGACGAGTCGGAAGAGTTCGAGCGCGTCGGAGAGGTCGAGACGGCGCTCTGCTGCGCGCGCTTCCTGCCCGCCTGGGCGCGCGCGAAAACTCCGGCGGAGCAGGACGAGTTGCAGCGCGCACTACAACAGCGCGTCGAGCGCTCGGGCGGCGCGTGGCTGGCGACGACCGTCCTGCACGGCCGGCGCGCGCTGCGCATCAACGTCAACAGCTTCCTGACCGAACGCCGCCACATAGACTATCTGGTAGAATTGCTCCGCCGGGAAGGCTCGAAGCTGATGCGGGAGGGGGGAGAGTTATGAAGCCGAAGACCGTACGCGTGTCCCTGCTCTGTCTGGTCTGTCTGCTGTCCGCGCTCGCCCCCGCGGCGGCCCGGAACAGGATTCTGCCGAGGGCGCAGCAGCCGAAGAAGGCGAAGCCGGCGGCGGCGGTCGCGTCCGAGCGCTGGCTCGAACGGCTGAACTCGCGCGCGGACTTCGACCGCATGGCGCGCGTCTACAACGACCAGCCGTACGCCCTGCCGCACGTCATCTTCGTCATCGACCGCAAGAACGGCGACAAGATTTACTACGCCAACTCGAAGCGCTTCCGCTTCCACCAGGACTTCGTCAACGGCACGTACCTCTCGCTCGAACGCGGCCCCGACTTCTTCAAGAACAACTACCTGAAGTCCAACCGCCGCTTCATCCTCGGCACGCTCGCGTGGCAGCAGCCCGTCAAGCGCTACACGTTCGAGTTCTGGGAGGGCGACCTCATCCCGGCCGAGCTGATTAAGCTCACGGCCGACACCATCCGGAAGACCTTCTTCGACACGGTCGCCTACAAGCCGAACTCGCTCCGGCAGGAGCAGGACTCGGCGGGCATCGCCGGCCTCGACCGCGTCACGCAGAGCGACATCGCGCGCGAGCAGGAGTACCAGCCGCTCAACGTCGCCAAAGGCATCGGACGCATACACATCATCGACAAGCTCGACGACCACGTCGAGATCGGCTCGAACGAGATTCTCGTCCTCAACGAGGTGCCCATCTCCTTGCCGCCGGTCGCGGGCGTCATCATCTCGAAGCCCTCGACGCCGCTCTCGCACATCAACCTTTTGGTGAAGGGCTGGGGCGTGCCGAACGCCTACATCAAGAACGCGAACGAGCTGCTCAAGCAGTACGACACGTGGTGGGTCACGTTCGAGACCTTAACGGACAAGTACACCATCAAGAAGGCAGACCTGGAGGAATTGAGGGCGTACCAGAAACAGCAGATCATAATCCGTAAGAAGATGACGCCGCGCTTCAACCTCGACGAACAGCGCCTGCTCGACCTCGGGCTTCAGCGCGCGCGGATGGCCGACGCCTACGGCTCGAAGTCCGCGAACCTCGGCGAGGTGGCGCGCTCGCGCCTGCCCGGCGTGACGGTGCCCAGCGGCTTCGGCATCCCAATTCACTTCTACGACCAGTTCTTGCAGGAGAACGGCCTCGACGACGCGCTCGTCGAGATGATGGGCGACCAGAAGTTCGTCCACGACCCGGCCTACCGCCGCGAGAAGCTGGCGGCCATGCGCGAGCGCTTCAAGCAGGGGAAGGTGAGTGACGAGCTGCGCGAGGCGCTGCTGAAGAAGGTGCACGCCGAGTACGCGGGCAAGGGCCTCTTCGTGCGCAGCTCCTCCAACGTCGAAGACCTGCCGAACTTCAACGGCGCGGGGCTCTACGACACCGTGCCGAACGTGAAGGACGACGAGAAGCTCGTCGAGGCCGTCAAGACCGTCTGGGCCTCGCTCTGGAACTTCGAGGCGTACGAGGCGCGCGAGCGCGCCAACATCGACCACTCGAAGGCATACATGGGCGTGCTCGTGCAGGAGGGCGTCAACGCCGACAGCGCGGGCGTGATGATTACGACCGACCCGTTCGACTCGGACAACCGCGGCGCCATCTACATCAGCGCCAAGCGGGGCTTAGGCATCAAGGTCGTCGAGGGCAAGCGCATCCCCGAGCAGATCATCTACGTCGCGCGCTCCAACTCGGTCAAAGTCCTGACGCGCTCCGAAGAAGAGAGCCTGCTCACCTTCGACGAGGCGGGCGGCGTCAAGGAGGTGCCCATCTCGGGCGAGCGCGCTGTCCTGACCGACGAGGTCGTGCGCAAGCTGGCGCGCGCCGCCTCGCAGATCAAGACGGTCTTCGGGGGGCGCGAGCAGGACATCGAGTGGGTCTACATGCGCGGGCAGATCTACATCGTGCAGTCGCGCCCGTTCGTCCAGGGGAGTTGAAGGTTCGTATGCAAATTATCTCGCGCAAAAGGCGGGCGGCCGTCCCGGCCCTCACTCTGCTCGTCGCCCTCTGCGCGCTCCAGGCGGGCTGCCGCGGGCAGAAGTCGGCCAACCCGGCCCCGAACCAGACGGCCAACGCGCAGCAGGCGGCCCCGGCCGCGCCCGAAGACATCGCGCAGCTCGACGCGGACATCGACCGACTTGAGAAGCAGGCCGAGCGCAACCCGGCCGACGAGGAGACGCAGGACGAGCTGGCCCGCGTCTACGTCAGGCGCGCGAAGGCCGAGCAGGGCGGCGGCCGTTACCAGGAGGCGCTCACAGACTACCAGCGCGCGCTGCGCCACGACCCCGACAACGAGGAGGCGCAGGGCGGCGCCGCGGCGATGGATCAGCAGCTCGGCGGCGACAAACAGGAGGACGAGAACGGCGCCCCCGCCCCGCTCCCCATCACCCCCAACGTCGCCGACGAGGAGGGGAAGCCGGCGGCCACCCCGACACCTAAGAAGGGTGATAAGTGATGAGTGATAAGAGGAAGGCAAGGCGCTTCTTCCCCTTATCACCTCTTATCACTCATCACTTATCACTTATCACTCATGCTGATTATTCCGGCAATCGATCTCAGGGACGGGAAGTGCGTGCGGCTGACGCAGGGGCGGCGCGAGGAGTTGAAGGTCTACGACGGCGAGCCGACGGAGATCGCGAAGGGGTTCGAGGAGGCCGGCGCGCGGATGCTGCACGTCGTCGACCTGGACGGCGCGTTCGCCGACAAGAACGGCCTGAACCGGAAGGTCGTGCGGCGCATCATCCGCGCCGTCGGGATTCCCGTCCAGTTCGGCGGCGGCCTGCGCAGCGTGACCGACGTGCAGCAGTTGATCGAGTACGGCGCGGCGCAGGTCGTCGTCGGCACGCTCGCCGCCGAGTCGCCCGAGACCTTAGAGATGTTCGTGCAGCTCTTCGGCCTGCGCGTCTGCGTCGGCATCGACGCGCGCGAGGGGATGGTCTTGACGCACGGCTGGGAGAAGGGGGGCCGCCTGTCGGCCGTCGCGCTCGCGCGGCGCGTGGCCGACGCGGGCGTCGACCGCATCGTCTACACCGACGTCTCGCGCGACGGGATGCTCGCGGGGCCGAACCTCGAACAGACTTGCAACATCGCGCGCGAGTCTGGTTTGAGGGTGACGGCTTCGGGCGGAGTCTCTTCGCTCGAAGACATCACGAAGTTGAAGACCATCTCGCAGTGCGGCGTCGACAGCGTCATCGTCGGCAAGGCGCTCTACGAGGGGCGTTTCACTCTGAAGGAGGCTCTGAAGGCCGCATGACGGAAGAGAAGCAGAACGTCTTCGCCGAAGGCATTCTCAAGGGTCGGGTCGCGTTCGTGACGGGCGGCGGCACGGGGATTACGGGCGGCGTCGCGCGCGCGCTCGCCGAGGCGGGCGCGCAGGTCGCGCTCGTCAGCCGCAAGCTCGAACACCTCGAGCCGGCGGCGGCGAAGATTAACGAGGCGGGCGGCGAAGCTTTGGCCGTCGCCGCGGACGTGCGCGACTACGCGGCGGTCGAGCGCGCGCTGGCCGAGACGGTCGAACGCTTCGGCCGCGTCGACATCGTGGTCAACGGCGCGGCCGGGAACTTCCTCTGCAAGGCCGAGGAGCTTTCGCCCAACGGCTTCGGCACCGTCGTCGACATAGACCTCAAGGGCACCTTCAACGTCTGCCGCGCGGCGTTTCCAGAGTTGAAGAAGAACCGCGGCCAGATTCTCAACATCAGCGCGACGCTTCACTACCTCGGCACGCCCTTGCAGCTCCACGTCTCCGCGGCGAAGGCGGGCGTGGACGCCCTCACGCGCAACCTCGCCGTCGAGTGGGGCGCGCAGGGGATAAGGGTCAACGCCATCGCCCCCGGCCCCATCGAGGACACCGAAGGGATGAGCCGCCTCGTCCCCGAGCCGGTCAAGGAACGCCTGCGGCGCAACATCCCGCTCGGCCGCTTCGGGCGCATCCGCGACGTGGAGCAGTGCGCGGTCTTCCTCTGCTCCGCCGCCGCCGCCTACATCAACGGCGTCGTCGTTGTGGTGGACGGCGGACACTGGCTCAATAGTAGGGGGCTGGGTGTTGGGTTCTAGGTGCTGGGGAAGAACCGGAGTTTAACCAGCACCCAACACCCAGTGCCCAGCACCCATTTTTTATGATTAGCCTTCAGCCTGCGACATTCGAGGAGTTCGAGCGCGAGGCGGCGCGCGGCAACGTCGTGCCGGTGGTGCGGAGCGTGCTCGCCGACTTGCAGACGCCGGTCGGCGCCTTCCTGCGCGTGGCGGGCGCGGCGTCGCACGCCTTCCTGCTCGAATCGGTCGAGGGCGGCGAGCGCATCGCGCGCTACTCCTTCATCGGCGCCGACCCCGAGCTGGTAGTCCGAGGGCGCGGGGACACGACTTTCGTCGAGCGCGGCGGCGAAGTGGAGGAGCTGCGCGGCGTGCTCGCGACCGACTTCCTGCGCGACTACTTCCGCGCGCGCAAGCTCGCGCGGCGCGCGGGGCTGGCGCCGATGGCGGGCGGCGCGGTCGGCTACGTCGCCTACGACGCGGCGCGCTGGTTCGAGCCCGTCCTGACGAAAGACCTGCGGCCGGCCGAGGGCGCGGACGACGCGGTCTTCATGCTCTTCCGCACCGTGCTCGCCTTCGACCGCGTGCGGCAGCAGATCGAGATTACGTCCTGCGTCATGACCGAGGAGGCCGCGGAGAACCGCGAGCGCCTGCGCGAACTCTACGACGCGGCCGTGGCCGAGACCGGGCGCGTCGAGAAGCTTCTGTCGGAGGTCGCCTCCGCGCCTTCGCTCGTCGGCGAGAAGGCCGTGGCCGAAGAGGAGCGCGGGCGGTTCGAGTCGAACTGGTCGCGCGAGGAGTTCGAGTCGTCGGTCGTCAAGATCAAGGAGCACATCGCGGCCGGCGACTGTTACCAGGCCGTCCTGTCGCAGCGCTTCTCGAAGTCCTGCCACGTCGACCCGGTGCAAATCTACCGCGCGCTGCGCGCGACGAACCCTTCGCCCTACATGTACTTCCTGCGGATGGGGCGCGAGACGGTCGTCGGCGCCTCGCCAGAGATGCTCGTGCGCTGCCGCGGACAACGTCTGGACTACAGGCCCATCGCCGGCACGCGCAAGCGCGGCGCGACCGAGACCGAGGACTGGCTGCTCGGCGAAGAGCTGAAGGCGGATGAGAAGGAGGTGGCCGAGCACGTGATGCTCGTCGACCTCGGCCGCAACGACCTGGGCCGCGTCTCGGACTACGGCTCGGTCGAGGTGGGCGAGTTGATGACGCTCGAACGTTATTCGCACGTCATGCACCTCGTCACGTCCCTGCGCTCGCGCCTGCGCGACGACCGCGACCGCTTCGACGCGCTGGCGGCCTGCTTCCCGGCGGGCACCGTGTCGGGAGCGCCCAAGGTGCGCGCGATGCAGATTCTGGCGGGCCTCGAGCCGACGCCGCGCGGCGTCTACGCCGGGGCGGTGCTCTACGTGGACTACGCGGACAACCTCGACTCGTGCATCTCGATCCGCACGGTCGTCGTCCGCGACGGCGCGGCGCACGTCCAGGCCGGCGCCGGCATCGTCGCCGACTCGGTTCCGGAGCGCGAGTACGAAGAGACGGTCAACAAGGCCCGCGCGGTGCTTAATGCAATCGAGATGGCGGAGAGAGGCTTGTGATTGCTGGGAGCGCGGGCATCCCTGCCCGCATGAGCGCGAGAGCGCGAAGGCCGTGAGACTTGATAACTCAACGTCGAGGTTAAGAGTGAGACGGTCAGCGTGCTAAAGCACGCTAGCGGGCAGGGATGCCCGCGCTCCCAGCTTTAGCAGTTATGAACATCAGACGCTTTACATTTTTGATTTTTGCCTTCTGCCTTTTGCCGCTTGCCTTCACCGGCTGCGGCAACCCGACCGCCGACCGCGACATCAGTCCGGACACGGCGCGGCGCGAGTTGTACCTGCGCGGGTACGCGTACAAGGAGCCGGACTTCCTGAACGCGGCGAAGGAGGGGCGCGAGGTCGGCGTCAAGCTCTTCCTCATCGCGGGCATGAGCCCGGAGGTGCGTAACCAGGAGGGCGAGACGCCGCTGCTGCTCGCCGCGCGCTACGACCACGCGAAGGCGGCGCGGGCGCTGCTGGAGCGCGGGGCGGACGTGAACGGGCGCGACCGGCGCGGCTTCACGCCGCTCATGCGCGCGGTGCTCAACGGCTCGGAGGAGACGGTCAGGACGATCCTCGAATTCAAGCCCGACCCCGGCGCGCAGACCACAGACCCCGAGACGCGCGGCTCGACGGCGCTCATGTACGCGGTCTCGAAGAGCCGGCCCGAGGTCGTCGAACTCCTGCTCGACGCGGGCGCCGACATCAACCAGGTGGACGAGTCCACCGGCACGGCCCTGACGTGGGCCGTCTACTTCGACCAGGAGGCGCTCGTCGCGCGCATGCTCGAACGCGGCGCCGACCCGAACGTCGCCAACGCGGGCGGCGGCACGCCCCTGATGACGGCCGCGCTCAAGGGGCGCGAGCGCGTCGTCCGCCTCCTGCTCGAACGCGGCGCAGACCCCGCGGTCAAGGACAAGACGGGCAAGACGGCGCTCGGCTACGCCGCCGAGGCGCGCAGCCCCGAAGTGCAGAAGGCGCTGCGCGAGGCGGAGTCGTCGAAGAAGAAGGCTTGAGCCTTAAGAATTTCAGATTTCAAATTTGAATTCTCAAATCACGTCATGGGCGAGAAGGTTCTCTTAATCGACAACTACGACTCGTTCACCTACAACCTCGTGCAGTACCTCGGCGAGCTTGGGGCGGAGGTCGAGGTGCGGCGTAACGACGAGGTGTCGGTGCGCGAAGTCGAGGGCGAGATCAGGCCGGAGCGCGTGGTCGTCTCGCCGGGGCCGGGGACGCCGGACGAGGCGGGCGTGACGCTCGAGCTGATCGCGGCGCTCGCGGGGCACGTGCCCGTGCTCGGCGTCTGCCTCGGCCACCAAGCCATCGGCCAAATCTTCGGCGGGCGCGTCGTGCGCGGCCCCCAGCCCGTCCACGGGAAGCCCGCGGAGATTTGCCACGACGGCCGGACGATCTTCGAGGGCTGCGAGTACCGCTTCCCGGCCGCGCGCTACCACTCGCTCGTCGTCGAGCGCGAGACTCTGCCCGACTGCCTCGAAGTCTCCGCGACCACGCCCGACGGCGTCATCATGGGCCTGCGCCACCGCCGCCTCAAGGTCGAGGGCGTGCAGTTCCACCCCGAATCGATCCTGACGTCCGAAGGCAAAAAGCTTCTCGCGAATTTTTTGAAGCTTTAAATCTTCGGAGACTTTAATATATAGGAAGAGAATTTTAACCACAGAGCCGCAGAGACACAGCTTGATGCACTTTGTCTTTAAGCTGTGTCTCTGTGTCTCTGTGGTTAAATACTTCTGATTTACACGCGACCGGGAACTGCAATAAGCTGCCAGTGCTTTATGGCCGACGAATCGCAAAGAAAGAAGACCCTGCCGCAGTGGCTTCTGCCGACGCCCGCCCGCAGGGACGAGCGCGCGGGGCCGCCGCTGCGCGAGTTCACCCTGCGCCTGATGCGCGGCGAGGACTTGAAGAGGGAAGAGGCGGCCTCTTTGTTGGACGCGCTGCTCGACGGCACGGCGACCGACGCGCAGATCGGCGCGGCCCTGGTCGCTTTGGCCGTGAAGGGCGAGACCGTCGAGGAGTTGGCGGGACTCGCCTCCTCGATGCGCGGGCGCGCGGTGCGCATCAGGGCGCGGCACGAGCGCTTCGTCGACACGGCGGGCACGGGTTCGAGCGCGGCGAAGACCTTCAACGTCTCGACCGCGGCGGCCTTCGTCATCGCGGGCGCGGGGCTGCCCGTCGCCAAGCACGGGAGCCGCGCCGCGACCAGCCGCTCGGGGAGCGCGGACGTTCTGACGGCGCTCGGCGTCAACGTCTCGGCGCCGCCGGAAGTCTCCGAAGTTTGTCTGAACGAGTTGGGCGTCTGCTTCATGTTCGCGCCGCTCTACCACGGCGCGACCGCGCGCGTCGCGGGGGTGCGAAGGGAGCTGGGAGTTCACACGACCTTCAACCTGCTCGGGCCTTTGACCAACCCCGCGGGCGCGCCGCGGCAGGTCATCGGCGTGTGGCACGAGGCTCTGGTCGAGCCGCTCGCGCACACTTTGAGGGCGCTCGGGTCGGAGCGCGCGTGGGTCGTCCACGGGCTGGACGGCCTGGACGAGGTGACGCTCGACGGGCGGACGAAGGTCGCCGAGGTGACCGAAGGCGGCGTGCGCGTCTTCGAAGTCGCGCCGGAAGATTTCGGACTTGAGGCGTCCTCGCTCGAACCTTTGCGCGGCGGCGACGCGGAGGCTAACGCCGCGATCATCCGTTCGATTCTGTCGAGCGAGAGGCGCGACGCGGGGCGCGCGTTAGTTCTCTTGAACGCGGCGGCGGCGCTCTACGTCGGCGGCGCGGCCGAAGATTTGAGGGGGGGCGCGCGTCTCGCCGCCGAGAGCATCGACGGCGGCGCCGCGCTCGCGAAGCTCGAAGAACTCGTGCGCGCGTCGAAGGCAGAGGGTTGAATGTCGAGCGACATCCTTTCGAAGATTATCGAGCAGAAGGGGAGGCGGCTCGCCGACGCGAAGGCGGCGCGGCCTTTGGAAGAGGTGCGTGGTGCGGCCCTGGAAGTTCGCGCCGACGCCCGACCGCACGTCTTTCGTCAAGCGTTGGAGGACGCGGGGCGCGTGAACGTCATCGCGGAGTTCAAGCGCGCGTCGCCTTCGAAGGGCGAGATTCGCGGCGGCGCTTCCGTCGCGGAGATTGTGAGCGCGTACGAGCGCGGCGGCGCGGCGGCCCTTTCGGTGTTGACCGAGGAGGATTTCTTCCGCGGCTCGCTCGCAGACCTGCGCGAAGCCAAAACGCACACGCGGCTGCCCGTCCTGCGCAAAGACTTTGTCTTCGACGACTATCAGGTCTACGAGTCAGCCGCGAACGGCGCAGACGCGCTGCTGCTCATCGTCGCCGCGCTCGACGACGAAACGCTCGGGCGGCTGCTGCGCCTGACCGAAGACGAGCTGCACATGGATGCGCTCGTCGAAGTTCACACCGCGGGGGAGCTGGAGCGCGCGCTGCGTTTAGACGCGCGCATCGTCGGCGTCAACAACCGCGACCTGCGCACGTTCGAGGTCACGCTCCGGACTTCAATCGAGCTGTCGGCGCTCGCGCCCCCGGACACAATCCTTGTCAGCGAGAGCGGGCTGCGCGGCGCGGGCGACGTTGACCGCCTGCGCTCGTGCGGCTTCCGCGCCTTCCTCGTCGGCGAGACTTTGATGCGGGCCGAAGACCCGGAGGCCGCGCTGCGTTATCTCGCGGGCGCGGGCGGCTGGGGCGAGGCCGCGGTCTGAGGCACGTTGATGACTCACGTTAAGGTCTGCGGCATCACGAACCTCGAAGACGCGCTGGCGGCGCTCGACGCGGGAGCCGACATGCTCGGCTTCAACTTCTACGCGCGCAGCCCGCGCTACGTCACGCCCGCCGCGGCCCGAGAGATTGTCGAACGCCTCCCCGCGGGTGCTACCTGCGTCGGCGTCTTCGTCAACGAGGCCAGGCCCGCGGACGTTGAGCGCATCGCGCGCGAAGCCGGCCTCGGCGCGGCGCAGCTCCACGGCGACGAGACGCCCGAATACTGTCGCAGCCTGCGCGGGCTGAAGACGATCAAGGCGCTCCGCGTCGGCCCGAACTACGGCGCGGAGACGGCCGCCGCCTTCGACACCGACGCCGTCCTCCTCGACGCATACGTCCCCGGCGAGCGCGGCGGGACGGGCCACACCTTCGACTGGTCGCTCGCCTCACAGACCCGCGAGCGCGTCGCCAGACTCTTCCTCGCCGGCGGACTCACACCCGAGAACGTCGCGTCGGCCGTCGCCGCCGTCCGCCCCTACGCCGTGGACGTGTGCAGCGGCGTCGAGACCTCACCCGGAAGGAAGAGTCCCGAACTCATGCGCCGCTTTGTGAAAGCAGTAGGCAGGTAGCGAATAGCCGGGAACAATTAACCACAGAGACACAGAGACACAGCTTGATGCGGAATTACTCAACGAGCTGTGTCTCTGTGGTGAAATACCCTTTCGCTGTTCGGCCCGAATGTAAACACCGACAACTGCCTACTGCCGTCTGCCTTCTGCCCACTTTCCCCTTGACTCCTCTCCCACCACATCGGTTATTCTGGCCGTGAACAAGCAAGGGGTTCGGCAGCCGTGTCGAACCGGTTGCCCCGACTTTGCCTCCCGCCGTTTGGGCCGACGAGCATTACAATTTTCGCCCGAGTTCCCCGGATGACTGCCACCGCACGATTCATCAACGGCCGACGCGAGCCGACGCGCGACCAGGGCCGAATCCTGCTCGTGACCGACGACCCGCGCGTCGTCGCCTACGGCGCGGGACTCGAAGAGTACGGCTTCCACGTCGCGGGCGTGGCCGGCGGCGTCAAGGCGCTCGTCGCGCTCCACAGCGCGCGCCCGCACGTCGTCGTCGCCGACGCCTCGGTCAAGGGCGTCACCGCCACAGAACTCGCGCGCACGCTCTCCGACGCGCAGGAGCCGGTTCCCGTCATCGTCGCCGGCTTCGACCCCTCGACGCCCGAGCGGCGCGGCGCGGCGATGGCCGCCGGAGCTTCGGACTACTTTCGACTGCCCGAAGAGTTCGCCTTACTCGCGGCGCGCGCCGCACAGCTCGTCGGCTACAGGCTGACCGTCGACCGCCTGCGCGCGGAGGCCGACCGAGACTACCTGACGGGCCTCGCCAACCGCCGGCGCTTCCGCAAGGCGCTCGAACAGGAGGTCGAGCGCTGGCGGCGTTACGAAATCCCCTGCGCGCTCATGCTCCTCGACATCGACCACATGAAGCGCGTCAACGACACCTACGGCCACCCGGCCGGCGACCGCGTCATCCGCACCGTCGCCGAGGTGCTCGCGGAGCTTTCGCGCGACAACGACACGGCCGCGCGCCTGGGAGGCGAGGAGTTCGCGCTCCTGCTCGCGGGCGTCGGCCGCGACAAGTCTTTCGCCGCCGCCGAGCGCGTGCGCCTCGCCGTGGCCGAACAGCCTTTCGAAGAGGTCAGCGGCGGTGTGACTGTCAGCATCGGCGTCGCCTCCTGCCCCGACAGCGCGCGCACCGAGCGCGAGATTTTCGGCACCAGCGACGCCGCCCTCTACCGCGCCAAGCAGGAGGGGCGCAACCGCGTCGTCCTCGCTTCCGCCTCCGGCCCCGCCGTCGGCTCCAGAATTTAACCACAGAGACACAGAGGCACAGCTTGTTGAGTATTGCTCTAAAAGCTGTGCCTCTGTGTCTCTGTGGTTAATACTTCCTGTGAGGTGGCCCCGTTTCCAAAACGCTTCCGCGTGGGCTAGACTGTCGGCACAATTCTAACTTCAATGGGCGTGCAGAATATGAATCCAGACGCGGGCGGGCACTGGGGGCGCTACGGCGGGCGCTACGTGCCGGAGACCTTGATGGCGCCGCTCGAAGAGCTGACCGAAGCCTTCGACTCGGCGCGCGACGACGAGAGTTTTCAGCGCGAGTTCGAAGCGCTGCTCAGAGACTTCTCGGGCCGCCCGACGCCGCTCCACTACGCCGCGCGGCTTACAGAGCACGCGGGCGGCAATGCCGCGATTTACCTCAAACGCGAAGACCTCTCGCACACAGGCTCGCACAAGATCAACAACGCGCTCGGGCAAGTCCTGCTCGCGCGGCGGATGGGGAAGCGGCGCGTCATCGCCGAGACGGGCGCGGGGCAGCACGGCGTCGCGACCGCGACCGTCTGCGCCCTCTTCGGACTCACGTGCGTCGTCTACATGGGTTCCGAGGACGTGCAGCGGCAGGCGCTCAACGTCTTCCGCATGCGCCTGCTCGGCGCGGAGGTGCGCGAGGTGGACGCGGGCCAGCGCACGCTCAAGGACGCCATCAACGAGGCTTTGCGCGACTGGGTGACGAACGTCGCCGACACCTACTACCTTCTGGGCAGCGCGCTCGGGCCGCACCCGTACCCGCTCATGGTGCGCGAGTTCCAGAGCGTCATCGGGCGCGAGGCGCGCGCGCAGTTTCTCGAAAGGGAAGGGCGCCTGCCCGACGCGCTCGTCGCGTGCGTCGGCGGCGGGTCGAACTCGATAGGTCTGTTCCACCCCTTCTTGAAAGATGAGGGCATCCGCATGGTCGGCGTCGAGGCCGGCGGCACCGGCGCCGAACTGGGCCTGCACGCCGCGCGATTCAACCAGGCGGGAGGCGGCAAGCCCGGCGTCCTTCAAGGCACTCTGAGCTACGTCCTGCAGGACGAGCGCGGGCAGATCGCCTCGACGCACTCCATCTCCGCAGGCCTCGACTACCCTTCCATCGGCCCCGAGCACGCCTTCCTCCACGACGAGGGGCGCGTCGAGTACGTCTCGGCCTCGGACGAGGAGGCGCTCGAAGCCTTCGGCCTCCTCTCGAAGCTCGAAGGCATCATCCCCGCGCTCGAATCCGCCCACGCCGTCGCGCACGCGCTCAAGCTCGCGCGCGAGATGAAGTCCGGCGAGGCCGTCGTCGTCAACCTCTCGGGGCGCGGCGACAAGGACGTGCAGACCGTGGCCGGACTCACGAACGGAGAGGCGGCGTGAGTCGAATCGAAGCGGCTTTCAAAAAACTCCGCGCCGACGGCCGCGGCGGCTTCGTCCCATACATCACCGTCGGCGACCCAGACCTCGAGACCTCGCGCGCGCTCGTCGTCGAACTCGCGCGCGCCGGCGCGACGCTGATCGAGCTGGGCGTGCCCTTCAGCGACCCCGTCGCCGACGGCCCCGTCATCCAGCGCGCCGCCGAGCGCGCGCTGCGCCACGGCGTCGGACTCGTCGACGTGCTCCGGGTACTTGAAGAGGCGAGGAGCGAGACGGACGTGCCCGTCATCCTCTTCAGCTACTTCAACCCTCTCCTTCAGTTCGGCCTCGAACGCCTCGCCGAAGAGTGCGTCCGCGTCGGCGTGGACGGCGTGCTCGCCACAGACCTCGTGCCCGAAGAGTCTGCCGAATTCAACGGGGTGCTCAAAAGCCGCGGCCTCGACCAAATCTTCCTCGTCGCCCCGACGACCTCCGACGCGCGGCTCTCGATGATCGCCGGCCGCGCCAGCGGCTTCGTCTACGCCGTCTCGCGCGCGGGCGTCACCGGCGCGCGCGACCAGATGAGCACGGAGGCCCGCCGCCTCGTCGGGCGCGTGCGCGGCATCACAGACCTGCCCGTCGCCGTCGGCTTCGGCGTCTCCACGCCTCAGCACGTCGCGGACATCTGGGCCTACGCCGACGCCGCGGTCGTCGGCTCCGCCCTCGTCTCCGAGATAGAGAAGCACGCCGCGCAGACTGACCTCGTCACACGGGTCGGCGACTTCGCGCGCGCTCTGCTGCCCCACTGAAACGGGTTCTCGCGCATCAAAGGACGGTCTCTGAAAAGGCGCTCGACTTGAAACGTCCGGTGTCGTATATTGTCCCGGCTTCAGGACGCGCCTCCGGCTTCATCCCCGCCAGGGTGAAAAAAATATTGTTGCAAGCGTGAAACACTGTTCCATTCTCGCGTTGTTTGTGTTAGACTGTCCCGGTCTTCGTGGTTAAGACACACACATTTCAACAGCGTGAGAAAAGGGGACGAGAAAGAGTGGTAGCAAACATGGCTGACAGGCAGGGCGCCGACCGCGGCAAGGCGGTCGAGGCGGCGCTCGCGAACATCGAAAAGAAATTTGGCAAGGGTTCGATCATGCGCCTCGGCGACAAAGAGGTGATCGACATCCCGGCTATCTCGACGACCTCGATCTCGCTCGACGCCTCCATCGGCGTCGGAGGCATCCCTCGGGGCCGCATCATCGAAATCTACGGGCCGGAGTCCTCGGGTAAGACCACCCTCGCGCTCCACATCGTGGCCGAGGCGCAGAAGACGGGCGACGTGGCAGCCTACATCGACGCCGAGCACGCGATGGACTCGGAGTACGCCGGCAAGCTCGGCGTCAACATCGAGGAGCTGCTCATCTCGCAGCCCGACTCGGGCGAGCAGGCGTTGGAGATTGCGGAGGCTTTGGTGCGCTCGAACGGCGTCGGCGTCATCGTCGTCGACTCGGTCGCGGCGCTCGTGCCGCGCGCTGAGCTGGACGGCGAGATGGGCGACTCGCTGCCGGGCCTCCAGGCGCGCCTGATGTCGCAGGCGCTCCGCAAGCTGACGGCCATCGTCGGTCAGACGAACACCTGCCTCATCTTCATCAACCAGATCCGCGAGAAGATCGGCGTCATGTTCGGCAGCCCCGAGACGACGACCGGCGGCCGCGCGCTCAAGTTCTACTCGTCGGTGCGCCTCGACATCCGCCGCATCGGCGCGATTAAGGACGGCGACCGCGTCGTCGGCAACCGCACTAAGGTCAAGATCGTCAAGAATAAGGTGGCGCCGCCCTTCCGCGAGTGCGAGTTCGATATCATGTACGGCGAGGGCATCTCGCGCGAGGGCGACGTGCTCGACCTGGCGGTGGCGAACCGCGTCGTCGAGAAGTCGGGCGCGTGGTTCTCCTACAACAGCGAGCGGCTCGGCCAGGGCCGCGAGAACTCGAAGACGACTCTGCGCGAGAACGCGGAGCTGCTCGGCCGCATCCAGAACGACGTGAAGAAGGCTCTCGGCATCCCCGTCCACGGCGACGAGGCCGAGTAGCAGTAAAGTCGTAAGCCGTAAACCGTAAACCGTGACAGGAAGAAGGCGGGCCGCCTTTCTCCTGTCACGGTTTACGGTTTACGGTTTTTCGTGGATAATCGCGCGGCAAGAGACTCCGCTTTTAAAACTCTCTTCGCCTTAAACTGATGGAGCAGACTGTCCTCATCAAGGGCGGCACCGTCGTGACGATGGACGCCGCCGAAAGAGTTCTGGACGGCGACGTGCTCGTGCGCGGTCGCCGCATCGAGGCCGTCGGGGTCGACCTGTCCGCGGCCGCGGCCGACGTCTGTATCGACGCGCGCGGGTGCGCCGTCCTGCCCGGCTTCGTGCAGACGCACGTGCACCTCTGCCAGACGCTCTTCCGCGGCGCGGCCGACGACCTCGCCCTGCTCGACTGGCTCAAGCGGCGCGTGTGGCCTTTGGAGGCGGCGCACGACCCGGCCAGCTTGCGCGCCTCGGCGCGGCTCGGCGTGGCCGAAATGGTTCGGGGCGGGACGACCTGCGCGCTCACGATGGAGACCGTGAACCACACGGAGGAGGTCTTCCGCGTCGTCGAGGAGACGGGCTTCCGCGCCACGGTCGGCAAGTGCATGATGGACAAGGGCGACGAAGTGCCCGCGGGCCTTCGTGAAGAGGGCGAAGACTCGATCCGCGAATCGCTCGCGCTCCTTGAGAAGTGGCACGGCCGCGCCGAGGGCCGCGTGCGCTACTGCTTCGCGCCGCGCTTCGCCGTGAGCTGCACGCGCGGGCTGCTGGAGCGCGTGGCCACGCTCGCTCGCGCGCGGGGCGTGATGATTCACACGCACGCCTCGGAGAACGTCTCCGAGTGTGAGCTGGTCGAGGGCGAGACGGGGATGCGGAACGTCCTCTACCTCGACTCGCTCGGCATCTCCGGGCCGCACGTCCTGCTCGCGCACTGCGTCCACCTCGACGGAGAGGAAGTGGGCCTGCTCACTTCAGGGGGGACGCACGTCGCGCACTGCCCCTCTTCGAACATGAAGCTCGGCTCGGGCGTTGCGCCCGTCTCCGAGCTGCTCGCGCGCGGCGTCTCGGTCTCGCTCGGCGCGGACGGTGCGCCCTGCAACAACCGCCTCGACATGTTCACAGAGATGCGCACGGCCGCGCTCTTACAGAAGGTGAGCCGCGGCGCCGACGCACTGCCCGCCGCGCGCGTCCTGCGCATGGCGACCGCGGGCGGCGCGCGCGCCCTCGGCCTCGAAGGTGAGATCGGGAGCCTTGAGGCCGGCAAGCTGGCCGACATCACGATTCTCGAACTCGAACGCCTGCACACGACGCCTCGCCCCGAGGTCGTCTCGACGGTCGTCTACGCCGCGGAGGCGCGCGACGTGCGCGACGTGCTGATTGACGGCCGGGTGCTGCTGCGCGAAGGTCACCTACAAACGCTCGACGAGCGCGAGGTCGTCGCGGAGGCCGCGCGCCAGTACGAACTCCTCGCGGCGCGTTCCGGTATCTAAATTTTTAAGGGAAAATTAAAGTGCCAGCTCGAAGGTAGCGACGTGGGGGGCACGTACGGCGGTCGAGCTGGCACGGGCGGGCACTGTCGATGTTCGGGCTTCGGCTGGTTGTCCCTCGCGGAACGCACCGGCTGTTTGGCAACCGGCACCACCCTCAGACGCGACGGATTATACTCGCTGCCGAAAAATTGTCAACGTTTTTTTGTGACGCATTTGACAAAAAACGCAGGGAGGGCGCGCGTTTGACAGGTCGGTTTCGAGCCCCTATACTCTGCCTTCTGTTCGCGCGCCAAGCTTTAACGGCCAGGTAGCTCAGTTGGTAGAGCACGCGACTGAAAATCGCGGTGTCGGCGGTTCGACTCCGTCCCTGGCCATCAAAAGAATCTGAAGCACGACGGGCGTCCTCCGGGGCGCCCGTTCTTCTTTGCCTCGACACCGCCCGCGCCCCCTTCGAAGACAGACCTTCAAGTCTCTCACAAAAAACTTCGGCCGCGACGTGATCCCTTCTCGCAAACTTTTACGCGTTGTCAGGCGGGACGCGAGACTCCGTGTCTCGCCACAGACTCATCGCCGCGCGCCGCTTCATACCTTTTTCCACGGCGCGCTGCCCTGACACAGAAAGGCTTACTTCATGAGCACCCAACGCAATCATAAAGGCCTCGTCAACCACGCCGCGTTCAGACTCCTCGCCTTCGCCCTCTTACTCTTCTCCTTCGCCGCCGTCGCCAGCGCGCAGGAGCAGGCCAACGACATCAAGGTCGAGCGCGTGACCTTTCCCGTGACGCTCGCCGGCGGCGGCGACGCGAGCATCGTCGGCTACCTCTACTACAAGGGCAGCTTCCGCAACCGCACGCTGCTGCTCGCCGTCCACGGCGCCAACTACAACCACAAGTACTGGGACGTGCCCACCATCAACGGCCACGAGTACTCCTTCGCGCGATACATGGCCGACCGCAAGTACGCCGTGCTCGCCATCGACCAGCTCGGCACGGGCGAGAGCACGAAGCCGGAGGACGGCGACGCGGTGACGCTCGACCAGACCGCCGCGGGGATTCATCAGGTCATCACGCAGCTCCGCTCGGGGCAGAACGCCGTCGGCTACGCCTTCGAGAAGGTCGTGACGGTCGGCCACTCGCTCGGCAGCATCAACGCCGTCTACGCGCAGGGGACTTACCACGACGCCGACGCCGTCATCACGACCGGCATGGGCCACGTCCCGCACACTTTGCCGGTGCCGCAGGAACTCATCGACTTCCTGAGTCAGTTCGAGTATTTCGCCGTTCCGAGTGAACTGCGCCCCTTGATGTTCTACTACGCGCCGGGGGCCGACGCGGAAGTCATCCAGTACGACCGCGACAACCTCGCGGACGTCCTCGCGCGCGGGCAGCTCACGACGGGCATCCTCCCCTCGTTCACCTTCGACCAGGCGGCGCTGCGCGTGGGGCAGGTGACGGGGCCTGTGCTCGTGCAGTTGGGCGAGTTCGACGGCCTCTTTCCCGGCTCGCTGGCCGACGGCGAGGCGGCCTTCTTCACGAGCGCTTCGAGCGTGAACGTGCAGGCGCTCCCCGGCGTCGGGCACGACTTCAACACGCACTACCGCAACCACGAGGGCTGGAAGCTCATGGACGAGTGGCTCCGGTCGAAGGGGCTCGGGCGCTGAAGAGTTTTTCGGCTAAAAGGGAAAGGGGGCGACCCGCGCGGGTCGCCCCCTTTCCCTTTTTGTTAGCTTAGTAAAGCCTTCGGCCTAAGCTTCGCTCGAGCCCTCGTCCGCCGATTTCTTCGAGCCCTTCGTCGCGGCGCGCTTGGGCGCGCTCTTCGTCGCCCCCTTCTTCGAGCCGGAAGGGGCGGCGGCGCGCGGGCGCTTCGTGGCGGCCTTCGGAGACTCCGGAGCGTACTGCACCGCGGGCTCGCTCTGTCCGCCAGCCTGCGTGCCCGAAGTGGCCGCCTCGGAGACGGCGTTCACCAGGCCGGAGACGACGCCCGTCGCCTGCCCGAGAAAGTCCGTGACCGTGCCCACGACGTTCGAAGGGAGGTCGCGGACGGACTGCGGGATGACGTTGTCCGCGGCCGACTGCGCGGCCGCGGCCGCCGCGGTGAGCGTCTGGCCCGCGCCGGACTGCGCGGGCGACGGGTTGAGCAGCGCGTCCCAGCGGTACGTCTGCGCGGGGCGCGGCTCGGCGAGGCGGCGGAAGACGAGGTCGGTCACGGCCTTCGTCAGCCAGTTGTGGTAGAACTCGCCGACCGAGGCCAGCTCGGCGTCCGGCGCGGGGTTCATGAAGTCGATGGCGTAGGGGATGCCGTCCTTGATGGCGAACTCGACGGTGTTGATGTCGTAGCCGAGCGCGCGGTTCAAAGTCAGCACGTCCTGCGCGACGCGCGCGGCCGTCTCGGTCGTCAGGTAGGTCGGGTCTTGCACGTACTGCTCGCCCGAAAGGTAGCCCTTGCGCGGGTCGTAGGGCATGATCATCACGTCCTGCTGGCCGATGCAGTAGCAGCGGACGAACTGATCCCAGTCGATCATCTCCTGCAAGGTCATGCAGAGCGTGTCGGTCGTGTCGTAGACCTCCCAGAGCTCTTCGAGGGTGTTGACGCGGGAGACGTTCTTCCAGCCGCCGCCGTCGAAGGGCTTGATGATGGCGGGGAAGCCGACGTAGTCGGCGATGGCCTGCCAGTCGAGCGGGAATTCGAGGTTGCGCAAGCTCTCGCCCGTGATGCCCTCGATGTAGTTCTTCTGCGGGAGCAGGACGGTCTTCGGGATGGCGACGCCGAGCTTCGTGCCCAGTGAGAAGTTGAAGAACTTGTCGTCGGACGACCACCAGAACGGGTTGTTGATGACGACGCAGCCTTCGAGCGCCGCGCGCTTGAGGAAGGCGCGGTAGAAGGGCACCTCGTGCGAGATGCGGTCGATGATGAGGTCGTAGCCGACGCCCGCGTCGTGGCGCACGCCGCCAATCTTGACGAACTCGGCGACGACCTCGCCGCCGCCCCGCTCGTTGATGCTCTCGATGAGCGAGACGGGGAACGTCCGCTCGCGGCCGACCAGCAGTCCTACTTTTTTCACGGTTCCTGTCCTTTCGCCAAAGTCAGTAGTCAGTAGCCTGTCGTCAGTAGTCAGTAGGGAGCGGCGACGGCCGCACACGCTTATGGCGACTCCTGATTTATGACTCCTGCTTTTCCTTGCATCTATAAAAACACAGGACTTTACCGGCCGACAAGCGGGGTTGTCAAAGCGCGGGCGGGCATCCGCCGCAAGGCCATTGGCATCAATTGTTTTGGACTGAAAGGCGGCGCCCGGCCCGCTGGGGCCTGGGTGTCGCGGATGTGTTACAATCCGCCGAAGTTCGGCCGCCGAAGCTCTCCTCAGGCGCGGCGCCCGGGCCGCCGGGCCATCAACTCAGGAATGGAGATCAACTCAGTGTTACGACGCTTACTGGTGTGCGCGCTCGCGGGGCTGCTGGCCGCCGCGGCCGTGCCGCTCGCGGCCGCCCCCGCCGCGGCGCAGGGGAAGAAGGCCGAGGAGAAGCCTAAAGAGGAGAAGCCGAAGAAGGAGGAGGCGCCGAAGCCGGTCAAGGCCGACCGGAACAACCCGACGGCCGAGCAGGTCGCCGAGACGGTCGTCCTCGTCTACGGCTCGCGCGCCGCACTCGCGCAGATCCGCCGGACGGGCGTCGAGCGCGGGCGCATCACGCGCACCGGCACCGACGGCCGCCCCGAGGAGATTTCCTACGAGCGCACCTTCAAGCGCGGCGAGACCTACGAGAAGGACAAGATACGTTTCGACCAGCACCTCTCGACGCTCGACTACACGCTCGTCCTGAGCGACGGGCGCGTGACCGGCATCCTGCGCGGGACGCCCTTCACGCCGAGGCAGGAGGACGTGACGAGCCTGATGACCGACCGCGTCCACGGACTCGAAGCCCTGCTGCGCTACAAGGAGAGCGGCGCGACCCCGAAGTTCGCGGGCAAGGAGGCGCAGAAGGGCCTCGACCTCTGGCTGCTCGACCTCTCGGACAAGGAGGGGCGCGCGACGCGCTTCTTCATCAGCGCGAAGACCGGGCGCGTCCTCTGGCTCGAATACGAGGAGGCGGGCACCAAGTACCGCCGCACGTTCCACGACTACCGCGTCGTGCAGGGCACGCTCGTCCCCTACCGCTCCGTCCTCTTCGCGGGCGACCGGCAGGTCGAGGAGTCGCAGGTGCTCACCGTCACCTACGGCGTCAAGACCGAAGACTCCGTCTTCAACGCCGAGTCGGCCTCCGCTCAGCAGTAAGCCGGGGCATAACCCCGGACGAGATTCGGCCCGCCCGCGCTCGAACTGCGCGGGCGGGCCGAATCTTTGACGCCCCCGCCCGGCCGTGATAGATTCAGGCCAACTCACCCGCCCCGGCCTTTACTTCCCCTGCTACTTCCCCTGAATTTCCCCCCACTTTGCCCTCGCGCCGAAGGAGCGCCAATGAGCACACTCTTTAGAAGGCTTGAGGCGGCCGCCAACGTGGCGACCGTCATCGCGGCCATCCTTCTCGTGGCCGTCCTGATCGGAAACCACCGGCGGCGGCCCCCCGCCGACACGGCGCCGAAGGGGGGCCCCTCCGAGGTCAGGGCCGGGGTGAAACTCCCTGTCCCGGGCGTCGAATGGGGCGCGGGCGAGCGGACGCTGGTGATGGCCCTTTCGACGGGCTGTCACTTCTGCACCGACAGCGCGCCCTTCTACCAGCGCCTCGCGCAGGAGCGCGCGAAGAACCCGAACCTGCGACTCGTCGCGGTCTTCCCGCAGGCGGTCGCGCAGGGGCAGGAGTATTTGAACAGGCTCGGCGTGAGCGTTGACGACGTGAGGCAGGCGCAATTTGCCCCTCTGGGGGTCAGCGGCACCCCCACTCTCATCGTGGCGAACAGAGAGGGCCTCGTCGAGGCTTCCTGGCAGGGGAGGCTGTCGGGCGAGAAGGAGGCCGAGGTCTTACAGCGTTTGAGGTGAGCGCGGCCCGGGGGCGGGCCGCACAGAACGAACATGGAAAGGAGCATCGACTTGGCACAACGAATCCTGTGGTTGAGGCTAATAGGGCGGCTGTGCGCGCTGGCGGTCATGTGCGCGGCAATCGCCTACTTCTGGGACGGTATGAGGGCGCAGGCGGACTCGGGCACGACCTGCATCCAGTGTGATTCCAACAATGCCACCACGCAGGCGAACTGTCGCGCCACACGTGACGCCTGCGTCCAGAACTGCAACAACAACCCCAGCCCCCCCATCAACTGCGTTTACAACTGTGAGAGCGCCTACGCCAACTGCCGGGACGGGGGCTGGTCAACCTACGACAACTGCCTGGACGGCTTCACAGACTACAGCGGAGTCTGTGCGGTGACCGACCAGTCCGGGCAGACCGCCACGGGGAAGGGCAGGACGCCTTGTGATGACGCCTGCTACGACCAGATGAGGGATTGCCGGCAGAACGACGGCGAGACCTGCGGCGAGGATTTCAACAGTTGTAAGTTGGGCTGCGGTTAGAGGACGACCCGCGCGGGGCGACAGGGGCCGGCCGTCTGCCACGACGGCCGGCCCCTGCTTTTGCGGGCGGACGTTTCGGGCCGCGCTCTCCGGGCTGTCTGTTGGCGGCGTCTGAAGTATGTGATAGTATCCCCGGCAATTCGTAACAGCGTCGTTCGAAGGGGGTACAACCGGGCCGCCGGCCCGGCCCGGCGACAGCCGAAGTGTGGCCCCTCGCCTCCGCCGCAGCAAGTATCTTTGAGACCGTCCGCCCGTTTGTGCACCCCGCTTGAGGAGAGCGTATATGACTAACCGACTCGTCGAAATCATGAAGCTCGGCCAGTCCATCTGGTACGACAACATCCGCCGCGCCATGCTCACGACCGGCGACCTGAAGAAGAAGGTCGAGGAGGACGATTTGCGCGGCGTCACCTCCAACCCGACCATCTTCGAGAAGGCCATCACCGGCTCGACCGACTACGACGAGCAACTGGGCAAGCTCGTCCAGTCGGGCAAGAGCGTGAGCGAGATTTTAGAAGACCTCATCGTCGAAGACATCGGCAACGGCGCCGACGTGCTGAAGCCCGTCTACGACAAGACGAACGGGCTCGACGGCTACATCAGCCTCGAAGTCAACCCCAAGCTCGCCTACGACACGCAGGGGACGATTGACGAGGCCGCGCGCCTCTTCGAGCGCGTCGGCCGCAAGAACGTGATGATCAAGATTCCCGCGGCGCAGGAGGGCCTGCCGGCCATCGAGGAGTCGATCTACCGCGGCATCAACATCAACATCACCATGATCTTCTCCATCGAGAACTACGTGCAGGTCGCCGAGGCTTTCATTAAAGGCCTTGAGCGGCGCGCGGCCGAGGGGAAGAACGTGGACGGCATCGCCTCGGTCGCGAGCTTCTTCGTCTCGCGCGTGGACACGGCGATTGACGCCGACCTCGAATACAAGGCGCGCCACGCCTCCTCGCCCGAAGAGAAGCAGCGGCTCGAAGCTTTGCGCGGCAAGGCCGCCATCGCCAACGCGAAGCTCGCCTACGAGAAGTATAAGGAGATTTTCCACGGCCCGCGCTTCGCCGAGCTGAAGGCGAAGGGCGCGCAGGTGCAGCGGTGCCTGTGGGCCTCGACGGGGACGAAGAACCCGGCCTACTCGGACGTGCTCTACGTCGACAACCTCATCGGCCCCGAGACGGTCAACACCGTCCCGCCCGCGACCTACACGGCCATCCGCGACCACGGCCGCGTCGAGGTGACCTTAGAAGAGGGCCTCGACGAGTGCCGCGCCCTCGTCGGCCAGCTGGCCGAGGTCGGCATCGACTTGAAGGAGGTGACGGAGAAGCTCCAGCGCGACGGCTTGAGCGCCTTCGTCACCTCCTTCGACACGCTCTCCGAGTCCATCGAGGCCAAGCGCGACGCCCTTCTATCCGGCATCAACGAGAGGATGAGCGCGTCGTTGGGAAAATACGCTGACGCGGTGAGTGCGGCCATCAGGGAAGCCGAAAAGGGCGACGTGATGCGCCGCGTCTGGCGTAAAGACGCTGCACTTTGGAAATCGGAAGAAGAGCACCAGAAGATCATCAAGAACTCGCTCGGCTGGCTCAACGTCGCCGACCAGATGATCGGAGTGGAAGACGAGCTCGTCGCCTTCGCGGACAGGTTGAAGGAGAAGGGCTACACGCACGTCGTCCTGAACGGCATGGGCGGCTCCTCGCTCGCGCCCGAAGTCCTGCGGAGGACTTTTGGCAGGCAGGAGGGCTACCCCGAGCTGCTCGTGCTGGATTCGACCGACCCGGACACGGTCGCCGAGTTCCGCGAGAAGGTCGACCCGGCGAAGACGCTCTTCATCGTCTCCTCGAAGTCGGGGACGACGACCGAGCCCCTGACGTTCTACCGCTACTGGTACGACCAGGTCGGGCAGCAGAAGGAGAACCCGGGCGAGAACTTCCTCGCCATCACAGACCCCGGCACGAAGATGGAGCAGGACGCCCAGCGCGACAAGTTCAAGCGCATCTTCCTCAACCCTTCCGACATCGGCGGGCGCTACTCGGCGCTCTCCTACTTCGGGATGGTGCCGGCGGCCCTGATGGGCGTTGACATCCGCAAACTGCTCGACCGCGCCGAGCGCGTCATCCACGCCTGCTCGCAGGTCGTCCCCGCGGGCGAGAACCCGGGCGCGCGCCTGGGCGCCATCATCGGCGAGTGCGCCAAGGCCGGCCGCGACAAGCTGACCATCGTCGCCGACCCGAAGGTCGAGTCGTTCGGCCTCTGGGTCGAACAGCTCATCGCCGAATCGACGGGCAAGGAGGGGAAGGGCGTCGTGCCCGTCGCGGGCGAGCCGCTGGGCGCGCCTTCGGTCTACGGCGACGACCGCCTCTTCGTCTCCATCGCCGTCGGCAAGCTCGACAGCGGGACGGAGTCCAAGCTGAAAGCTCTGGAGGCGGCGGGACACCCGGTCGTCTACCGCACGCTGACGGACACGTACGACCTCGGCGAAGAGTTCTTCCTGTGGGAGATCGCGACGGCCGTGGCGGGCTGGCGGCTCGGCATCAACCCCTTCGACCAGCCGAACGTGCAGGAGTCGAAGGACGCGACGAAGGAGCTGCTCGAAGCCTTCAGGCAGAACGGCGCGCTGCCGGAGCAGCCCGTCTTAGCCTCCGGCGAGGGCCTGACCGTCTACGGCGACGAGGCCACGCGCGCGGCGCTCGCCCCCGAAGGCGTGCCCGGCCTCTTCAAGGCGCACCTGGGGCGCGTGAAGCCCGGCGACTACATCGCCCTGCTCGACTACTTCGAAGAGTCGGACGACGTGGAGGGCATCGTCCAGCAGATTCGCACGCACCTGCGCGACGCGATGCACTGCGCGACGACCACCGGCTACGGGCCGCGCTTCCTGCACTCGACGGGGCAGCTCCACAAGGGCGGCCCCGACAGCGGCGTCTTCATCCAGATCACGTCCGCCGACAAGCGCGACGTCGCAATCCCGGGCGAGCCCTACACCTTCTCTACCTTGAAGCAGGCGCAAGCGCTCGGCGACTTCCGCTCGCTCTCCACGCGCGGCCGCCGCGCCGTCCGCGTCGAGATCGGCCCCGACGTGACGGCGGGCCTGCGCAAGCTCTTCGAAGTCATCCGCGAAGCAGTTCCCGTCTCGGGCGCCACCGGCGCTTAAACTTGAAGAGGGAAGAAGATGGCGACACCTGAACAGACACCCAAGACCGCGAACATCGGCATGATCGGCCTCGCCGTGATGGGCGAGAACCTGGCGCGCAACATCGAGCGCAACGGCTACACCGTGGCCGTCTACAACCGCCCGCCGAGCAAGGAAGAGCCGAACCGCGTCGAGACCTTCATGCGCGAGTACGGCGCGGGCAAGTTCGTCGGGACGCAGACGCCCGAGGAGTTCGTGAAGTCGCTCGAACGGCCGCGCAAGATCATCCTTCTGGTCAAGGCCGGCGACCCCGTCGACTGGACGGTCGACCAGATCAAGCCCTACCTCGAACCGGGCGACATCATCATCGACGGCGGCAACTCCTACTTCATGGACACGGAGCGGCGCGAGAAGGCCCTGAAGGCCGAGGGCCTCAACTTCATCGGCTCCGGCGTCTCGGGCGGCGAGAAGGGCGCGCTCTACGGGCCTTCCCTGATGCCGGGCGGAGACAAGGACGCCTACGAGCAGATTCGCCCCATCTGGGAGGCCATCGCCGCGAAGGTGGACGACGGGCCGTGCGTCACTTACATCGGGCCGGGCGGCGCCGGGCACTTCGTCAAGATGGTGCACAACGGCATCGAGTACGGCGACATGCAGCTCATCGCCGAGTCTTACGACATCATGCGCAAGGCGCTCGGCATGTCGGCCGGCGAGATGGCCGACGTGTTCGAGGAGTGGAACCGCGGCGAGCTGGAGAGTTTCCTCATCGAGATCACCTACCAGATTCTGCGCGTCAAAGACCCCGAGACGGGGAAGCCTTTGGTCGACCTCGTGCTCGACAAGGCGGGGCAGAAGGGGACTGGCAAGTGGACGAGCTCGGTCGCGCTCGACCTCGGCATCCCCATCCCGACCATCAACGCGGCCGTGGACTCGCGCAACCTCTCGGCACGCAAGGACGAGCGCGTCGGGGCGAGCAAGCAGCTCAGCGGCCCCTCGGGGTTCAAGTTCGAAGGCGACCGCCAGGAGATGATCGGGGCCGTGCGCGACGCGCTCTACGCGTCGAAGATTTGCTCTTACGCGCAGGGCATGAACCTCATCCGCGCCGGCTCCGAGAACTGGAAGTGGGACATCAACCTCGGCGAGACGGCGCGCATCTGGAAGGGCGGCTGCATCATCCGCGCGCGCTTCCTCGGCAAGAT
>Ga0213876_10000217_pt1 | contig 57767 bp, 50 predicted proteins | sample BarmaccomBMRX_R9_FD_160113 | JGI IMG/M metagenome (GOLD analysis project Ga0213876, IMG submission 160113) | Root-associated microbial communities from Barbacenia macrantha in rupestrian grasslands, the National Park of Serra do Cipo, Brazil - RX_R9 | ecosystem: Host-associated > Plants > Roots...
GAGGAACGGCATGTCCTCGTTGGGCAGGATGCGGCTGATGACGCCCTTGTTGCCGTGGCGGCCGGCCATCTTGTCGCCCGGCTGCAGCTTGCGCTTCACCGCGACGAACACCTTGACCATCTTGAGGACGCCCGGCGGCAGCTCGTCGCCGCGCTCGAGCTTCTCGATGCGGTCCTCGAGCCGCCGGCGGATCGCCGCCTCGGCCTCGTCATACTGGGTCTTCACCGCCTCGAGGTCGGCCTGGACGCGGTCGTCCTTGACCGCGAACTTCCACCATTCGTGGGTTTCGACCTCGTTGAGGCCCGCCTCGTCGATGGTGCCGCCCTTCTTGACGCCCTTCGGCGCCGCGGTGGCGGTCTGGCCGACGAGCATCTCGCGCATGCGGGCGAAGGTCGAGCGCTTGAGGATGGCGCGCTCGTCCTCGGCGTCCTTCCTCAGGCGATCCTTCTCCTCGGCCTGGATGGCGCGGGTGCGGTCGTCGATGTCGATGCCGTGGCGGTTGAACACGCGCACCTCGACCACCGTGCCGGACACGCCCGGCGGCAGGCGGAGCGACGTATCGCGCACGTCCGAGGCCTTCTCGCCGAAGATGGCGCGCAGCAGCTTCTCCTCCGGCGTCATCGGGCTCTCGCCCTTCGGCGTGATCTTGCCGACCAGGATGTCGCCCGGCTCGACCTCGGCGCCGATATAGACGATGCCCGCCTCGTCGAGGTTCCTGAGGGCCTCCTCGCCGACGTTGGGGATGTCGCGGGTGATGTCCTCCGGCCCGAGCTTGGTGTCGCGGGCCATCACCTCGAACTCCTCGATGTGGATCGAGGTGAAGACGTCGTCCTTCACGATCCGCTCGGAGATCAGGATCGAGTCCTCATAGTTATAGCCGTTCCACGGCATGAACGCGACGAGCACGTTCCGCCCCAGCGCGAGCTCGCCCATGTCGGTCGAGGGGCCGTCGGCGATGACGTCGCCGGCCTCGACCGTGTCGCCCACCTTCACCAGCGGGCGCTGGTTGATGCAGGTATTCTGGTTCGAGCGCTGGAACTTCATCAGCGTGTAGATGTCGACGCCGGACTTGCCGGCCTCGATCTCGCCGGTGGCGCGCACGACGATGCGGGTCGCGTCGACCTGGTCGACGATGCCCGAGCGGCGGGCGGCGATGGCGGCGCCGGAATCGCGCGCGACCGTCTCCTCCATGCCGGTGCCGACGAACGGCGCCTCGGCGCGGATCAGCGGCACCGCCTGGCGCTGCATGTTCGAGCCCATCAGCGCGCGGTTGGCGTCGTCATTCTCGAGGAACGGAATGAGCGAGGCCGCCACCGACACGAGCTGCTTGGGGCTGACGTCCATGAGCGTGATCTGGTCGCGCGGCGCCATCAGGAAGTCGCCCGCGCGGCGCGAGGAGACGATGTCCTCGGCGAACGAGCGGTCGTCGTTCAGCTCCGCGTTCGCCTGGGCGATCGTGTGCTTCGCCTCTTCCATCGCGGAGAGGTAGACGACCTCGTCGGTCACCTTGCCGTCGACGACGCGACGGTACGGCGTCTCGATGAAGCCGTATTTGTTGACGCGGCTGAACGACGCGAGCGAGTTGATCAGGCCGATGTTCGGCCCTTCCGGCGTCTCGATCGGGCAGATGCGGCCGTAATGCGTCGGGTGGACGTCGCGGACCTCGAAGCCCGCGCGCTCGCGGGTGAGACCGCCCGGCCCGAGCGCCGAGACGCGCCGCTTGTGCGTCACCTCGGAGAGCGGGTTGGTCTGGTCCATGAACTGCGACAGCTGCGAGGAGCCGAAGAATTCGCGCACCGCGGCGACCGCCGGCTTGGCGTTGATGAGGTCGTTCGGCATCACCGTCGACACGTCGACGCTGGACATGCGCTCCTTCACCGCCCGCTCCATGCGGAGCAGGCCGACGCGATACTGGTTCTCCAAGAGCTCGCCGACCGAGCGCACGCGCCGGTTGCCGAGATTGTCGATGTCGTCGATCTCGCCCTTGCCGTCCTTCAGGTCGACGAGCGTCTTCACCACCGCGACGATGTCCTCCTTGCGGAGCGTCGTCACCGTGTCCTCGGCGTCGAGGTCGAGGCGCATGTTCAACTTGACGCGGCCGACGGCCGAGAGGTCGTAGCGCTCCGGGTCGAAGAACAGGCCGGCGAACAGCGCGTCCGCCGTCTCGCGCGTCGGCGGCTCGCCGGGGCGCATGACGCGGTAGATGTCGGAAAGGGCGCTGTCGCGGTCCTCCGACTTGTCGGCCTTGAGCGTGTTGCGGATCCATGCGCCGGTCGCGACATGGTCGATGTCGAGCAGCTCGATCCGGTCGATGCCCGCCTTGTCGAGCTTCTCGAGATTCTCGGCCGACACCTCGTCGCCCGCCTCGATGTAGATCTCGCCGGTCTTCTCGTTGATGAGGTCGTAGGCCGAGTAGCGCCCGAAAATCTCCTCGGTCGGGATGACGAGCTGGCTGAGGCCGTCCTTGGCCGCCTTGTTGGCCGCGCGCGGCGTGATCTTGTGGCCGGCGGTGAACACCACTTCGCCGGTCTCGCCGTTGACCACGTCGAACGCCGGCTTCTGGCCGCGCCAATTCTCGGCGACGTACGGGATGGCCCACCCGTTCTTGCCGCGCACGAAGGTGACGCGGCCGTAGAAGGTGTTCAAGATCTCCTCGTTGCCCATGTCGAGCGCGTGGAGGAGAGCCGTCACCGGCAGCTTGCGCTTCCTGTCGATGCGGACGTTGACGATGTCCTTGGCGTCGAACTCGAAGTCGAGCCACGAGCCGCGATAGGGGATGACGCGCGCGGCGAAGAGGTACTTGCCCGAGGCGTGGGTCTTGCCGCGGTCGTGGTCGAAGAGCACGCCCGGCGAACGGTGCATCTGGCTGACGATCACGCGCTCGGTGCCGTTGACGATGAACGTGCCGTTCTTCGTCATCAGCGGCATGTCGCCCATGTAGACGTCCTGCTCCTTGATATCGAGGACGGAGCGGGTCTCGGTATCGGGGTCGACCTCGAAGACGATGAGGCGCAAAGTCACCCGCATCGGCGCCGCATAGGTCATGCCGCGCTGGCGGCACTCGTCGACGTCGTATTTGGGGTCCTCGAGCTCGTAATGGACGAAGTCCAGTTCGGCGGTGCCGGCGAAGTCGCGGATCGGGAACACCGAGCGCAATGTCTTCTCGAGGCCCGAGACATAGCCGTCTTGCGGCCGCGAGCGCAGGAACTGCTCGTAGCTCTCGCGCTGGACCTCGATGAGGTTCGGCATTTCCGAGACCTCGTGGATGTTCCCGAAAATCTTGCGGATACGCTTGGAAGCCGCGGAGGAGCGGGTCTCCGGAGCCTTGGGAGCGGTGGTCGCCATGTCTGTCGTGTCGCCTCGTCTGCGGGGCCGGGGCCCGAATTTCGTCGCTTCAGCGAGCGCTGAAGCCCTGTCCGACTTCGAAACCCCGCTGCGGGAGCGAGGCAAAGCCGACGCGAGTCGCGATAAAAGACGCAAAAAGCCGCGAGTCCCGCCAGTGTGGAACCGCAGCTTCAGCGTCTTGAAAACCCCGCCCGATCAATGCGTTGGCCACGCTGCGCGACGGCGCGACCTGTTCCGATGCGAATGGGGTGTGACGGCTATTTAGGGACGAGGGGGCGGGGGGTCAAGGGATTGTCAAGCGATTTTCCACGCGGCCGCCATCCAACCCTCCCCCTGCGCGCAGCGCATGGGGAGGGGACCCGCGCGCAGCGTGGTGGAGGGGCCTTTCCTTCGCTCGAAACCCTCACCGCGCCGCCGTCACCCGCCACACTGTATTGCCGACGTCGTCCGCCACGAGCAGCGCGCCGCTGCGGTCGACCGCGACGCCGACCGGGCGGCCCATCGACTTGCCGTCGGCGGTGAGGAAGCCGGTGAGGATGTCGACCGGCGGTCCCGCCGGCCGGCCGCCGGCGAACGGCACGAAAATGACCTTGTAGCCGCTCGGCGGGTCGCGGTTCCACGAGCCGTGCTGGCCGACGAAGGCGCCGCGCGCGTAGATCGGGCCGAGCGCCGGCGCCGGGCCGAAGGCGAGGCCGAGCGAGGCGGTGTGGGCGCCGAGGGCGTAGTCCGGCGCGATCGCCGCCGCGACGAGGTCCGGGCGTCGGTCCGCCGGCCTGATCCGCGCTTCGACGTGGGGACCGTAATAGCTGAACGGCCAGCCGTAGAAGCCGCCGTCGCGCACGCTGGTCATATAGTCGGGCACGAGGTCGCTGCCGATCTCGTCGCGCTCGTTGACGGCGGTCCACAGGGCGCCCGTCTCCGGCTCGAAGGCGAGGCCGACGGGATTCCTGAGCCCGGTGGCGAAGGGCCGGTGCGCGCCGGTCGCGGCGTCGACCAGCCAGATCCGCGCCCGCTCCGTCTCGGCCGGGATGCCGTTGTCGCCGACGTTCGAATTGGAGCCGATCGCGACGAAGAGATGCGTCCCATCCGGCGTCGCGAGCAGGTTCTTGGTCCAATGGTGGTTGATCGGTCCCGCGGGGAGGTCGACGACCTTGCGGCCGGGCACGGCGATGCGCGTCTCGCCGCCGCGATAGGGGAAAGCGAGCACCGCATCGGTGTCGGCGACATAGAGGGTGCCGCCGGAGAGCTGCATCCCGAACGGGGAGGTGAGGCCGGCCAGGAACACGGTTCGCGTCTCTGCCACCCCGTCGCCGTCGGCGTCGCGCAGCAGGGTGATGCGGTTGGCGCTCGGCACGCCGCCCCCGGCCTTCTTCTGGAACATCTTGAAGAACCATCCCTTGAGGCCGGGATTGTCCCTCGGCCGCACCGGCGCGTTGGTCTCCGCGACGAGCACGTCGCCGTTCGGCAGCACCGCCAGCCAGCGCGGATGGTCGAGCCCGGTCGCGAAGGCCTCGACCCTGAGTCCCGGCGCGGCGACCGGCGTCGCCCCTGCCGGCCAGTGCACCGCCTTGGCGACCTTGACCGTCGGGATCAAAGTCGCGACCGGCGGCGGCAGTGTCGGCGTCGGGCCGATGCCGGCGGCGAGCGGCAGCCTCGCCCGGTCCCCGCAGGCCGCGAGGAGGAGCGCAAGAAGCAGGCAGGCGTCGCGATGCGTACGGGCCATGAGCGCCCTTTCGCCGGTCGATCCTCTCAATGCGCCCGGGGAGCGGAGGTTCCGCGCGGGAGCGGCCAAGAGAGTCGCCATGCGCGGGAGGGGACAGCCACGGTGACTATCCCCCCAGGTCGCCCCGCGGGGTTCCGGTGGCGGGGTTCCGGTGACAGTGCACTTAATTGGGTTCCGGTGACAGTGCACTCACTTGCGGCGGGTGGCGAGGCAGCAGCGCCGGAGGCGGCGAGGCGATGATCCAGTGCGCCGTCACCGAAACGCCTATTCCGTCCATTTCCTCACGGCGCCTCTTGCCTGGCCGTGAACGTCCGCCGTGAGGGGACGCTACTGCGGATTCTCGCCGGCCCAGGCCATGCCCGAAATCTTCCACGCCGCGCCGACCTTGGCGAAGGTGAAGCTGAACCGGCCGCCGGCGTGCATCGGCTTGCCGTGCATCTTGAAGCTGAACGTCGCCGGCACCGACAGATAGGCCGCGTTCGGCTCCATGGCGACGTCGCCAGGCGCGCCGATCTCCATCTTGCCGTCCGTCAGTCCGTCGCGCGCGAAGGTTCGCTTCAGGCTCGCGAACCAGTCGTGCACGGCGCCGGTCCCCGAGAAGCGGTGCGGCGCGACGTCGTCGAGGATCATCGGAGCCGCCGTGAACGCCTTGGCGGTGGCCTGCTCGTCCATGCGGTTGGTGGCGGCGATGAACTGCGCGACCGGCGCCATGAGCGGCGCCGGATCGGGCGCCGCCGGTTGCGCCGCGACGGCGCTGGCGCTGGCGGCGAGGCTCGCGGCGAGGACGATTTTGATTGCGTGCTTCATGTCGATCTCCCCAAGCGTGAAGACGCACAAGCCGCTCTGCGGCGGCCGATCGTCTTGCGCGCCATGGATGGTGTCAAGCATTGCCGATGCCGATGGGGCCGGTATCGCCTATCAAAACCCTGCAGACCTCAAGGTAAGTTCACTCTTTTCCGTGAATATCCCTGTGACGATAAGACCGACGGCCGTCCGGGAGACGAGTCGAGCGAACAAGCAACCTCGCGCCACCGCCGATGCCGAAGCCGCCATCGAGGACGCCGCGGCGCTCCGCGCGGCGGTGAAGCGGGGAATCGGCGACGCCGACGCGGGCCGCCTCGTCGACGTCGACGAAGCCTTCGACCGCGTGGATGCCATGTTGGACCAGATGGAAGCCGCGCACCGTCACCCCGGACGTGATGCGGGGTGACTATTCAACCTAATCGCTCATTGCCGTAGCGCTGTGGGCCGCTCGGCACTGGCGACGGTCACTCGCTCCCGGGAGGCGCCTACCGGCCGCCCTTCGCCCGCGCCGCCCGCGCCGGCTTTGCCTTGTAGACCTTGCCCGGCCCCGGCCCGCCGCGCCGCCCGCCGCGCGGCGCCTCGCGCGGCTGGCCCGGGAGCGGCTCGATCCGCACGCCGCCTTCGCCGTCCTCGTCGGTCGCGGTGCGCTTGACCGCCGCCATGAAGCGCCCCGCCACCGCGCGCGGGATCTCGAAGGCCGTCTCGTCGGCGCCGATGCGGATCGTGCCGATCTCGCCGCGGGTGACGTGGCCGCGGCGGCAGAGCAAAGGGAGGAGCCAGCGCGGGTCGGCATTGTGGCGCCGGCCGACGTCCATGTGGAACCAGATGGCGTCCTCGAAGCCCGGGCGCGGGCCTTCGCTCCGCCTCGGCGCCGGCGCGCCGGAGGGGCCGTCGACCAGCTCCTCGGGCGCCGGCATCCTTCCCCGCACGCTCAGCACCAGAGCCGCCGCGATCTCCTCGGGCGAGCGCCGCGCCATCAGCGCCCGCGCGATCTCCAGGTCCTCCTCCTCCGCCTCGACGGGCGCCATCAGCCCCGCGAGCAGCCGCTCCCGGTCGGCGGCGCGGATGTCGTCGGGCGTCGGCGGCTTCACCCACTCCGCCTCGATCCGCGCCCCGCGCAGCACCGCCTCGACCCGCTTGCGCCTGGGATAGGGGACGAGCAGCACGGCGATGCCCTTGCGCCCGGCGCGGCCGGTCCGGCCCGAGCGGTGCTGGAGCGTCTCGGCGTCGCGCGGCAGCTCGACGTGGATGACGAGGCTGAGGCTCGGCAGGTCGATGCCGCGCGCCGCGACGTCGGTCGCCACCAGCACCCGCGCCCGCCCGTCGCGCAGCGCCTGCAGCGCCTGGTTGCGCTCGCTCTGGCTGTGCTCGCCGGAGAGGGCGACGGCGCTGAAGCCGCGCTCGACGAGCGCGCTGTGCAGCCGCCGCACATTCTCCCGCGTCGCGCAGAAGAGCAGGGCGCTCTCCGCCTCGTGCAGCCGCAAGATGTTGACCACCGCATGCTCGATGTCGGCGGGCGCGACCGTCATGGCCTGATAGGCGATGTCGCCATGCCCGCGCGCCTCGCCGAGCGTCGAGATGCGCAGGGCGTCCTTCTGGTAGCGCTTCGCCAGCGCGACGATCGGCTTGGGCATCGTCGCCGAGAAGAGCAGGGTGCGCCGCGTCTCGGGGGTCGCGTCGAGTATCTCCTCCAGATCCTCGCGGAAGCCCATGTCGAGCATCTCGTCCGCCTCGTCGAGCACCGCGACCCGGAGGCGCGAGAGGTCGAGCGCGCCGCGTTCGAGATGGTCCCTGAGGCGCCCGGGCGTCCCGACGACGATCTGCGCGCCCTGCGCGAGCGCCCGCCGCTCCTTCGCCGCGTCCATCCCGCCGACGCAGGTCGCGATCCAGGCGCCCGCGTCGCGGTACAGCCAGATCAGCTCTCGGCTGACCTGCAGCGCCAGCTCGCGCGTCGGCGCGACGATCAGCGCCGTGGGCGCCCGCTCGCGCGGCGCCGCCGCGTCGGCGCCGAGCACCTGTTCCGCCATTGCCAGCCCGAAGGCGACCGTCTTGCCCGAGCCGGTCTGCGCCGAGACGATGAGGTCCCGTCCCTCGGTCTCCGGCTCCAGCACGGCGGCCTGGACGGGCGTCGGCGTCTCATAGCCGCGCGCGGCCAGCGCGCCCGCCAGGCGCGGAGGAATGTTGTCGAAAGGCATGGCCCGCATGTGGGGGAGGGGCGGAGGAAGGGCAAGCCCACGGCGGCCACCGCGGCTTTTGACACGGGTCTGCCCCGCGTGCGGGTGGGGACAGTCACAGTGACTGTCCCCAGGTCGGCGGCGGCCTCACCTGTGCCGGCGCGCCGCCTTGCCGGGGTTCGCCCAGGTCGCGCCCCAGGCGCAGCGGACGAGGCGATTTCTGCTCGACTTTCCCTCAAGTTCCTGCTATGTTCAGGAGAGTTCGAGGCTCTTTGAACGTGTCCGGAGGAGAAGCGACTCGGCGGTCCCAGGCGGGCCGGACCGGTCCCCAACGCTCGGTCGAACGCCTGCGATGGCCTGAGACTTTTTTATTTTTCACGAAACTTCGAAACTCCCGCGCCTTCCGGAAGGCTCACCGCTCCCGCTTGAGCCTGACCAGCGCCTCGTCGAGGGCCTGGAGGAAGCGGGAGCGGTCGGCCCTGGCGAAGGGCGCCGGGCCGCCGAGCTGGTCGCCGCCGGCGCGCAGGTCCGCCATGATCGCGCGGGTGGCGATGGCGGGGCCGATCGAGGCGGCGGTGAAGGGCTTGCCGGTCGGCGCCAGGACGGTCGCGCCCGCCTTCAGGGCGCGGTCGGCGAGGAGGATGTCGGCGGTGACCACCACCGTCTCGGCGCTCGCGGCGGCGGCGATCCAGTCGTCGGCGGCGTCGAAGGCGTCCGACACCGTCACCCGCTCGATCAGCGGGTGGTCGGGGACGCGGAGGCGCTGGTTGCTCACCACCGCCACCGCTACGCCGTGGCGCCAGGCGACCTTGTAGACCTCGTCCTTCACCGGACAGGCGTCGGCGTCGACGAGGATGCGCGGGCTCATGCCGGCCTCACCGCCAGCCGAGCGCCTTGCGCTTGCGCAGGACGAGCGTCGGCCATTCGCCGCGGTCGATGCGCGTCGTGAGCATCAGGCCGCGCCGCCGGTAGGCCGCCGCCACCGCCTCGGCCTGGCCGGCGAGCAGCCCGGCGAGGATCAGCCGCCCGCCCGGCGCCAGCGCGGCGGCGACGTCCGGCGCCAGGTCGATCAGCGGCCCGGCGAGGATGTTGGCGAGGATGAGGTCGTAGGGCGCCCGCGCCTCGATCCTCGCATGGCCCAGGCCGTCGGCGACGGCGAGCTCGAGCTCGCCCGGACCGCGGCCGGTCGCGACGCCGTTGATGGCGGCATTCTCGGCCGTCACCTCGATCGAGACCGGGTCGATGTCGGAGGCGATCGCCCGAGCCGCCGGCCACAGCCTGAGCGCCGCGAAGGCGAGGAGGCCGGTGCCGGTGCCGAGGTCGAGGAGGTTGCGGAACCGCACCCCCTGGTCCTTGAGGCGGGAGAGGGCGACGAGGCAGCCGCTGGTCGTCTCGTGCTGGCCGGTGCCGAAGGCGCGGCCGGCGTCGATCTCGAGCGCCACCGCATCCGGCGGCGCGGCCTCGCGATGGGCGGGCGTGTGGACGAAGAAGCGGCCGGCGCGGATCGGCTCCAGCCCCTGCTGGCTGAGCGTCACCCAGTCGCGGTCCTCGACCCGCTCGACCGTCGGCGCGATCCCGACGGCGCTCGGCGCGAGGGCGGTGAGATGGGCGAGCATCTGTGCGGTCGGCGGCTCGCCGAAATAGGCGTCGAGCCGCCATCGGTCCGGCGCCGCGGGGTCCGGCTCGGAGGTCATCAGCACCGGCGGCACGTCGAGCAGGGCCAGCGGGCTGATATCCTCCTTCAGCCCCTCCGCCTCGGCGCGGGTGCAGGGCAGCGAGACCTTCCAGCTGTCCATCAATTGCTCCTCCCCGGAACGGGGAGGGGGACCGCCGCCGCGAGGCGGTGGTGGAGGGGGCCCCCACCCCCGTGCGGTGAAGAGGTGGGCCCCCTCCACCAGCCTGCGGCTGGTCCCCCTCCCCGTCCCGGGGAGGAGTTAACGCACATAGCTGGCGCCGTTGACGTCGATGACCGCGCCAGTGGCCGAGGGCGGGGCGTCGAGGGCGAGCCAGCGCACCGTCTCGGCCACCTCGTCGGCGGTCGCGACACGTCCCAGCGGGATGTCGGCGACGATCTGCCGGCCGCCGCGGCTCGCCATGTAGTCGTCGATCATCTCCGACGCGGTGAAGCCCGGGCAGACGGCGAAGGCGAGGATCCCGTCGGCCGCATAGCCCCGCGCGATCGACTTGGTCATGCCGATCATGCCGGCCTTCGAGGCGGCATAATGCCAGTGCTGCGGGGAATCCCCCCGATAGGCGGCGCGGCTGGCGACGTTGACGATGCGGCCGCCGCCCCGCTCGCGGAAGTGGAGCACGGCGAGGCGGCTGAGCTCGGCCGAGGCGGTGAGGTTGACGCGCATCGTCCGCTCCCACTGCGCGACCCATTCGCCGGCGGGCAGCTCGACCGGCGCCGCCTCGAAGATGCCGGCATTGTTGACGAGCACGTCGATGCGGCCGCCGAGCCGCTCCAGCGCCTCGGCCCACAGGCTTTCCGCGGCACCGGGGTCGTCGAGGTCCGCGGCGGCGAGGCCGTCACCCCCGCGCGAGGAATGGCCGACGACATTGTGGGCGCGGAGGGCGGCGGCGATCGCCTTGCCAATGCCCCGGCTCGCGCCGGTGACGAGGATGTTGCGCGGGGTGCTCATGCACCCGCGGTTAGTAGCTCAGGCCGCGAAGGTCGAGAGGAAGGCGCTGGCGCTGGCGGCGAAGCGGGTGAGCTGGTCGTCGACGCGGGCGAAGCCGTTCTCGAGCTGGTCGATCTCGCCGGCCACCGCCTCGGTGTCGGCGCGGATCGCGGCGATGGTCGAGGACATGGAATCGGCGGCCAGCGCCGTCTCGTCGACCGCGGCGGTGATCATCGTCACCGTCTGCGCCTGCACCTCCATCGCCCCCTGGATGCGGCCGGCGGTGCTCTGCACCTCCTCGACCGTGCCCTGGATCGAGCTGTTCGCCTCGACCGTCTGGCGGGTCGCCTGCTGGATGGCGGCGATCTTGCCGGCGATCTCGTCGGTCGCCCGCGCCGTCTGGCTGGCGAGCGACTTCACTTCCTGGGCGACCACGGCGAAGCCGCGGCCGGCATCGCCGGCGCGGGCCGCCTCGATCGTGGCATTGAGCGCGAGCAGGTTGGTCTGGCCGGCAATGTCGCGGATCAGCGAGAGGATCGACTCGATCGCCTCGACATGGGCGGAAAGGGCGCGGCTCACTTCCATGGCGCGGCTCGCCTGGTCGCCGGCGCGGGTGGCGACCTCGGCGGCGACCTCGACCTCGGAGCGGGCCGTCTCGATGGCGCGGATCAGGCCGGCGGCCGTCTGCGCCGCCTCGCGCATCGCCAGCGCCGACTGCTCGGCGGCGGCGGCAACCTCGCTGGTCTTGCCGAGCATGCCGCGGGCGGCGGCGGAGGCCTCGCCGCTCTTGCGCCGGAGACCGGCGGATTCGCCGTTGGTCGCGTCGACGAGGTGCGCGACGTCGCGCTCGAACCGCTCGCTCTGCCGGCCCCGCGCCTCGGCGGCGGCATTGGCCTCGAGCAGGGCGACCTGGGCGAGGATGATATCGCTCTCATAAGCGGCGAGGCGCTGCAGCGTCTCGACCGCCTGGGCGAAGGCCGGTCCGTCCCCGAACCGGTCGCGGAAAGCGGTTACCAGCGCCGCGACGAGCCGCGCGCGGCGGTCCATTTCGGCGGGCACCGAGCTGCCGCGCGTATAGATCTCGAACCCCAGAGCGGCGACGGCGTGGATCCAGGCCGCGTCGACCGGGCGGGTGAAGCTGAGCCGCGTGCGGTCGACGGCGGTCTCGCCGCCGCTGTCGCTTACCGCCGCCTCGATGAGGTCGCCCGCTTCCTCCCACAGCGCGCGCAGCCGCGCCTCGAACTGGCCGCCTTCATTGTAGGCGGCAAGGCGGGCGGAGACCTGCCGGTCGGTCAGCTTCTGCAACTTCTGTTCCCCGTGTGCGACGTAGCCCGACATGGCCCACCCGCTCTGTTGGCTCGCCAGGGGCTAGCATGCAGATGGTAAACGAGGGGTTGAAGCGGGAGCCGTTTGCTCCTCCCCGGCACGGGAGGGGCTAGCGTGCCCTTACGTAGCTCCCCGGCGCATCCTCCAGCGCCTTGAGCTTGCCCTTGCCCGGGACGCGGGCGCCCTTCGCGGCGACCTTCTTCTCCGATCTGGCGCCGATCCACGCCAGCCAGTCCGGCCACCAGCTGCCCTTGTGCTCGGTCGCGCCGGCGACGAACTCGTCCAGCGTCGCCACCGTCGCGTCGTTGGTCCAATATTGGTACTTCTGCGCCTCGGGCGGGTTCACCACGCCGGCGATGTGGCCGGAGCCGGCGAGGACGAAGCGCAGCGGTCCCCCGAAGTGATGGGTGATCTTCCACACGCTGTGGGCGGGTGCGATATGGTCCTCGCGCCCGGCTTGCACATAGGTCGGCGTCGCCACCTTGCGGAGGTCGATGGCAACGCCGGCCACGGTAACGCCGCCGGGCGTCACCAGCTTGTTCCCCTTGTAGAAGTCGCGCAGGTACGCCTGGTGCCACTTGGCCGGCAGGTTGGTCGTGTCGCCGTTCCAGTGGAGCAGGTCGAAGGGGGGATAATCCTCCCCCAGCAGGTAGTTGCTGGTGACGTAATTCCAGATGAGGTCGCGGCCGCGCAGGGCGTTGAAGGTCGCCGCCATGTAGCGGCCGTCGAGATAGCCCTTCTCCGCCGACATCTGCTCGATCAGCTGCAGCGTCTCGTCGGCGACGAACAGGTTGAGGTCCCCCGCTTCGGAGAAGTCGACCTGGGCGGTGAAGAAGGTGGCGCTGGCGACCTTGTCCGCCTCGCCCTTGGCGGCCATCCAGGCGAGGGTGCAGGCGAGGGTGGTGCCGGCGACGCAATAGCCGATGGCGTGGATGGCATCGACGCCGAGCAGGTCGCGGATCGCGTCGATCGCATCGCGCTGGCCGTTCAGGACGTAGTCGTCGAGCGACGTCTCCTTCATCGTCTCGTCGGCCGACTTCCAGGAGACCATGAAGACGGTCAGTCCCTGGCTCACCGCCCACTGGATGAAGCTCTTCTTCGGATTGAGGTCGAGGATGTAGAAGCGATTGATCCAGGGCGGGAAGATGACCAGCGGCGTCTCGTACACGGCATCGGTCGTCGGGCTGTACTGGATGAGCTCGTAGAGCGGCGTGCGCCGGACGACCTTGCCGGGCGTGACCGCGATGTTGCGGCCGACTTCGAAGGCATTGGGGTCGGTGTGGGTGAGCTGGCCTTTCGAGAGGTCGGCGAGCATGTGCTCCAGGCCCTTCAACAGGCTCTCGCCCTTCGTCTCCATCGCCCGCTCCAGCACCACCGGATTGGTGAGGGCGAAGTTGGACGGGCTCATGGCGTCGACGAAGCCGCGGGTGAGGAAGCGCAGCTTCTCGCGCTGCCTCTCGTCGACTCCCTCGATCGCGTCGACACTGCCGAGCAGCCGGTCCGACACCAGCAGATAGGTCTGGCGGATCATGTCGAACAGCGGGTTGTCGCGCCATTGCGGGGCGTTGAACCGCCGATCCTTGTCCGCTTTCTCCTCGATCTCCGTGCGGGGCGTTTCGAGGCCCAGCGCCCGCTGCCAGATCGTCACGCCCTCGCTCCAGAGCGCGACCTGCTGCTCGGCGAGCTTGGCGGGATCGGGAAACAGGCCCAGCCACGGCAGCGGCTTGGCGAGCGCGTCGACCTGCGGCGGCTTCGCCTCGCCGGCCGCCTTGGCGAGGTGCTCGAGCATCATCTGCTGGGCGCGGCCCATTACCCAGGTCCAGTGCTGCATCTCCTCCAGCGTGGGCAGCGGGGGTGCCGCGCCTTGCGGGCGCTCGGTGCTCGTGGGGTCGGCCATCGATTCCTCCTGTCGGCGCTCCCTAGGCAACGCCCGTCGCGCGGGGAAGGGTGCCGCTGCCCGGCGCAACGCCGGGGTGCGCCGCGCGCCGGTCAGCCGCGCGTGTAGCAGGCTTCCTGGATCTCCTGGAACCGGAAGGGAATGCCGGTGATCTTGGCGTCGCGCGGGATCGGGCCGATATCCGGCATCCCGGCGACGACGACGATCACGCGCAGGATCGAGTCGCCGTCGATCTGGCGGATGGTGATCCGTACGCCCGCCGGGGTTGTCACCACGCCGAGGTCGCCCTTGCCGTCGTTGAACGTGGCGTCGGCATAAGCCCGCTCGATACGGCCCTCGGCGCCGACGAACGGGATGTCGATCTGGGCGCGGCCGCGAAGGCCGGTCCCTTCGAGCGCCTTGTCGAGATTCTCCTGCAATTCGGCGCCCGAATAGTCGGACCCGGTGCGGTTCACGACATAGAATTCGACGATGCGCTTGCCGTCCGCGCCGACGACCGGGTCGGCAGTGCAGAAGATCGGATAGGTCCGCACGTCGCGTGGAAAGAGCCAGCCCCGCACCGGCGCGAAGGTGAGCGAGGCGAGGAACAGCACCAGCGCCGTCGTCAGGCTCGCCGCGACATTGGGCAGCTGTGCCCGCCATTTCCCCAGAAAATCGCGCAAGGCTTAGGGCTTCACCTTGCGTTCGAGATCGGCCACGCGCTGGCGCAGCTTGCCGAGCTCCTCGTTGAGGCCGAACAGATCGGTGTTGAGGCTGTACATCGTCTGGCCCTGCCAGGGACTCAGTCGTCCGAGCTCGAGGCCCGAAGCATCCGTGAAGGTAACCGGTCCGCGTTTTCCACGCTCTTCGGTCCAGGTCATGATGACGCGGATCGCGCCGCTCTCGTCGCGTAGCGGAATGCGCACGACCTGCCGTACGAACTGGGCGACATTCGTGCTGCGTTCCCCCACCACGTCGGAGGGGCGGACGGCCCGCGCCGCGCTGCCGGCGGGCAGCTGCGCAAAGGCAGGGCCCATGAGCAGCAAACATCCCGCGGCCAGTGCGCTCGCCCGCGCGCCACGGCGTCCAATCCGGTTCATGTCCATGTGCTTCTCCCCCCGAAGAAGGGGGCAGCATAGCACGAATGGTCGTGGAATGCAGCCTCCGGCTGCTCAGTCGCGGCCGAGGATGTGGCGGATGATCTTGGGCGCGGCGCGGACGGCGTCGTTCAGATTGACGTTGATGCCGACGTTGCAGAGGCGGGTGCAGTGGTCGGCGGCGAGGGCGGCGACGCCCGAACCGGGTTCGTTGACGTGGCGGACGATCTCGCCCGGCTCGCGCTCGAATTCCATGCGCTGGCCGCCACCGCCGAAGCGGCGGGCGCAGACGACGATCTCGCCCGGGTTGCTGCGGCAGGCGAGGGGGTCCGGCCGCGAACGCATCGCGCCGTCGAGGGCTGCGGCTTCCTCCGCGGTCAGCTGGATCGGGGCCTGCGCGGATGCCGGCGCGGCCGCCGCGACAGCGAGCGGAACGAGCCACGGCGCCAACCTCGACTTCGCCACGTCACTCCCCTATCGCGCGCCGGCAACCCACGGAGGATGACACATATCATGGTGAGCGCAAGCCACGTACTCGACCGCGTCCTGGTGCTGGAGATGGTCCGGGTGACCGAGGCGGCGGCGGTGGCGGCCTCGAGGCTCGTCGGGCGCGGGGACGAGAAGGCGGCGGACGCGGCGGCGGTGGAGGCGATGCGGGCGGCGCTCAACAGCCTCGATTTCGACGGCACCGTGGTCATCGGCGAAGGCGAGCGCGACGAGGCGCCGATGCTCTTCATCGGCGAGAAGGTGGGGGCGGCGCAGGGCAGCGGCCCCAGGATCGACATCGCCCTCGATCCGCTGGAGGGCACGACGCTCACTGCCCACGGCGCGCCGAACGCGCTCGCCGTGCTCGCGATCGCCGAGGAGGGCGGCCTCCTGAACGCGCCCGACGTCTACATGGACAAGCTCGCGGTGGGACCGGGCTATCCGGCGGGGATCATCGACCTCGCCTCGACCCCGACCGACAATATCCGCGCCGTGGCGCGCGCGAAGGGCGTCGACCCTGCCGAGATCATGGTCTGCGTGCTCGACCGGCCGCGCCACGAGGCGCTGATCGCCGAGCTGCGCCGCCTCGGCTGCGGCATCCAGCTGATCCGCGACGGCGACGTCTCCGGCGTCATCGCCGTCACCAATCCCGAGACGACCATCGACGTCTACATGGGCTCGGGCGGGGCGCCGGAGGGGGTGCTGGCGGCGGCGGCGCTGCGCTGCGTCGGCGGCCAGTTCCAGGGCCGGCTCCTGTTCCGCAACGACGACGAGAAGGCGCGCGCGGCGCGCTGGGGAGTCTCCGACCTCGACCGCATCTACCATCTCGAGGACCTCGCCAAGGGCGACTGCATCTTCGCGGCGACCGGCGTCACCGACGGGTCGATGCTCGGCGGGGTGAAGCGGCGCAGGGACTGCATCACGACCGAGAGCGTGGTGATGCGCGCCTCGTCGGGCACCGTGCGCTGGGTCAAGGGCCAGCACCGCCACGAGCCGGGGATGCAGAGCTGATATTGCCTCCCCATGAGCGCTGCTCATGGGGAGGGGGACCACCCTGAGGGTGGTGGAGGGGTATTCGCAGGGCTGAGGGGAACCGGAAACGACACGCGCCGACGGTCTTGAAATACCTCTCCACCAGCTCCGCTGGTTCCCCCGCCCCATCTGCGACGGGGAGGCATGATTGACCCTCACCGTCTTCATCGCCGTGCTGTTCGCCGCCTTGCTCCACGCCGGGTGGAACGCGCTGGTGAAGCTCGGGCTCGACCGCTTCTCCTCGGTGCTGCTTCTCGCGCTGGTGCAGGGGGGTATCGCGCTCGCGCTGCTGCCCTTCGTCGCCGCGCCCGCCGCGGCCGCCTGGCCGTGGGTGCTGCTCGGCTCGTGTCTCCACACCGGCTACAAGCTCTTCCTCATCCGCGCCTACCGCCATGGCGACCTCAGCCAGGTCTATCCGCTCGCCCGCGGCACGGCGCCGCTGATCGTCGCGGTCGCCGGTGCGCTGTTCCTCGGCGAGGCGCCGGGCGTCGTCCGCGCCGTCGCCGTCCTCGCCATCGGCGGCGGGATCATGCTGATGGCAGGCCGCGGCGGCCTCACGCGGGTCGCGCTGGCATGGGCGCTCGGCACGGCGGCGTTCACCGCCTCCTATACCATGGCCGACGGCGTCGGCGCGCGGCTGGCCGGCTCGGTCACCGGCTTTGCCATGTGGATGTTCGCGCTGGACGGCCTGCTGATGCTGGCCTTCGGCCTCGCCACGCGCGGCCCCGCCGCGGTGAGCGCCCTGCTTCCCTCGTGGCGGAGCGGCGCGGCCGCCGGCGCCATGTCGCTCGGCTCCTACTGGATCGCGATCTGGGCCTTTACCCAGGCGCCGCTGGCGATGGTCGCCGCGCTCAGGGAAACGAGCGTCCTCTTCGCCATGCTGATCGGCCTCTTTTGGCTCAACGAGCGCATCGCCCGCGGCCGCTGGATCGCCGCCGCCCTGATCCTCGCGGGCATCGTGCTGATGCGGGTCTGACGCTTTTCCACAGCTTTCGCGGAAGGCCGGATTCACAAGCCGCCGCGCCGCGCGTAGACCGGGGGCGATGCTCACCGCCGCCCATGTCTGCGGGGTTTCCCGCTCGATCCTCGGCCAGCCGTGGCGCTGGCGCGGGTCGGCGGCCGACGGCCATGACGTCGATTTCCAGCCCGACGACCTGATCGACCAGCTGCTGATGGCGCGCGGCGTCGTGCGCCAGGATCTGGCGCGCCACCGCCAGCCGACGGTGCGCGACTTCATGCCCGACCCCTCGGTGTTCCGCGACATGGACGCGGCCGCCGCGCGCATCGCGGACGCCGTCGAGGCGGGCGAGCAGGTCACGGTGTTCGGCGATTACGACGTCGACGGCGCGACCTCCGCGGCGCTCATGGTCCGCCTGCTCCGCCAGCTCGGCCTCGACCCGCGCGCCTATATTCCCGACCGGCTAATGGAAGGCTACGGCCCGTCCGGCGAGGCGCTGGTGCGGCTGGCGCGCGAAGGGGCCCGTCTCATCGTCACCGTCGATTGCGGCGCCCAGGCCTTCGAGGCGCTGGCCATGGCGCGCGAGGCCGGCGTCGACGTGGTCGTCGTCGACCACCACAAATGCGCCAGTGCGCTCCCGCGCGCCTTCGCCCTGGTCAATCCCAACCGGCTCGACGAGGTCGAGGAGGGCGCGGCGCACGGCCACCTCGCCGCCGTCGGCGTCTGCTTCCTCCTCGCCGCCGCGCTCGTGCGGGCGCTGCGCGGGCGGGGCTTCTTCGCGGACCGGGTCGAGCCGAAGCTGCTCGATCTGCTCGACCTCGTCGCGCTGGGCACCGTCGCGGATGTGGCGCAGCTGAGGGGGCTCAATCGCGCCTTCGTGACGCAAGGGCTCAAGGTGATGGCGGCGCGCCGCAACGCGGGCCTCGCCGCCCTCGCCGACGCGGCGCGGCTGACGCGGGCGCCGACCTGCACCGACCTCGGCTTCGCGCTCGGCCCCAGGATCAATGCGGGCGGGCGGGTCGGCAAGTCCGACCTCGGCGTCCGGCTGCTGACGACGGAGGATGCGGGGGACGCCGCGGCGATCGCGGCCGAGCTCGACCGGCTGAACGAGGAGCGGCGGGCGATCGAGCTCGCCGTCTGCGAGGCGGCGGAGGCGCTCTGCCCGGCGCAGGCGAACCGCTCCGTCGTCCTCGTCGCCGGAAGGGGCTGGCACCCGGGCGTGATCGGGATCGTCGCCGGTCGTCTCAAGGAGAAGACCGGCCGCCCGGCGATCGTCGTCGCACTCGGCGAGGACGGCGTGGGCAAGGGCTCCGGGCGCTCGATCGCCGGCGTCGATTTGGGCGCGGCGGTGCTCGCGGCCAAGGACAGCGGCCTCCTCATCGCCGGCGGCGGCCATGCGATGGCGGCGGGACTCAGCGTCGCCGGGGACCGGATCGAGGCGCTCGCCGATTTCCTCGACGAGCGCCTCGCGGCGGACGTGGCGGCGAGCCGCGACGGCCGGGCGCTGCTGCTCGACGCGGTGGTGGCGCCAGGCGGCGTCTGCCCCGACCTGCGCGAAGCGCTCGAGGCGGGCGGCCCCTACGGCGTCGGCTGGCCGGCCCCGCGCGTCGCCGCCGGTCCGGTGAGGATCGTCAAGGCCGACGTGGTCGGCAGCGGCCACCTCCGCCTGATTGTCGCCGGCGACGACGGGCGGCGGGTCAAGGCGATCGGCTTTCGGATGGCCGACGGCCCGCTCGGCGAGGCGCTGCGCGGCGCGCCGCCGCACCGGCGGCTGTGGCTGGCCGGCCGCGTCCGCCGCGACGAATGGGGCGACCGCGTCGCGGCCGAGCTCCATCTCGACGACGCCGCCTTCGCCGACTGATCGCTCCGAAACGGATTTGACCGCGCGTCGCGGCCGTGTTTCCCTCGCAGCTCGCTCCGGCTTCGGGGGATGCGATGGGCCTTCACATCTCGCTGCCGTTCGCGCGCCGGCACGCGGCCGCCGCCCACGCCGCCGCCGCCAGGGGCAAGCCGCCCCGCGCGACGCTGGAATTTCTCGACGCGGACGGCGCGCCGGTCGGCCGCCCGCTGCGGCCGCTCGTGCCGGCGCCGTCGCCGATCGAAGTGCCGAACGGCGCGGGCGGCATGGACTGGCGACGCCCGGACCCGCACCTCAGCCTGACCGCCAGCGCCGTCCCGGCGCGGGCGGTGAGCGTCCGCGCCCGCAGCGGCGACACCATCCTGGCGGAGGCGCCGCTGACCGACGCCGCCACCCCGGCACCGGCGCCGCATGAGGACCGACGCGTCTTCAACGGCGCCGGCAAGTGGACCTTGCTGCTCGTCTCCGAGCTGTTCGGCGACGCCGCGCGCTTCTTCGCCTTCGCCGCCCACCTCGATTCCTACATTCGCGGGCAGGCGCCCTTCTCGCGCCCGGGGGCCGGAGACATGCTGCGGGTCGAGGCCCTGTTCTGGCCCAGCCCGGCCAAGGGTCTGTTCAAGACGCGTCCCAAGGGCCGGCTCGTCACCGGCGACAACAAGCTCGTCAATCGCTTCGTCGACAAGGCCGGCGCGACCGGCCGGCTCACCATCGTGCTGGTCGACATGGGGGTGCGCGGCGGCGCCGGCGGGGCGCCGGGCCGTCCCGCCTGGGTGACGATCGCGAGCGCGCCCGGTGAGCAGTGGGAAGCGGTGGCCCTGCACGAGCTCGGCCATTCCTTCGGCCTGGCGGATGAATATGCCAACCGGGATCAGCCCACCCCCGAGCCGCGCCCGCTCGAGCCCAACGTCAGTGCCAGCAGCGACCCGGCGCGGGCGCCGTGGGCCGCTTTGGTGACGCCGGGCCATCCGGGGAGGCCGACCTGCCCGGCCGGTGTCGACCCGCCGGTGCCGCTCGGCGTGGTCGGGACGTTCGAAGGCGCGCGCTACAAGGCGCGCGGCCGCTACCGCCCCACCGCCGAATGCCTGATGCAGCGGACCGACCGGCCGTTCTGCGCGGTGTGCCAGCAGGTGATCGCGGACGTCCTCGCCGCGGCCGCGTGACCGCCGGGGCGCGGTTGACCCCCGGGCCCGCCTTGCCTAAGGCGCCTGCCTGCCGCGCCGGCCCCATCGTCTAGCGGTCTAGGACGTCGCCCTTTCACGGCGAAAACACGGGTTCGAGTCCCGTTGGGGTCACCAAGGCGCGTGCCGCGTTCCCCGCGGCCGCAGGTCCCGCGATCCGGCCCGCAATTGCCCCGACTGATCGGCATTTCTCCGATCGCGGCGGCTGCTCCCCTAGGTCGAGAAGGCCGAGCGGGCTATAGGTCGGGGATGCGGATCTCCCGGATTTTCCTCCCGTTTCTGGTTCTTGCCGGGTCGCCGGCATGGGCCCAGCCCGAAGCGTCGGCGGTGGCGCCGCCGCTGCAGCGGCTCGAGCAGCGGCTCGCCGCGACGGCCAGCGACAATCCCGGCGAATTCGGCATCGCCGCGATGGACCTCGCCACCGGCGAGGCGGTCAGCGTCAACGGCGACAAGGCGTTCCCGATGGCGAGCACGGTCAAGGTCGCGGTCGCCGCCACCTATCTCGGCGAGGTCGATGCCGGCCGGCGCACGCTCGCGGATCCGGTCGCCGGCACCACCGCGTCGGCGCTGATGGAGCGGATGATCATCCACAGCGACAACCGCGCCACCGATCTGCTGATCGCCACGCTCGGCGGCCCGACCAGCGTCGACGTCTGGCTCCACGCGCATGGCCTCGCCGGCATCCGCGTCGACCGCACCATCGCGCAGCTGCTCGCCGCCCGCCGCGATCTGCGCGACGTGCGCGATTCGAGCACCCCCAAGGCCATGATCGACCTGCTCCGGCTGGTCGACGGCGGCAGTGCGCTGAAACCCGAGAGCCGCGCGGTGCTGCTCGACCTCATGCGGCGCTGCGCCACCGGCCGCAACCGCATCCGCGCGCTGCTGCCGCCGGGAACCCTGGTCGAGCACAAGACCGGCACCTTGAACGGCTTCACCGGCGACGTCGCCTTCGTGACGCTGCCCGACGGCCGGCGCATCGCGATGGCGATGTTCGCCCGCGGCGGCGACAACCGTCCCGGCGTCATCGCCACCGTCGCCCGCGCCATCTACGACGGGTTCGCGGGGCAGGCGACCGCCTCGGCGGCCGCCGCCGGCGGGACGGTCGGCAGCGACCGCTGAACCGGCCCGTTCGCTCCGGCCGAGCTTGAGTCTCAGGTGACTCCCAGCCCGTCCGTGAGCAGCTTGCCGCCGGCGACGATCATCAGCCAGTAGACGATCGTGTAGAAGCGTTCGACCGGCACCCGGCGGACCAGCCGCACGCCGGCGAGGCTCGCGACGACGGCCAGGGGCAGCAGCACGGCGGCGGCGGTGAGGTTGCCGCGGCTGAACTGGCCCAGCGCAACATAGGCTGGCACCTTGATCCAGTTCAGCACCGCGAAGAAGATCGCCGTCGTGCCGACGAACACGTCGCGCGGCAGCCGGCGCGGCATCACCCACATCTGGAAAGGCGGCCCGCCGGCATGGGCGATCTGGCTGGTGAAGCCGGTGGCGACCCCGAACAGGGCGCCGACCCACGCGGGCGAGCGCGACGAGGCGGCGACCTGCCGGCCCCGCTCCGCCCACAGGCGGTAGGCGCCGAACAGGATCGACACCGCGCCGAGCGCCGCCATCACCGCCCGCGCCGGCACGCTCGCCGCGAAGACGTAGCCGATCGCCACGCCGATCGCCGCGCCCGGCAGCATGACCGCCAGGACATTGCCGTCCCAGCTCCTGCGGAAGGCGGCGACGCCCACGGCGTCCTGGACGATGAGGATGGGAAGCAGGATCGCCGCGCCCCGGATCGGGTCGATGCCGAGCGCGATCAGCGGCGTCCCCAGCGCCCCGAGGCCCGAGAAGCCGCCCTTCGCCAATCCGATCAGGATGACCGCCGGGACGGCGAACAGGTAGAAGCGCAGGTCGGTGGGCATGGACTAGCTCCTCCCCGGAACGGGGAGGGGGACCGCCGGCGAAGCCGGTGGTGGAGGGGGCCTCGCGCTTCCGCCGCGAGGAGGCGGGCCCCCTCGACCAGCCTTCGCCTGGTCCCCCTCCCCGTTCCGGGGAGGAGCCTTCGTCAGCACACTTCCGCCTGGGCAAGGCGCGGGGTCAGCAGGTGGATGATGGCGAGCGCGATCAGGTAGACCGAGCCGGCGACATAGAAGATCAGGCTGTAGGTGCCGAGCCGTTCCAGCACCTGGCCGATATAGAGCGAGAAGATCATGCCGCCGACGGCGCCGGCGGTGCCGCCGATGCCGACCACGGAGGCGACCGCCTTCCTCGGGAACATGTCGGAGGGAAGGGTGTAGAGGTTCGCCGACCAGGCCTGGTGGGCGGCGGTGGCGAGGCTGATGATCGCCACCGCGCCCCACAGGCTGTCGACATATTGGGCGAAGAAGATCGGCGTCACGGCGAGCGCGCAGATCAGCATCGTCGTCTTGCGCGCCCGGTTGATCGTCCAGCCGCGGTGGATGAGACGCGACGACAGCCAGCCGCCGACGATCGAGCCCAGGTCCGAGACGATGTAGACGACGGCGAGCGGGATGCCGAAGGTCTTGAGGTCGAGGCCGTGCCGCTTCACCAGGAAGTCGGGCAGCCAGAAAAGGAACATCCACCAGACCGGATCGGTGAGGAACTTGCCGATCGCGAATGCCCAGGTCTCGCGGCGGCCGAGGAGCCGCAGCCAGGCGACCCTGGCCGCCGGATCGGCGGGATCGCTCTCGATATAGGCGAGCTCCGCGGCCGACACCCGCTTCGACTGGCGGGGGCGGCGATAGAAGGCCAGCCAGGCGGCCAGCCAGACGAGGCTCGCCGCGCCGGTGATGACGAACGCCGCCCGCCAGCCGTAAGCGAGGGTGATGGCGGGGACGATCAGCGGCGTGACGATCGCGCCGACGTTCGAGCCGGCGTTGAAGATGCCGGTGGCGAGCGCCCGCTCCTTCTTCGGGAACCATTCGGTGACCGCCTTGAGGCCGGCGGGGAAGTTGCCGCTCTCCCCGAGGCCGAGCAAGGCGCGCACGCCCGCGAAGCCGAGCACCGACGTGGCGGCCGCGTGCAGCATGTGCGCGCCGGTCCAGATCACGAAGGCGGCGGCATAGCCCAAACGGGCGCCGATCCGGTCGACGATGTTGCCGAAGACGATGTAGCCGACGGCATAAGCGAGCTGGAAATAGAAGACGATGTCCGCATAGGTCGTCTCCTTCCAGCCGAACTCCGTCTGCAGCGTCGGCTTCAGCAGGCCGATCATCTGGCGGTCGACATAATTGATCGCGGTGGCGGCGAAGAGCAGCCCCACGATCACCCACCGTACCCGGCCGATGGCGGCCGCCGGCGCGGCCGTGCCTTCCGAAAAGTCCGTCGCCATCCTCATCCTCCACCGGCTCCCCGCGGGAGAGCCACGCCGCCGGCGCGCGTTGTTACGCGTCGTCCGGGCGAGCTGCCTTCAAACTGCACTTCACCGTGTAGCGGTCCCCGAACGAGGCCTCGATCGCGTGGCCGGCGGCGGCTTCGTGGACGCCGCTGACGGCGCCCGACGAGATCCACTGGCCCGGCGCGAGCGCGATCCGGCGTCGCGCCATCAACTCGAACAGGAAGCGGGCCGCGCCGATCGCGCCGTCCGGAAACGAAGTCGCACGCCCCGTGCCCACTTCGGCGCCATCGATCCGCGTCGTCACCCGCCATTGCTCGAAGCGGCTGGCGCGCCAGTCGGCGATCGCGGGACCGACCACGAGGCCGTTATTGTTTCCGAAATCCGAAATGACCGCGACCGGGCCGAGCCGGTTGATCGCGCCGAGCGGGGAGCTTGCCACCTCGATGCCGACATGGACGGCGTCGATCAGGTCCGCCGCCTCGTCGAGGGTGAAGCGGTGCCGATCCGCCGGCGGCGGCCGGCCGATGCGCAGCAGGAATTCCGCTTCGCCCGCCACGAAGCCTTCGGTGAAGACCGGCATTTCGGGAATGCCGTCCGCCGCCGCAATGGCCGCGAAGATCGGCCCGGCAAGGCGGTCGGCGCCGTAGCGCTCGGCGAGCGGCGGGTTGATCCGGCCGACCTTCCAGCCCACCACCTGTTTTCCCCAGGCCGCGATCGCCGCGTCCTGGATCCGGTAGGCCTCGTCGAGGGTGGCGGGGAACGGGCCGGGATAATCGTCGAGCCCCGCGGCGCGGCGCCGCGCCGACAGGAACCGCCCGGCGATCTCCGCCGCGTCCTCGCTCACCGCATCCACTTCTCGCCGACCCCTCGATCTTCGCTTTCGCCCAGCCGTAGAGGAAACCGGTGTCATAAGCAACCGCGCCAAATGCCTTGGTGCGCCACTTTCGCCACCTTTCAAAGCCTCGGTCGCAGCCCCGCCGCCGCCCGCGCCCGCGCGCGGATCGCCGCCGGGTCGATCGCGCCGGGCGGCACCAGCCAGCTTCCGCCGACGCACGCCACCGACGGCAGCTTCAGCCAGTCGGGCGCCGTCTCCGCGCTGATCCCGCCGGTCGGGCAGAAGCGCACGCCGGCGAACACGGCGCCGAAGCCTTTCAGCGCCGCAATGCCTCCGGAGGCCACGGCGGGAAAGAATTTGAGCCGCGTGAAGCCATGGTCCAGCGCCCGCATGATCTCGCTCGCCGTCGCGACCCCCGGCAACAGCGGCACCCTCGCCGCCTTCGCGGCCGCCGCCAGCGGGTCGCTGAGGCCGGGGCTGACGATGAACTCCGCCCCCGCCTCCCGCGCGGCGTCGAACTGGCGCGGGTCGAGCACCGTCCCGGCGCCGACGATCGCCCCCTCCACCGCCTTCATCGCCCGGATGGCGCCGAGCGCGGCGGACGTCCGCAACGTCACCTCGAGCACCGGCAGCCCGCCGTCGACCAGTGCTTGCGCGACCGGCACCGCATCCTCCAATCGATCGATCACCAGCACCGGGATGACCGGCGCGGCGGCCATGATCGCATCGAGGTCACGCATGCCGCGGCTCCTCGGCGACCGCCGCGCCGGGGTCAAGCCCCCGGCCGCGCCGGGGCCCGGCGACGACATCGCCAAAGCGCCTGTCCTCGCCGCGCCGCGCGGGAAACACCTGCCGCAGCGCGAGCAGCGCCGCGACCGGATCGTCGCAGCCGCGGGGGCCGAAATGGACGATGCCGGTGCCGCTCACAGCGTCACACCGCGCTTCCAGATCGCGATTTCGCGCTCGTCGTTGCGCTCCGCCGCGGTCGTCTCGCCCGAGCCGACGGCGGCCATCTTCGCGGCGAGTGCATCGGCGGCGGGTTCCATGCCCTCGTCGAGCACCTGCCCGGCGTCGAAATCGATCCAGCCCCGCTTGCGCTGCGCGAGGTCGCTGTTCGAGGCGATCTTCACGGTGGGCACGGGAAAGCCGAGCGGCGTGCCGCGGCCGGTCGTGAACAGGATCAAGGTCGCCCCCGCCGCCGCGAGCGCGGTCGAGGAAACGGCGTCGTTCCCCGGCGCCTCGAGCAGGGTAAGGCCCCGCCGCCGCACCCGTTCGCCGTAGCGCAGCACGTCCTCGACGGGCGCGTGCCCGGCCTTCTGGACGGCGCCCAGCGACTTCTCCTCGAGCGTCGTGATGCCGCCGGCCAGGTTGCCCGGCGAGGGATTCTCCGACACCGGCTCGCCATGAGCGAGGAAGTAGCGCTTGAAGTCGTCGACAACGGCGACGACCGCCTCGAACACGCTGCGGTCCCGCGCCCGCGCCATCAGCAGCCGCTCGGCGCCGAATAGCTCCGGGATCTCGCTGAGGATCGCACTGCCGCCGGCGGCGACGACGCGGTCCGCCATGCGGCCGACGAGCGGGTTCGCGGTGAGGCCGGAGAAGCCGTCGGAGCCGCCGCATTTGAGGCCGACGACCAGTTCGCCGAAGCCGGCCGCCGCGCGCCTGGCGGGGGACGCCTGCTCGACGAGGCGGTCGACCAGGGCGAGGCCCTCCTCCAGCTCGTCCTCCACCCCTTGGGCGCGCAGCGAGCGGACCCGGTGCCGCAGCGGCTCCGGTATCTCCTCGATGAGCCGGTCGAGCTGGTTCGACTCGCAGCCGAGGCCGACGAACAGCACGCCGCCGGCATTGGGGTGCGAGGCGAGCGCGGCGAGGACGGCGCGCGTGCCGCCGAGGTCGTCGCCGAGCTGCGAGCAGCCGAACGGGTGCGCGAAGGCATGGACTCCGTCCACCGCGCCGGCGTGGCGGGCATCGGCGAGCGCCGCGATCTTTTGCGCCGTGCGGCCGACGCAGCCGACGGTCGGCAGGATCCAGATCTCGTTGCGCGTCCCGACCCGGCCGTCGGGACGCCGATAGCCGAGGAAGGAAGGCGCCGGCGCCGCGATCGGCCGCTCCGCGGCGAGCGGCTCGTAGGAATAGCCCTCGACGCCGGCCAGGAGCGTGGCGAGGTTGTGGGTGTGGACATGCGCCCCCGCGGGCACGGCCGCGGTCAGCCTGCCGATCGGCCAGCCGAACTTCCGCACGGTCTCGCCGGCGGCCATGTCCCGCAGCGCAAGCTTGTGACCGTTCGGCACCGGCTCCCGCGCCTCGATCGCGTCCCCGCCCGCCTCCACCCACTCGCCGGCGCCGATCGCTCGGAGCGCCACGGCGACGTCGTCGCGCGGGTCGAGCCGGAGCAGCGCGCGCCTGTCGGCGGCAAGATCGAGGGGTATTGCTTGTGTCATCTGGTAACCGGTGTCAAATACTCTCACGCGGCGGCCGGGGCAAGGCCGCCGGGCTATCGCCGTGCCGCGGCGTGCGATATCGAGCGGTGCAAGGGAGAACAGGGTGAGCGAGGCAGAAGAGCCGCCGGCGCAGGGGAGCCGCCGCACGGGGAAGCCGACGATCAACGACGTCGCGCGGCTCTCCGGCGTCTCGAAGAAGACGGTGAGCCGCGTCATCAACCGCTCGCCCTTGCTCAACGACGAGACGCGCCGACGGGTCGAGACGGTCATCCGCGAGCTCGGCTATGTGCCGAACCCGCAGGCGCGGGCACTGGCGCTGCGCACCAACTTCCTGATCGGCCTGATCCACGACAATCCCAACGCCCAGATGGTGCTCAACGTCCAGCAGGGCATTCTCGAGGCCCTGCAAGGGACCGATTTCGCGATGGTCGTCCGCCCCGTCGACCGCGGTGCGGCGACGCTGATGGACGACATACGCTCGTTCCTCGAGCGGCAGCGGCCCTATGGCGTCGTCATCCTGCCGCCGCTCAGCGAGAACGACGCCATCGCGCGGCTGTGCGACGAACTCGGCTGCCGCTACGTACGCATGGGATCGGCCGAGCTCGACGATGCCGAGCACATGGTCGCTTCGAACGACCGCGAGGCCGTCGCCGAGGCGGTCCAGTTCCTCTACACCTCCGGACACAAGCTGATCGGCCTTATCGCCGGACCGCACGGCTTCCGCTCGGCGGCCGAGCGCCGCCGCGGCTTCGAGGACGCGCTGCGCAGCGCCTCGCTGAAGCTGCCGCGCAGCCTGATCGCGGAGGGCAATTACACGTTCGAATCGGGCATTGCCGCGGCCGAGAAGCTGCTCGACCTCAGTCCGCGACCCACCGCCATCTTCGCCAGCAACGACGAGATGGCCGCCGGCGTCATCCACGCCGCGCGGGCGCGCGATATCGCCGTGCCGGAGGAGCTCTCGGTCATCGGCTTCGACGATACGCCGATCGCCAGCCACATCTGGCCGCCGCTCACCACGGTGCGCTGGCCGATCGTCTCGATGGCGCGCTCGGCCGCGCTCAAGCTTCTCGCCGGCCAGGGCCGCGGCGAGGAGGCGGAACCCTCCCTCTTCCTGTCGCGCCTCGTCCGCCGTGCCTCCGTCGCGTTCGCGCCACAGGGATGACGCCCTTGCATCGACGCATGACACCGGTTACCGGCATGAAAGGAGCGGCGCGGGAGATGGCCGCCGCGAGAGGCGTTTAGGCCTGCCGCCTCGATGAACCGCACAACCTTGCAGCCTGACGGAGCCTTCCCGATGTACGATCGCACCTACTACGCCACGCATCCCGACATGATGGAGTGCGTCTCGAACGAGGAGCTCAGGGACCGCTACCTGATCCAGGGCCTGTTCCGCGACGGCAAATGCGTGCTGAACTACACCCACGCCGACCGCTTCGTGATCGGCGGCGTCGTCGTCGCCGGCGGCGAGGTGCGGCTGCCGGACCAGACGGAGCCCGCTGCCGCCGCCGGTCATCCGTTCCTCGAGCGGCGCGAGCTCGCCGTGGTCAATGTCGGCAAGGCGGCGGGGACGGTCACCGTGGACGGGGAGGCGTTCGCGCTCGGCAGCAAGGACTGCCTCTACGTCACCATGGGCGCGAAGGACGTGATCTTCTCCGGCGAGGGCGCCCGCTTCTACCTCGCCTCCTGCCCCGCGCATCAGGCGTTCCGTACGCGCAAGCTGGAAATCGCGCAGGCCAATGCCCTGGAGCGCGGCAGCCTCGAGGAGTCGAACGAACGCACGATCTACCAGCTGGTCATCCCCGGCGTCTGCGATTCGGCGCAGCTGGTCATGGGCCTCACCGTGCTGAAGCCGGGCTCGGTCTGGAACACGATGCCGCCGCACATCCACGAGCGGCGCAGCGAAATCTATTTCTACTTCGAGCTCGACGGCGAGAGCGACCGGGTGTTCCACTTCATGGGCGAAGGCGAGCAGCTCCGCCATATCGTCATGGCCAATGAGGAAGCGGTGATCAGCCCGGTCTGGTCGGTCCACATGGGCGCCGGCACCAAGGCCTATGCCTTCATCTGGGCGATGGCCGGCGAGAATCAGGACTATACCGACATGAACGTCCTCGACATCTGCCAGCTGCAGTGAACCACCACCGTCAGCCCGGACTCGATCCGGGATCCATCTTCTTCCCGGGTGCCATGGAGAAGCTGGATTCCGGCTTTCGCCGGAATGACGAGAGAGCGGAGTGCGAATGACCCACCCCTTCGACCTCACCGGCCGCGTCGCCCTGGTTACCGGCGCCAATACGGGCATCGGCCGGGCCATCGCCGTCGCGCTCGCCGAGGCCGGCGCCGACGTCGCCCTCGTCGGCCGCTCGCCCGCCGACGAAACCGCGGCGGCGGTCGCGGCCGCCGGTCGCCGGTCGATCCAGGTCCGTGCCGACCTTGCCACCATCGCGCCGGTGCAGGACGTGGTCGACCGCACGCTGGCCGAGCTCGACGGCCTCGACATCCTCGTCAACAATGCGGGGATCATCCGCCGCGCCGATGCCGTCGACTTCTCCGAAGCGGATTGGGACGCGGTGGTCGACACCAACCTCAAGTCGGTCTTCTTCCTGTGCCAGGCGGCGGGTCGGCAGATGATCGCGAAAGGACGCGGCAAGATCGTCAACATCGCCTCGCTGCTGAGCTTCCAGGGCGGCATCCGCGTGCCGAGCTACACCGCCTCGAAATCCGGCGTCGCCGGGCTTACGAAGCTCCTCGCGAACGAATGGGCCGCGAAGGGAGTCAATGTGAACGCGATCGCGCCGGGCTACATCGCCACCAACAACACCGCCGCGCTTCAGGCGGACGAGACCCGCAACCGGCAGATCGTCGAGCGCATACCCGCCGGCCGTTGGGGCGCGCCTGCCGATCTCGGCGGCGCCGCCGTCTTCCTCGCGTCGGCCGCGTCCGATTACGTCAACGGCCACATCCTTGCCGTCGACGGCGGGTGGCTGGCGCGATGACCGTCGCCTGCTTCGGCGAGATCCTGCTGCGCATGACCGCGCCGGGGCGCGAGCTGATGCTGCAGAAGCCCCACCTCGACGTCTATGTCGCCGGCGCCGAGGCGAATGTCGGGGTCGGGCTCGCCAATCTCGGCCACCGGGTGAAGATGGTCAGCCGGCTTCCCGACAACGCGCTCGGCCAGGCGGCGCTCGACGCGGTCCGGCGGCACGGCGTGGACGTCTCGGCGGTGACCCGGACGGCGGGCCGCATGGGCCTCTACTTCCTGACCCAGGGCGCCGGCCTGCGCGCCTCGGAAATCTTCTACGACCGCAAGGACAGCGCCTTCGCCAAAGCGGGGCCCGAGGATTTCGATTGGCCCGGCCTGCTCGAGGGGGTCGAGCTCCTCCACCTCTCCGGCATCACGCCGGCGCTCGGACCGCGCTCGGCGGAGGCAGCGATCGCCGCCGCCGAAGCCGCCGCCGCGCGCGGCATCGCCGTGTCGTTCGACGGCAATTACCGCGCGCAGCTCTGGGAGAGCTGGGACAGCGATCCGAAGGGCGTGCTGACCCGGCTCGTTTCGAAGGCGACGATCCTGTTCGGCAACCACCGCGACATCTCGCTCCTCCTCGGCCGCAACTTCGGCGGCGGCGGCGCGGATCGGCGTCGCGAAGCGGCGGAAGCCGCCTTCCGCGCGTTCCCGAACCTGAAGCGCATCGCGTCGACCGCCCGCCACGTCGAGGACGCCGACCGCCACCGCATATCCGCGCGAATCGACGAGCCGATCACGAGCGTGCAGACCGAGGAAGTGCTGGTCGCCGGCATCGTCGACCGGATCGGCGCGGGCGACGCCTTCGCCGCGGGCGTGCTCCACGGCGTGCTCGGCGGCCGCGATCTCGACCGGACGGTGCGCTCCGGCCTCGCGCTGACCTGCCTCAAGCATTCGCTGCCGGGGGACTTCAGCCTGTTCGGGCCCGGCGACATCGAGGCCTTCCTGGCAGGCGGCTTCGACGTCCGGCGGTGATCGACCGCCGGGCCTTCCTCGTCGCCGCCGGCGCCGCCGCCGCGACGCCGGCTTTCGCGCAGGGCGATCCGCTCGTGCCGACCACCCTCGGCCCGGTCCGCGGCTCCCGCGAGGACGGACTCTGCGTCTTCCGCGGCATACGCTACGGCCTGGCGCCGCGCTTCCGGGCACCGTCCGCGCCGCCATTCTCCCGCGACGCGGTCGCCGCCACGGCCTTCGGTCCGTCCTGCCCGCAACGCAACGGCCGCTACCGGGCGACGAGCGAGGATTGCCTCTTCCTCAACGTCTGGACGCCCGACGCGCGGCCCGGCGCGCGTCGGCCGGTGACGGTCTATATCCACGGCGGCGCCTATTCGACCGGCTCGGTGGTCGATCCGCTCAACGATGGCCGGCACCTGGCTCGGCACGGCGACGCCGTGGTCGTCACCGTCAACCACCGGCTGAACGTCTTCGGTTATCTCTATCTCGCCCGGCTCGACCCGCGCTTTCCGGACAGCGGCAATGCCGGGCAGCTCGACCTCATCCTGGCGCTGGACTGGGTGCGCCGGAACATCGCCGCGTTCGGCGGCGACCCGGCGCGGGTCCTGGTCTTCGGCCAGTCGGGCGGCGGCGCGAAGATCGCGACATTGATGGGGATGCCGGCGGCGAGGGACCGCTTCCACCGCGCGATCACGATGAGCGGCCAGCAGGTCACCGCCTCCGGCCCCCTTAACGCCACCGCGCGGGCGCGGGCCTATCTCGCGGCGCTGAAGGCAACCCCCGCCGATCTCGTCGCGATGCCGGCGGAACGGCTGGTCGATGGGCTTGCCGCCACCGATCCGATCCTCGGCGGCGGCGTCTACATGGGTCCCGTTCTCGACATGAAGTGGCTGGTCCGCCACCCCTTCTGGCCCGACGCGAATCCCCAGTCGAACGCGATCCCGATGATGCTCGGCAACACGCGGGACGAGACCCGCGCCTTCATCGACCCCGACAGCGAGAAGGTCCGCACCCTCGGCTGGGACAATCTCGCCGAGCGGATCGCCCCCGAGCTGCGCGTCGACATCGCCCCGGAATGGGTGGTGGAGCAATATCGCCGCCGCTTCCCCTCCTGGTCGCCGGAGCGGATCTTCTACGCGGCGACGACCGCGGGGCGGAGCTGGCCCGGCCAGGTCATCGAAGCCGACGCGCGGGCGGCGGCCCGCACCCGCACCTGGGTCTACCAGGTCGATTTCCAGTCGCCGACCCAGCCGAGGCGCGGCGCGCCGCACACGATGGACATCGCCCTTGCCTTCGGGACGCTGGGGGCGGAGGGCTCCTACACTGGAACCGGCCCCGAAGCCCGCGCGGTCAGCCGCCGGATGATGGACGCATTCACCGCCTTCGCGCGCACCGGCGATCCGAACGCGACCGGCCTTCCCCACTGGCCGGTCTATGCGCTGCCCGAGCGGGCGACGATGATCTTCGACGTCGCGACCCGCGCGCAAGACGACCCGCGGCGCTGGGAGCGCGAGCTGTTCGCCCGCATACCCTACATCCAGCCCGGCAGCTGAGCTGGCGCACCTGCGCTTGACACCGGGCGCAGTCGGAGCCAGAAGCTTATGACACCGGTTACTCAAGGAGCCGGAGCGGGCGACTCGGCAGACATGGCGGAGCGCCCCCGAGGAGGAGGTCGGCCGCGCCGCAACGCGCATTCCGCACCCTCCTTGCGCGGCTCGGCCGGGTTTTTTGGCGCCGGTTTAGACACCGGTGTCACTGGCTTTTGTCCCGCCGCGAACGCGGCAACAGGAGGGGATGGAAATGGGTACTCGTCTGGCTTCGCTCCGTCAGTCCCGCGGCGGCCGCTACCTCGCCGCGGCGTCGCTCGGCGCCCTCGCGCTCGCCCTCGCGGTGCCGGCCTCGGCGCAGAGCGCGCAGGCGCCGCAGAACCCGCCGCCCGCACCGGCGCCCGCGCCGGGCGTGCCGAGCGCCGCCGCGCCGGCCGACCGGGCCGTGACGACCATCGACCAGCCCGGCACGCCGCAGGCGGGGGCCAGCGCAGATCAGCCCGCGGACGAAGGCGCGATCGTCGTCACCGGCTTCCGCAGCAGCCTGGCGCGCGCGCTCAACATGAAGAAGCTCGAGAATGCGGCGACCGATTCGATCCTCGCCGAGGACATCGGCAAGTTCCCCGACCTGAACCTCTCCGAGTCGATCCAGCGCATTCCCGGCGTCGCCCTCCAGCGCGACGGTGGCGAGGGGCGGCAGATCACCGTGCGCGGCCTCGGCCCCCAGTTCACCCGTGTCCGCATCAACGGCATGGAGGCGCTGACCACCGCCGGCGGCGCCGACGCGTCGGGCGGCACCAACCGCAGCCGTTCGTTCGACTTCAACGTCTTCGCCTCGGACCTCTTCAACGCCATCACCCTGCGCAAGACGGCCGAGGCTTCGGTCGAGGAAGGATCGCTCGGCGCCACGGTCGACCTGCGCACCGCGCGTCCCTTCGATTACAAGGGCTTCACCCTCACCGCCTCGCTGCAGGGCGACTATAACGACCTTTCGAAGAAGGTGACGCCGCGCGGCGCCATCCTCGTTTCCGATATCTTCGCCAACGGCACGCTCGGCGCCCTCGTGTCGGTCGCCTACACCAAGCGTCAGCTGATCGAGGAGGGGCCGAGCACGGTGCGCTGGGCGCCGGCGACGAGCTTCGCCCCCGGCTTCCAGAGCGTCGGCGGGGTGACCTGCCTCAACGCCGCCGGCAGCGCGGCGCTCAGCCCGGCACCGGGCGATTGCGGCACCGTCGATGCCGCGCAGCATCCCCGCTTCCCGCGCCAGGACTGGTATTATGACGACCAGCAGCGGCTCGGCGTCACCGCCTCGCTGCAGTGGAAGCCGTCCGAGAACACCCTGATCAGCCTCGACGGCCTCTACGCCGACTTCAAGGGCACGCGCGAGGAGCGCTATCTGGAGGCGCCCTCGTTCAGCGTCGGCGGCGCCTGCACCAACGCCAACCGCGCCACCAGCTGCGGCATCGCCGACACCGAGGTGACCAACTACCAGATCACCAACGGGGTCATGTACAAGGGCACGTTCAACGACGTGGACCTGCGCGTCGAGGACCGCTTCGACCGCCTCGACACCAAGTTCCAGCAGCTGACCCTCGACGGCATGCAGAAGTTCGGGGAGCACGTCACCCTGACCTTCACGGGCGGCCATTCGACCTCGAAGCACCGCAACCCCGTCCAGAACACGCTGACCTTCGACCAGTATAATGTCGACAATTACAGCTACGACTACGGCTCGCCGAGCGGTCGCAGCCCGATCTTCAATTTCGGCACCGCCAACCTCACCGACCCCAATTCCTGGGTGCTGTCGCAGATCCGCCTGCGCGCGGCGACGGCCGACAACCGCTTCGACAACGCCCAGGCGGCGCTCAACTGGAAGCTGAGCGACGATTTCCAGATCGATTTCGGCGGCGAGTGGAAGAAGTACAAATTCTCCACCACCGAGCTTCGGCGCCAGAACGCCGCCAGCCCGAGCACGAACCAGGAAACCACCATTCCCGCCGCCATCGCCGCGATGGGTGTCGGCGGGCTCGGCCATGTCGTCACCGTCGGCGGCTACACCTTCTTCGCCCCCGATTACGCCGGGGCCGACGCCCAGCTCCATTTCGGCGACCCGACCGCCTTCGGCGGCGCCTTCGCGCTGGGGCCGGGGCCGGCGCTGGGCAACAACGCGACGGTGCGGGAGCGCGATCAGGGCGGCTTCGTCCAGGCCAGCTTCCACCACGACTTCGGCAGCATGGTGCTGCGCGGCAATGTCGGCGTGCGCTATGTCGAAACCCGCACCGCCTCGACCGGCTACGCGATCGTCAACAACGCGATCAACCAGATCACGGTGAACAGCAGCTATCACGACTGGCTGCCCTCGGCGAACGTCGTCTTCGAGCCCGTCCGCAACTTCGACATCCGGTTCGCCGCGGCGAAGGTCATGTCGCGGCCGAGCCTCGGCAGCCTCAACCCCGGCGCGACGATCAACGTTTCCGGCGCCAACCGCACGGTCTCGGGCGGCAATCCGTTCCTGCAGCCGTTCCGGGCGAACAGCTACGACCTCGCCTTCGAATGGTATTTCCAGCCCGGCGCCCTGCTGTCGGTCGCCTTGTTCGAGAAGGATGTCGGGAGCTTCATCACCACGCTGCAGAGCCGCGGCGTCTTCTCGACCAATCCGTTCGGGCTGCCGACCAGCCTGATGACGGCCGCCTGCGGCAATCTCGCCGGCTGCGACGCGACCACCATCTTCACGTTCAGCTCGCCGGCCAACACGCCGGGCGGCCCGGTCAAGGGCTTCGAGGTCAATTACCAGCAGCCGTTCAAATTCCTGCCGGGCTTCCTCAGCCACACCGGCGTCCTGCTCAACTACACGGGCGTCAAGTCGAAGATCAAATATCTGAACGCCGCCGGCGCCGTCGTCGCCGTCAACGACCTCACCCAGCTGTCGCGCAAGTCCGCCAACGCCACTCTCTATTACGAGGACAGCAAGCTGAGCGCCCGCGTCTCCGCCTCCTATCGCAGCGGCTATCTGACCCAGATCCCGGCGGCGGAAGCGGGGAACGACGTGCAGGGGACGAACAGCACCCTCAACGTCGATGCCTCGATCCAGTACACGATCAACCGGCATTTCAAGGTGACGCTCGAAGGGATCAACCTCACCGACGAGCACCAAGACCAATATGTCGACAGCCGCGACATGCTGTCGGTCTACCACCATACCGGCCGCGAGCTGCTGTTCGGCGTCCGCTACACCTTCTGACCGGGGCGGCGGAGATGGAGATCGACCGCCGCACCGCCTTGCTCGGCAGCCTCGCCGCCGCCGGTTTCGCGAGCCGCGCGGCGGGGCAGCCACCCCAGCCGGCCGAGACGATCGAACTCTGGCCGCGCGGCGCGCCGGGCATGCCCGCGAAACCGCCGGTCGAGCGGATCGACGAGCGCTCGCAGGATCCGGGCTTTCACGACCGCGCCGTCCTGGGCATCGCGCGCCCACGCATGACCGTGTTCCGCCCCGCACGGCCGAACGGCGCGGCGGTGCTGATCATGCCCGGCGGCGGCTATTCCTGGGTGGTGGTCGACAAGGAGGGCAACGAGCTCGGCGCCTGGCTGGCGGCGCGCGGCGTCACCGCCTTCGTGCTCTTCTACCGCCTCCCCGGGGAGGGCTGGGCGGCGGGTCCGGACACGCCGCTCCAGGATGCGCAGCGGGCGATGCGGCTGATCCGCGCCCGCGCCGAGGCCTACCGCCTCGACCCGGCGCGGGTGGCGGCGATGGGCTTCTCCGCCGGCGGCCACCTGTGCGCCGACCTCGCGACCCGCTTCGCGGCGCCCGTCTACCAGCCGACCGACACCGCGGACGCGCTCTCCGCGCGCCCCGTCGCGGCGGCGCCGATCTACCCCGTCATCGCGATGACGGCGCCGCTCGCCCATCCCGGCTCGCGCCGCAACCTCGTGGGCGAGCATGCCTCCGCCGAGCGGGAACGCGCGCATTCGCCGCATCTCGCCGTCACCGCCGACACGCCGCCCTGCTTCCTCCTCCACGCCGAGGACGACAATGTCGTACCGGTCGAGAACAGCCTCCTCTTGCGCGCAGCGCTGCGGGCGCGGGGCGTGCCGGTCGAGACCCACCTCTTCCCCGACGGCGGTCACGGCTTCGGCCTGCGCCTCGCCAGAGGGAGGAGCGTGGAAGGCTGGCAGGAGCTGTTCTGGGCCTGGGGCGCGAAGCGGCGCCTCTTCGCCTGACCGGTCAGGTGACGGCGCGCAGCGCCTCGACCGACAGCGGTCCGCGGTTCAGCACGGCGTCGTGGAACGCCCGCATCGCGGCCGGCCCCGTGCGCCGCTTCGCGAGCTCGGCAAGGGTCAGCGCCGCGACCGCGTCGCCGGCGAAGCCCGCCGGTTCCGCCGCATAGCGGTCCACCTCGACCGCGAACGGGAAGAACAGCTCGAAGCCGACCGTCTCCGTAAGGTAGGCGACGGCGCGGGCGCGGCTCCAGCGGTGGACATGGATGCCGATGTCGGCGGCGACCCGCGCCAGGCGGAACAGCCAGGATTGCAGGAAGCCGATCTGCTCGACGGGAGTGAAGATCCCCATCCGGTCGGCGAGGCTCTCCGCATAGATCGCCCAGCCCTCCTCGTAACCGACGGCGTAGCGGGCCTGCAGCGCGTGCGGCTTCGCGACCGCCTCGCGGCGCAGCTGGAGCATGTGGCCGGGAATGGTTTCGTGACAGGCGACGGTCGCGAGGGTCCAGCCGGGACGTTCGCGGGCATCGGCCAGGTCCGGATAATAGGTGCCGGTGGCGGGATCCCGGTAGCCGCGCTTCCCCGCCGTCTCGTCCGCCGCGCGCATCCTGGTCACATGCGCGCCGGCTTCGATGGGCGGGTTGAACCAGGCCGCGAGCCGTGGGCGCACCCGGTCCAACACCGCATTCATGTCGGCGACGGCGCGGGCGCGGCCGGCATCGTCGTTGGCGTAAAGATGTTCCGGTCGCTGCTTCAGCGCCCTGAGGCGCGCGCCGACGCTGCCGCGCGAGAGGCCCAGCCGCTCCAGCAGCGCGTCGGCGCGGCGGGTGAGGGCGGCGATCTCCGCGCGGACGAGGCGGTCCAGGCCGAGGGGCGTGAGGTCGGTTCCGGTCGTGCAGCGCAGCCGCAGGGCATAATAACCGGGCCCGCCGGGAAACTGCCAGACGCCCGGCTCCCGCGGCGCCCGGGCGCGGAGGGAGGCGAGGACGTCCAGCTCCCGCGCGACCGCGGCGGGAGCATTCGTGGGGTACCGGGCCCTGAGTCCCTCCCGCGCCGCGTCGAGCATGAAGAGGGGCGGGACGATGCCGCGTGCCGCTTCGGCGCGCAGTCGCTCGGCCTCCATCTCGAGCGGGTGGAAGCGGAAGGCGGGATCGCCCGGTCCGTCCTCGATCTCGAGCCAGACGCCGTGGCGATGGCTGATCACGTAGGGCGAGGCGCCGAGGCGCTTGCCATAGGGGAAAGCCGTCTCCAGCGCCGCGGCGCGCTCGAGGCCGCGCACGACCATGCGCAGGATCGCGGCGTCGCTCCCGGTATCGGCGATCCCGCCCGCGGCCAGGCGGCGAAGCATTTCGGGATAATCCGGCCATGCCTGCAGCGCGTGGTCGAACAGCGTCGTCAGCGCCGGGGACGCCGCCGATGCCGCCGCCGTCGGCAGCAGCAATGCCGCGGCCGAACCGACCATGAAAGCCCGCCGGGTGACGTCGCGATCCTGCCTCACAGACGCTTTGTACGACGCCGTTGATACCGGTGTCAAAAGAGGCTTATCTGCGACTCGATTCAGGTGGAGAGACAGATGCGGCTGAACCTGTGGCTGAGCGGAACGGCGGCGGTGGCGGCACTGCTCGTCACGGGCGCGGCGGGGGCGGCGGCGCCGGCCGGCGGGGTCGGAGCGCTCGCTCCGGCCGGGGCGCCGAAGCTCCTCTTCCGCCTCTCCGCGGACAAGGGCTTCGTCGCCGACACCGCCGGCGGCGATCCGGTGCCGAACTTCCAGGACAAAGTGCGCATCGTACCCACCGGCGTCGGCGGCGGCGGCGCGATCCAGTGGGACGATGACGGCGTCGTCACCTGGAATGCGCCGGGCAACATCTTCGCCCAGCGCGGCACATTGGCCTTCTTCTGGCGCGCGCGGACGCCGGTCGGCGAGGCGCCGTTCAACATCTTCCGCGTCGGCTTCGCCGATCACACGAGCTGGGACATGGCCTGGCTGCGCATCGACTGGAACGGCCACGGCTTCGACGCCTTCGTCACCGACGCCAACCTCGCCCGCACCCGTGTCGCCTGGCGCATGCCGGCCGCGCCGGAACCGGACGCATGGCACCACATCGCCTTTTCATGGGACGAGACCGAAGGCGTGCGCCTCTACGTCGACGGCCGCGAGGCGGCGCGCAAGGTCGTCAAGGCCGATTACGATAGCGGGCTCGACCAGTTCGGTCTCGCCGGACGGGTGGTGTCGCCGCACCAGGTGCAGAGCCGCTACCATTTCATGCGCGGCAGCGACGTCGACGAGATCCGCGTCTACGACCGCATGCTGGCTGCCGGCGACGTAGCGGCGCTCGCCGCTCAGCGCGAGCCTGCCGCGGCGGCGGAACCCGCAGGCGCGGCGAAGCGCGCGGCGTGGCTGCACCGCTTCGGCTGGGACCGCGCCAGCCCGCCCGTGCTGGCGGCGCCCTCGACCCGTGTCCGCAAGGTGGAGTTCGCCGACGCCAGGGACCTCAAGCAGTGGATGTTCAAGGGCGTCGACGGCATCGAGGAGACGACCTGGCCCGGCGTCTACAACCGCTCCCGCCTGCCCGGCCGCGACGATTATTTCGAGCTCCCCGACTGGAACGTGTATGTCGAGGGCGGCAAGACCTACGACCTCACCCTCCCGGCGGGCGAAACGGTGAACCGCGTCGAGATACGCGGCGCCGCCTATGGCGAGCTTTCCTGGTCGGCGGACGGCAAGGCGTACCGGACGCTGGCCCACCGCCCGGAGGGCGTGGTGCGCAGCGTCGAGGCGCTGCCGCCGCTCGCCGGCGGCAGGCTCCGCTTCACCAACGTGGCGCAGGAGACGCCGATCCAGGAGCTCTGGGCCTATCGCGTCACAGACGGGAAGGAGCCCGAAGGGACGCTGAAGCTCTCCTACACGGTCAATCCCGACGCGGCGCCGGCCTACGCGAATCTCGCCGGTCTCAACGCGTTCATCGCCGGTCGCTACCCGGAGGACGAGCGGGAAACGGTGCTCGCGCTTCCGGCCGGCGCTTCGGCGGGACGCGCGGCGGCCGCCGCCGGCGACCCGACCGCGACCGGCCGGGTCGAGCGCCGGTCCGGCAGCGCGCCGCTCGTCCACATCCTGATCCCCTCCGGCTTCGGCGACGCCCTGCCCGCGCGCGCGCCGACGCGGTCCTGGAATTATGGGTGGGAGAATGTCCATGACGGCCTCGACGGCGTCGCCATCGACATCCCGCCGCTCCACGCGACGCCGAATGCCGAAGGGGTCATCCCGCTCGACATCCGGGTCAAGGACCCGATCTGGCCGCTGCGGGACCTGATCGACGTCTCCGTCTCCGTCCGCCCCGGCGAGGCGCGCACGCTCTGGCTCGACACGCGCGACCGCATCCTCACCGACGACAGCCTCTATTTGACCATCGCCTCGGCGGCGCCGGATTTCGGCCCGGCCTCGCTCAAGGGGATGAACATCCGGCTCGTCTTCAAGGACCGCGAGGCGGCCAAGGCCGAGCACGTCGCCGATCGCTTCAACCAGGTGAAGGACAATTGGGGCTTCCTCGTCGAGGAGCATACGGCCTCGAAGCGCGAGGCGCTCTACCGCCGGCTCTACGCCGACATTTCCGACCTTCTGCGGGTCGACCCGGACCACCGCCTGGCCCGCGAATATTGGGCGGACATCGGCTATAACGCGCAGGGGCCGTTGCCCTTCACCCAGCCGGCGCCGCCGCCCGGGGTGCCGCTCTGGGCGTTCCGCCAGCTCGAGGACCTGAAGCTCGTCCGTCGGTTCGTGAACTGGTGGATCGACGAGCGGCAGGTGCCTTACGGCGATTTCGGCGGCGGCATTTCCGACGATGTCGACCTCACCGAGCAATGGCCCGGCCTCGCCCTGATGGGGGTCGACCCGGACAAGATCAACGCGTCGCTGCGGGCGCTGTCGGACGCCGTCTACAAGAACGGAATGCGAACGAACGGCCTCGGCACCATCACCACCGACGAGCTTCACGCCTATGAGGAAGGCCTGAACTCGGACGCCGAGCGGCTCTACCTCAACTGGGGCGAGCCCAAGGCGATCGAGCGGCTGATGGACACGGTGCGGGCGCTGCAGGGGATCATCCTGGCCAATCCCGCCGGGCACATGCACTTCGCGTCCAACTGGTATGGCGGGCGCAAGGTCTACCGGGAAGGACCGTGGGAATGGCAGAAACCCTATTCCTTCACCGTCCTCCACGCGCCGATCCTCATCGGCACCTACAATGGCAATGCGGCGGCGCGGCGCCTCGTCACCGGCACGATCGACGGCTGGCTGGCGCACGGCAAGCAGGGGCCGGACGGCCGCTGGTCCTTCCCGAACGAGATCAATTGGCGGACCGACGCCGAGCGGGTCGGCGATCGCGGCGGCGTCTCGACGCCGCTGCAGGGCGCCTGGGCCGCCTACCGCTGGACCGGGGACGCGAAATATCTGCGGCCGCTCGAGGGGCGGGCGGCGGAATCGCCGGCGATCCTCGCCGAGATCAACGATGACGCGGTCGACCTGCTCGGCCGCCGCAAGGACTGGGGCCGGACCCTCGCCGCCAGGCCCTCGGGGCCGTTCGAGCAATATTGGGCGTGGCAGATGACCGGCGACAAGGCACCGCTCGAGCGCCTCCACGCCGAGGCGATCCGGTCGAAATCGCAGGCCATGTACATGCTGACCGAGGGGCATTGGTGGTCCGACCGGGTCGACCAGCCCAACGAGATCCTCCAGCGCGAACGGCTTGGCGGCATCGCCTTGCGCCGCAACCAGACCGTTCCCGGCAACATCGTCAGCTGGCGCTTCGACGATCCGGACGGGGCGGAGCAGGTGGCGATCCTCGTCCCAGGCGCCACGCCCGATCGTTTCACCGTGATCGCCTACAATGTCGGCGACCGCCCGCAACGGGCGCGGATGACGGGCTGGAACGTCACCGCCGGCACATGGCGCATGGCCGCCGGCACCGACGACAATGGCGACGACAAGGCCGATGGGCCGGTCGCGGTGAGCCGCGTGCCGCTGGAGCGCAGCGCCTCCGTCGACGTCACCTTCGCGCCGCGTCGCACGACGGTCCTGGAGTTCGCGCTGGAACGGCCCGGAACGCCCGTCGAGCAGCGGCCGGACCTCGGCATCGGCCAGGACGATGTCCGCCTGACCGGACGGACGCTGGAAGTGGTCGTCCACAGCCTCGGCGCCGTCGCCGCGCCCGCCGGCACCGTCCGCGTCGAGGACGCCGCCGGGCGCGTGCTCGCCTCGGCGCCGACGCCGCCGCTCCCGGCGCCCGACGACCTGCGGCCGAAGACGGCGCGCATCGCGCTGACCCTCCCGTCGGGGGCGCCGGCGCGCGGGCTCAAGGTGGTCCTGACCATCGACGGCAAGGCGGAGACCACCACGCTCAACAACGTCGTCGCGCTGCCCTGAGCCGCGCGGCTGCGCGCGCTTACCGCCGCGCGGCGGCCATCGAGCGGAGAAAGATTCGGCATTGCGGGGTCGATCGCCCGCTGCGCGCGCAGAACAGGCGCATCGTCTTCGAATTGCGGCGGGAATATCGCTTGAGCCCAGGCAATGCCGAGGCATGGACGACCCTGGCCGGCCCCGGCCGCGCGTCCGCCTGCGGCAGGGGCGCGTCGACTGGCGCGCTGGGCGGCGCGGCGACCGCAGGCGCCGAAGACGGCGGCGCCGGCTCGGCGCCGCGGTCGGGCGCCGCCGGCGCCGCAGCCACGCGCGCCGGCGCGGCAACGTCCTGCGTTCGCGGCGCGACCTCAGCGGCGGGGCGGCGGCCCGGCACGAAGGCGAGGACGGTGACGGCGGCGACCAGGGCGAAGGCGGCGAGCGCGAGGCGAAAGCGCCGGGCGCCTGCCGGCCTCGCCCGGTCGGCAGGGGCCGCCGGAGCGCCGGGGTCGGCCGCCGGCACCCGCTTCGGCGGCCGGTGGCCGCTGCCGCAAATGCGCTTCAGCTCGGCGAGGACCCGCTGCCAGCCGAGATGGTGGGCCTGGCCGCGCCAGCCGGAGAGGAGGATGACGCGCGTCTCGTCACCGCCCTGCGGCGCGATACCGTCGGCCGAGACCTCAAGGAGGTTCGGCCGCTGCCGCAGCGGCGCCAGCCATCCTTCGGTGGTCGCCGACGCAGCCAGCGGACGGGACCAGACCAGGATCGCGGCCGCCGCGCCGCGCGCCGCGTCGGCGAGGCTGGCGCCCATGGCCTCCGTAACGTCGCGCGTCGCCGCCGCGTAGCCGACCGATTGCAGAGCGGCCGTGACATGGTCCGCGAACGCCTTCTTGTCTGGAGGGGCGAGGACGAGGATGTCGAACACGTCGCCTCAAACGCGCGGCGGCGGGAAATTTCCCTTGCCCGCGGGGCCGATTGCCCCGCCGCCGCCGCTCCGCGCGCGAGGCCGCACGCCGGTTGTCCTCGTGTCGCCACAGGGTTACGTTGCCGAAACGAGACTCGGGAGAGGAACTCGGCCGTGAAATGGCATCCAGCACTTCTCGCAATGGCTTGCGCCGTTTGCATGTTCGCCGGGCCCGCGGCGGCGCAGCCGGCGGCGGCGCCAGTCCAGCAGGCGCGCGTCGACGATCCCGGCCACCCGGCGATCACCGTCGCGATCTGGGCGCCGGCGGCGGGTAGCGACCTGCCGCTCGTCATCCTCTCCCACGGCACCGGAGCCGGTCCGGCCAGCCACCTCGATACGGCCCGGGCGCTCGCCGAGGCCGGCTTCGTCGTGGCCGCGCCGATGCATGTCGGGGACAATTTCCAGGACGACAGCGCGGTGGGCAAGCCGAACTGGTTCGTCGACCGGGCGCGCCAGGTCAGCCGCGTCATCGACTTCCTGTACGGCCCCTGGGCCGGCCACGCGCGGCTCCGCCCGAATCGCGTCGGCATCTTCGGCTTCTCGGCGGGCGCGACGACGGCGCTGATCGCGATCGGCGGGACGCCGGACCTCGCGGGCATCCCCGCTTATTGCGCGCGCCAACCGGAATTCGCCTGCAAGCTGATGGCGCCGCCGGCCGCGGCGCCGCCCGCCTGGACGCACGACCCGCGCATCGCGGCGGCCGTCATCGCCGCGCCAGGCATCGGCTTCGCCTTCGCGCCTTCGGGGCTGGCGAAGGTCAAGGTCCCGGTGCAGCTCTGGACCGGGGAGGCGGACCAGACTGTGCCCACCGCGACCAACGCCGCCGTGGTGCGGCGCCTGCTGCGCGGCCCGGTCGACTTCCATAGCGTTCCCGGCGCGGTCCACTTCTCGTTCCTCGCGCCGTGCGGGCCGGACTTCCCGCCCCAATTCTGCCAGGACACGGCCGGCTTCGACCGCGCCGCCTTCCATCGCGACATGAACCGCGCGATCGTCGACTTCTTCCGCGCCCGGCTCGCGACTCCCGCACAGCGGCGCTAGCCATCGCCGCCCCGCTCGCGTAGCCTTCGCGTCCGAAACGGATTTCAAGGACGGAAACAGCGGATGGGTACGGCGTTCGACGGCGGCAAGAGCGGGCATATCAGGCTGACCTCACACCCGGGCTCGCGCCGGCCGCCGCGCTTCGCGATCCAGTGGGGCGCCGCGACCGCGCCGGCGCGCGGGCCGGTGGTCGCCACCGTCAATGCCGGCGGCGATCGCAACGCGATCGGCGCGCATGGCGGTTCCTATTCGGTCTATCGCGCGCTCGCCATCTCGTCGGGCGCGATGGACCCGCAGGCGCGGCCCGACCTCAACGACACGGCGCCGGTCTGCGACATCGGCCCGCACCCGCAATGGGGCGAGGCGGGCAAGATCGTCTCGCTCGATCCCTGGGGCCATCGCGTCGCCCACGACTTCGCCGAGCTGATCGCCGAGGGCGTCGACATCCGCCCGTCGATCGCGATCACCAAGGCGCGGCTCACCCTGCACGAGATGAAGGAGGCGATCGCCGCCGGGCGCATCGCCGTCGACGGCGACATCGTCCACGAGGCGGGCGACGTCTCCGTCACCAAGATCGCCGTCGATCCGGTCTGGTGGCTGCCGGGAGTCGCCGAGCGGTTCGGCGTCGCCGAGCAGAGCCTCAGGCGCTGCCTGTTCGAGCAGACCGGCGGCATGTATCCCGAGCTGGTGACGCGGCCGGACCTCAGCGTCTTCCTGCCGCCGATCGGGGGCATGACCCTCTACATCTTCGGCGATCCCGCCTGGCTCGGCAACGAGGCGAAGAAGCTCACCTGCCGGGTCCATGACGAATGCAACGGCTCGGACGTGTTCGGCTCCGACATCTGCACCTGCCGGCCCTACCTCACCCACGGCATCGAGGAGGCGACGCGGGCGGCGCAGGAGGGCGGCGTCGGCCTCATCGTCTACAACCGCAAGGAAGGACGCGCGCTCGGCGAGGTGACCAAGTTCCTCGTCTACAACGCTCGCAAGCGCCAGCCCGGCGGCGACCAGGCGGCGACCTATTTCGAGCGCACCGAATGCGTCGCCGGCGTCCAGGACGCGCGCTTCCAGCAGCTCATGCCCGACATCATCCACTGGCTCGGGATCCGCCGCATCGACCGCTTCGTGTCGATGTCGAACATGAAGTACGACGCCCTCGCCGGCGGCGGCATCGAGATCGGCGAGCGCGTGCCGATCCCGGCGGACCTCATCCCGCCCGACGCCAGCGTCGAGATGGAGGCGAAGAAGGCGGCCGGCTATTATACGCCCGAGGGCGCGCCGACCGAGGATCAGCTGCGCGCGGTCGTCGGCCGGGACCTCGGCAAGTTCTAGCGCGCGTGACCTCGTCCGAAGACGCCCTGCGCGGCCTGCTCTCGGCCGCGGCCGTGCGCGAGCGGGCGCACGAGATGCTCGAGCTCGCCCTCGACGGGCGCGTCGAGGGCTGGCGGGTGGACCTCGACAAGCTCGCGGACGCGGCGGGGCTGACGGCGAAGGTCACCCGCGAGAACTATCCGTCGCTCGACATTCCCTTCCACGCGCGCTGGCGCCACTTCGTCGCGGGCGCGCCGGAACTCCCCGAGAGCTGGCCGGAGCGCGGGCGCGCCGCCTTCGACCTCGCCATCCTCTCGGTCCTTCTCGATGCCGGCGCCGGTCCCGGCTGGTCCTATCTGGACCAGGTGACGGAGCAGCGCTTCGCCCGCTCCGAAGGCCTCGCCGTCGCCAGCCAGCGGATGATCGAGAGCGGACTGCTCGCCACCGACGCGAGGAGCCTCGCCGGCCTCGCGTCCGTCGACCTGGCGCGGGGGTTCTGCGTCCGGCCCGATCGACCGCTGGCCGGGCTCGAGGGCCGCGCGGCTTTGCTCCGCCGGCTGGGGGAGCAGGCGCTGGCGAGGCCGGATCTCTTCGCGTCGGCGAGCGCGCCGCGGCCGGGCGGCCTCTTCGACGTGCTCTCCGCGCGCGCGGAGACCGGCCGCCTCCCGGCCCCGGCGATTCTCGAGCTGCTGCTGGAGGCGCTCGGGCCGATCTGGGCGGACCGGCTCACCATCGAGGGCGTCGCGCTCGGCGATTGCTGGCGCCATCCGGTCCTCCGCCGCGACGATGCGAGCGACGGGCTCGTCCCGCTCCACAAGCTTTCCCAGTGGCTGGCTTACTCCCTGATCGAGCCGCTCGAGTGGAGCGGCATCGAGGTGACCGATATCGACGGCCTCACCGGCCTCGCGGAGTACCGCAACGGCGGCCTGTTCGTGGACACCGGCGTCCTCGTGCCGACCGATGCCGCCTCATCGTCCGCCGTGCACCAGGTTTCCGACCCCTTCATCGTCGCCTGGCGCGCGATGACGGTGGCGCTGCTCGACCGGATGGCGCCGCTGGTTCGCGACCGGCTCGGCGTCGCCGAAGCCGACTTCCCGCTCGCCCGCATGCTCGAAGGGGGCAGCTGGGCGGCCGGGCGGCGCATCGCCGCGGAGCGCCGCCCCGGCGGCGGCCCGCCACTCACTATCATCAGCGACGGAACGGTATTCTAGACATGGACGGCCTCACCCTCGTCAACCACCCGCTGGTGCAGCACAAGCTCACCATCCTGCGCGACAAGACCACCTCTATCCAGCTGTTCCGCACCGTGGTGCGCGAGACGGCGACACTGCTTTGCTACGAGGTGACGCGCGACCTGCCGACGGGCACGGTCCAGATCGAGACGCCGATCGGTCCGACCCCGGCGCCGGCGCTGGAAGGCAAGAAGCTGGTCTTCGCGCCGATCCTGCGCGCCGGCCTGTCGATGGCCGAGGGCATGCTCGACCTCGTGCCGTCGGCCCGCGTCGCTCATATCGGCCTCTATCGCGATCCGGTCTCGCTCGAGGCGATCGAATATTATTTCAAGGCGCCCGAGCAGCTCGACCAGCGCCTCGTCATCGTCGTCGACCCGATGCTCGCGACCGGCCACACGGCGATCGCGGCGATCGAGCGGCTGAAGGAGGAGGGCGCGAGCGACATTCGCTTCGTCTGCCTGCTCGCCGCACGGCCCGGCGCGGAGGCGCTGCGCGCCCATCATCCCGACGTGCCGATCTGGGCGGCCGGCATGGACCAGACGCTCAACGACCACGGCTATATCGTCCCCGGCCTCGGCGACGCCGGCGACAGGACCTACGGGACGCGGTGAAGGGCCGTGCCGCAGCAGTGGCGGCGGCGACCCTCGCCGGATGCGCTCCAGCTCTCCCGGCACCGCCGCTGCCCGTCGCACCGGGGGAACGGCAGATCCTCGCGACGGTCGTCCAGGAGGGGCTCCGCGATCGGGACCTGTGCAGGCGGCTGACGCCGGCGCTCGAGGCGCTTCACGGCGCGAAGATCGTCGAGTGCGAGGCCCATCCGGTACGGGTGGCGCCCGTGCATGGATGGCCGTTCATCGCCTATGACCTCGTCGTGGCGATTTCTCCGGCCGCGGCGCGGGAACGCGATTATCCCACGAACCTGGTCGACCACGTCGAGAACGATCTCATCGGCGGGGGGCGGGCGAAGGCGAGCCTCGTCCTCCAGTTCCTGCCCGACCGCGGCCGGCGCGTCCCGATCATCAAGCTCCTTCAGCGATCGCGGCGATAGAGCGCCGTCGAGCGATCACGGGGCTTGTGCCACGATCCGGCCTGAGAGGGGTAGGGCGATGGCAGCGGTCCGGCGCGCGACGTCGTATGCAACGAGCCTCGCCGCCGCCGCCATTCTCCTGCTGGGCGGGCTTCCTGCCCGGGCAGTGCCTCCGGCTCGCGCCGGCCGCTCCCACCGTTCGCCGGGAGCCGCCCCGCTCGCTCCCTATCCGACGGCCTGGGAGATCGGCGACAATCTCGCCGAAATCTACAATGGCATGCTCCGCGCCCGGAACTGCGGCGACACCGGGCCCGCCTGTCCGGCAATGCCTCCCCCGGACGTCTCCGCGGTCTCCTGTGCCGGGGATGCGGATCCGGTCGCGACATGCACGTTCGACGTGCGGCAATATGGCGCGCTGGAGCATTGCACGGCGCGGTTCGAACGGCGCCCCGCGGGATGGTGGCTCGTGCGCGACAACTCCAGCTATTTCGCGCCGCCTATCCTGACATGGCGTGCACGCCGAAATCACGGTGAGTGGCGTTGAGCCCGTCGCAGACTTGTGCGACAGTCGGTACTCGAGGGGGACGTGGCATGCCGACACTTGTGCGACGCGGCGGGCTGCTGGCGCTGTGCGTGGCGCTGTGCGCGGCGCTCTCCGCGTGCATGGTGCAGCTGGCGCCGGCCTACGACACGACCATCGTCGGCGGCCTCAACAGCGCCAATCAGGACATCCACGCCCTCTTCGCGCAAATCGGCACGGCGACGACCCCCGACACGTTCAGCGCGCGCAAGCCGCAATATGACCAGATCGTCGCCGAGCTGGGCGCGACCGAAACGCAGATCCGCACCCGGCCGATGCCCAGCTCCGCCGCCATCAAGAAGGCCGCCGCGGCGCTGGCGCGGATGCACGTGGCGGGAGTCGCGGTGGACCCGAACTTCACCGTCTATCCGAGCGCCCGCGCCGTCGCCGACCTCAAGGACACGATCCAGCATATGGAGGCGGCGGACGAGAAGACCGGCCTGCGCGGCGGCCTCCTCGCCGCCTTCCAGAACCAGGCGGAGACCTTTCTCACCCAGGCCATGACCTACGAAAATTACCTCAAGAGGTAGCGATGGGACTCGATGTCGGCTCACTCGTCCAGGACATGCTCGGCGCCGGCAAGGCGGTCCTCAACCAGGACCTGCCCGCGCTGCGCGGCTTTTCGGAGCAGCAGCTGGAGGCGATCGCGCGCCAGGCGATCCTCATCGCCGAAGGCGTCGCGGACGGCTCGATCGACCCGGCGACCCGGGACTATTTCCTCAAGAGCCTGGCGGAGATGACACGCAGCTTCGTCAACACGCTCGCCGGTCTCGCCGCGGTGACGGCCGAGAAATTGTGGAACGGCATCGTCGGGGTGCTCTGGGGCGCGATCAACAAGGCGACGGGCCTGAACCTGTTTCCGCCGGCCGGCGGCGGCGGGAGCTAGGCCGTCTCAAGATCGCGTCTCCTCATGAGCAAGAACCGTTCGGGCTGAGCTTGTCGAAGCCCCGTATTTCTCCTTCGCCGAAACCAGGGCATGGCTTCGCCAGGCTCAGCCCGAACGGGGTGTGTGGTCCGGCTTCCCGGGTTATCGGCCGCGTGCCGAGTAGAGCATGGCCACCTTGGCCGCCGCGTAGAGCGAATTCCCCTCATCCCTGAGCAGGCGCCGTTTGCGCGCGGGCCAGGCGGCGTCCCAGCGGTCGAAGCCGGCCTTGTCGGCACGAATCGCGGCGAGATCCGCATCCGCCGCGCGGAGCAGCGCGCGGTCGGCGGGGAGGGCGGCGAAGCGCTCGTCGACGGCGCCGAGGGTCGAGCGGGCGGCGGCGAGGAGCAGGCGCCGCGTCTCGCCCCCGGTGGTGCGGGCGAGGGCGACGGCGCTCTCGACCTCCGCCAGCCGGTCGCGCAGGCGCAGCCGCACGGCGCCGCCGCGGCAGGCGGCCGGGTCCAGTGCGCGCACGTAGGCGGCGAGGCCGGCGAGCACGTCCGGCGGCGGCTCGGGCCCGTCGAATTCCTCGCTGACGAGACCGTGGATGAAGGTCTCCAGCGCCCCAGGCCTAGTGCGGGAGATCTTGCGCATGTCCGGGGGGCCGGCGAGGTCGGGGATCGGCTTGGGGTTGAAGACGCCGTCGCCGCGGTGGCTGCTCATCAGCGAGGCGGTGACGTCGGCGGTGCCCGGCGCGCCCGACAGGCCGGGGAAGAGGAAGGCGGAATTGCCGCGGCCGTTCACATGGCAGGTCGCGCAGCTCATCCCCGCGCGCGCGGCCTGGCCGCCGAGCAGCAGCGGCGTGCGGAAGGCGACGCGGCCGATCGCCACCGCCCGCGCCTCGCCCGACGAACGGGCCCGGCGCAGGCATTCGGGCGGGGCGAAGGAGAGGCTGCGCGGCAGGGCCGCCGGCGCCGTCCAGCGCGCCTCGCGGAGCGGGAACGGGGTGAGCGACGCCGCGCCGGTCGCCCCAGCCAGCGCGGCGGCGACGACGATCAGCGCGCCGGCGCGTGCCCGGCTTCGATCCACCGCCTGAGCTCGTCGGCCTCGGCGCAGCCGAAGGTGCAGGTCGCGTCGAGATCGGCGAGCATGCGCGCCGCGCCGGCCTTGTCGCCGCGCTCGACCATCAGCTCGCCATAATATTCGGTCGCCGCGCGGTGGTGCGGGGCGGCGGCGAGGGCTTCGCGATAGTAGCGCTCGGCGACGGCGTAGCGGCCGAGCTTGCGGTTGGCGAAGCCCTGCCAGGTGAGGATGTCGGGGTGCGGTCCGAACGCGGCGCGGGCGGTCCCGAGCGAGGCGAGCGCCGCCCCGTCGCGGCCCGCGTTGATCAGCGAGACCGCGTCGAGATAGGCGCCGTCGCCGGCCGCCGCGCTCGCGAAGAGCAGACTCGGCGCCCCGTCCGCGCGCGCCTGCGAGCCCGCCGCCAGCGCCTTGGTCAGCGCCGCGACGGCGCCGCCGATGTCCGCCGCCTTGGCGCAGGCGGCGGCGCATTTCTGCTGCATCTGGGTCAGCCGGTCGAGCTCGGCCTGCGCCTTCGCCTTGTCGCCGAGCTTCACATAGGTGAGGCCGAGCTCGCGATGGGCCTGGACCAGCTCCCTGTCGGAGCGCACCGCATGCTCGTAATAGCGCCGCGCGCTTTTGTCGTCGCCGAGCCCGGCGGCGGCGAGGCCGGCGATGAAATTGCTGTTGGCGTCGTCCGGCGCGACGGCGAGGACGTGCTCTATCGCCTTGCGCGCCTCGGCGAACTTGCCGTCCTGGACCGCCTGGATCGCCTTCTTATACTCGGCCGCCGCGTCGTACTTGCCGGCCGACATGCTGGGCGCGCTTCCTCCTCCTCCGCCGCCCCCGCCGGGCGGGTTGGCGAGGAGCAGGGCCGGCACGGAGAGCGCGGCGGCGGCGATGAGGGTGCGAGCGCGAAGTCCGACCATAAGAGCCTCCCCAGGCGGGTGGACGCGCCGCCTCGATAGCACAAGCGCCGGCCGGGCGGGAGTCGGACCTGCGGCGCCCTATTGGACGACGATCGAACCCTTCATCCCGAACATCGAGTGGAAAGCGTGGGTGCAGCGGAGCGGATAGGTTCCTGCCGCCGGCACGAGCGCGACGTCGACGCTCTCGCGCCCGGCCACGTCGACCGAGCCGCCCTCGACCCTTCCCTTGTCCTGCGGCCGGACCGTCGCCGCCTTGAAGAAGGCGGGCGCGCTGAAATCGTGGCCCCCCGAGCCGCTATTCTGGAGGTGGAGGATCACCGGCTGGCCGGCGCGCAGGCGGATGGTGGCGGGAGCGAACTTGAAGCTCGACAGCGCCACCGTCACGCGCGGTGCCTGGCTCCAGTTCGGCTGGGCGGCAGACGGCGCTGCGAGCGACACGGCGGCGAGGCCGGCGAGCAGAAGGGACCGCTTCATGGGTTGCGCTCCTTCGTTGACGAGACGCCATCCTACGCCCCCGGCGGCTGAGTCGCCACCCTCCCGCCGGCCGCCTCGCGCGATCGCCGGGATTGGGCTACGCCGGTAATGACTGTTGTCGGGGGGAAAGATGAAGCCATTCCTCAACCTTGGCCTGTTCCTGCTCCTGCTGGCGCTCGGCGGGCCCGCTCCTGCCGCGCCGGCGCAGGAGCCTGCGAGGCTCGCCGGTCCCGAGCTTCAGGCGGGGCTGCGCGCATATTACCGGCACGATCTGGAGGAGGCGCTCCGGCGGACCGAGCGCGGCGCCATTCCCCTGCTCGACCTCCAGACCACGGCCCATGAGAGCGACGCGACGGTCGCGGATCTGCGCCGGACGATGGTTTATGCGGCCCTGGAGCACGACCGCAGAACATGGTTCGGCAACCGGACCTCGTCGGCCGTGTCTCTCGACCCCAACGGCGCGGCGACGGCCTATTCGGTCTGCCGCAACGCGAGGGAGACGGGCGAACAGCTTTGCACCGTCGTGGAGTCGCGCTGGCCCGCGCTGAAGCGGATGATGGCGGACTTCGCGCGCCTGTTGCGCGACAGGCGGCTCGAGGTCGACGCGGCGGATCAAGCTTTCTGGAGCGAGGCCGCGGGTTGCCCGGCGCGGCGGCTATGGGAGCCGCCGTTCGAGGAGCTCCACTACATTTCCGACATGCTGACCGACTTCATCGCCCGCCAGGAAGCCGGGAGGCCGACGCTGGACCACAAGCGCGCGGGCGAGGTCGGCGAATATTATTATGTGACGACGGGCCGCTTCTACAACGCGCTGTTCAATTACTGCGCCCACGATTCGTCCAACGATCCGGATCTCCTCACCGCCATGGAATGTCGGGCCGCGGGCCTTCGCGCGCATCAGCAGGCCCGGAACTAACGAAGCGCCCGGGCGACGGCTTCCGCCAGGGCGCGGGCGCCGGCGGGAGTCGGGTGGCGGTCGACCGGGAAGCGCCACTCGGGGCGAATCGGGACGAGGAGGTAGGGGATGCGTCCCGCGTCGAGGACGGCATGGCGGACCTCCGCCTCCCGGCGGGACTCGGGAAGGAATTGGGGGACGACGACGAGGGCCCTGGCGCCCCGGGACCCGGCCAGGGCGATGACTCGCCTGAGCGCCGCCTGCGTCATCGCCGTGCCCTCGGCGATGGCCCTGTCGCTGCGGTAGCGGACGGCGCGGCGGGCGAGCTCGACGATCCGGGTGGAAGGCGGGTCCGCCGGGTGCCACCGGAGCCCGGCGTCGAGATGCGGGCGATCGGTGTCGAGATTCCGGTCGAACAGGCACGGGACCCACGGGACGATCACGGCGACGGGGTGCGGGAACCGCGGGAGCTCCCGCTGGAGCCGCATCAGAGTCTGGTCGGTGGCGTGGGCGTTGACCGCCATGTTCACCGCCTGCACGCCGGTCATCGCCTGAACCTGCGCCGGGACCGTCTCCGCCCATTCGAGGCCGTAGCCGAGCGTGATCGATTCGCCCGCGAAGACGATGGTGGGCGCCGCGAAGTCCGGGGCCTTGCCGGCCGCGGCGACGCGATAGCCGAAGGGGCCGGTGGCGTAATGGACGGTGCGGCCGTGGAGGGCGACGGCGCCCCGGTGATTGGGCACGAAGGTCCAGCCGTACGCGGCGTCGCGGGCGCGGAGCGGCTCCTGATTGTCCCACCGTTCCTGGGCCGACTGCCAGGTGCGGGTGTGGAGGATGAGCTCGACCGCGACGAAGGCGAGGGCGACGGCGAGCAGCGCCCCGATCACGCTCCCCAGCGCCTGGCGTCCCCGCCCCGACCTGGCGGCCCGCGCGGCCCAGGGGCGGACGGCCAGCAGCACGGCCAGCCCCGCCAGCGCCACGGCGATGCGCAGCGCCAGCAGGATGCGCAGCTGCGTCTCCCAGGGATAGGCCCAGGCGGGCAGGAAATGGCGCTCCGCCCACCCCCGATCCATGCACCACGCAGCGTACAGGAGGGCGATCCCGGCGGCCGCGGCGACGAGCTGGACCGAAGTCCCGGCGCGGGCCGCATCGCCTCCCTTCGACGGCATTGGCAGTCCTCCCCAAGGCTGATACGACCCGGATTCACAGGGGGTTATCGGCGATGTCGGCTTGGCTCAACCCGATCCAGCGCTGGGTGTGGAGCGATCCCGTCCGCAGGGGGTATCGGCTGCTGCGCTTCGCCGAGGTCGAGGCGGACGGCGGCCGCGATCTGGCGCGCGCGGCCGAGCTCACGCCCGACCCCAAGCTCAGGCGCCTGTATCTGCGCCACGCCGCGGATGAGCAGCGCCACTCCGACATGTTCCGCCGCCGCGGCGCCGCTTTGCTGCGCGAGAGCGCCCGCCGCGGCGCGGGCTGGCAGCCGGACTGGCTGGCGCCGGGCGAGCGCGGGCTCGACGACGTCGAGGTCGAGGAGGGACGCGACGGTCCCCTGCTCGCCTTCCTCCACCTTTCCGAGGCGGCGGCGGCGCGCAGCTTCGCCGTCTATCACCAGGCCGTGGGCGCCGATGCGGAGACGCGGGAGGTCTTCGCGCGCATCTTGAAGGACGAGAATTTCCACATGAGCTACACCCGCCACGAACTCGGCCGCGTCGCGCCGCAAAAGCAGGGCTGGCTGCTCTGGAAGGCGCGGCTCGGGCGGCTGTGGAAAGGCTATCTGCGCTTCGCCGTCGCGCTCGCGGGGGTGATGGGCGCAATCCTCCTCACCCTTCAATATTTCATCCTGCTGCCGGTCTTCGCTCTGGGCGCGAAGCGGGCGGCGAAGCGCGAGCCGGAGGGCTGGGCGCCCGCGCGCGACAAGCGCGACCTCAAGGGGCAATATTAGATGAAGATCCTCGGGCTTTCCTGCTTCTACCACGATGCCGCCGCCGCCCTCCTGGTCGACGGCGAGCCGGTCGCGGCGGTGCAGGAGGAGCGCCTGTCGCGCCGCAAGAACGACGCCGCCTTCCCGATCGAGGCGGTCGAATATTGCCTCGACGTCGCCGGGCTGGAGCCGGAGGAACTCGACGCCGTCGTCTTCTACGAGCGGCCGATGCTGAAGTTCGAGCGGGTGCTGACGACGGCGCTGCGCGCTTTCCCGCAGAGCTGGCGGTCGTTCCCGCACGCGATGAAGAACATGCTCGGCGAGAAGGCGTGGGTGCGCGGCATCATCACCTCGCGGCTCGGGGTGCCGGGGAACAAGATCCTGTTCACCGAGCACCACCAGAGCCATGCCGCCGCGGCCTTCCTCACCGCGCCGACCGAGCGCGCCGCGATCCTCACCGCCGACGGGGTCGGCGAATGGGCGACGCTGACGGTGGGGACGGGGACGCGGGGCGCGTCCGGCACCTCGATCCAGATCGACCGCGAGATCCGCTTCCCGCACTCGCTCGGCATGCTCTACTCGACCTTCACCGCCTATCTGGGCTTCGCGGTCAACGAGGGCGAGTACAAGGTCATGGGCCTCGCCTCCTACGGCGAGCCGACCATGGCCGACGCGGTGAGGAAGCTCATCCCCCGCACCGCCGACGGCGCCTTCCGCCTCGACCTCGATTATTTCGACTTCCACACGACGGCGAAGCGCAGCTTCTCCGAGAAGTTCATCCGGCTGTTCGGACCGCCGCGCAGCCGCTACGAGCCGATCAACCTCGCGACCGACGAGGGCCGCCGCTTCGCGAACTGCGCCGCCAGCGTCCAGCGCGTGCTCGAAGACATCCTCGTCGACCTCACCCGCGACCTCCACGACCGCACCGGGCTGCCCGACCTCTGCCTCGGCGGCGGCGTCGCGCTGAACGGCGTCGCCAACGCGCGCATCCTTAAGGAATCGGGCTTCGAGCGGCTGTTCGTCCCGCCGGCGCCCGGCGATGCCGGCTGCGCCCTCGGCGCCGCCCTCTATGCCGACCGCATCCATTTCGGCAATCCGGACCGCCACTTCCCGGACCATCCCTTCTGGGGCCCCGACCCGGACTATGACGCGCTGCCCCGCATCGCGGCGGAGGACAAATTTCCCCATGAGGACCTCACCGAGGAGGCGCTGATCGAGGAGACCGCCGGCGACCTCCAGGCGGGGCGGATCGTCGGCTGGATCCAGGGCCGTACCGAATTCGGGCCGCGCGCGCTGGGCAACCGCAGCCTCCTCGCCGCGCCGCACGCCGCGGCGATGCGCGACCGCCTCAATCGCGACATCAAGTACCGGGAGGAATTCCGCCCCTTCGCGCCGGTCTGCCCGGTCGAGGAGGCGGCGCGCTTCTTCGAGCTGCCGCCCGGCGGCGCCCGGCTCGCCCGCTTCATGTCGGGCGTCTTCCCGGTGCGGCCGGAATGGCGCGGGCGGCTCGCCGCCATCACCCATGTCGACGGCACCGCGCGCCTGCAGACGCTGGAGCGCAGCTTCGCGCCCCGCCTCTACGACCTCATCCAGGCCTACGGCCGCCGCACCGGCGTGCCGGTGCTGCTCAACACCTCGTTCAACCTCGCCGGCGAGCCGATCGTCTGCACTGCGCAGGAAGGCTATTCGACCTTCCGCAGGAGCGGCGTCGATCTGCTCATCGTCGGCAACACGCGGGTCAGGAAACGGAGCCGGGCCGCCGCCGCGGCGGCGCAGGAAGAGGAGCTGGTATGATCAAGAAGAAGGGCCGGCTGCGGCGTCAGCTGGTGGTGATGGGGAGCGCCTTCGGCTCGACCGGCGACCTCGCGCGCGGCCTGTGGAAGGGTGGCTCCGACCGCAAGCTGATGGTGCCGCTCGCCATCTTCCTGTGCGCGACGGGCCTGCTCCTCGTCCTCGCCGCCGGCGTCGAGGCGCTCGCCCCCTTCATCTACTCGATCTTCTAGCGGCGTGATCAGCAATCACTCCTGCCGTCATGCTGAACTTGGTTCAGCATCCAGGGTGGAGGCGGCAAAGCGGGTGGAGGCCTGGACCCTGAACCAAGTTCAGGGTGACGCCAGTGGCGCGATCCGGCCGGCGCTCCATCCTCGGGCGGTCGCGGCCTAGGCGCCTTACGGTGGAAGACCCGCGCGCCCTCCTCGCCTGCCCGGCCTGCGCGGGCGATCTCGCCGCCGACTGGTCGTGCACCGGCTGCGGCCGCGCCTGGCCGGCGGCGGACGGCATCCCGCGGCTGCGCCTGGATGTGGAAGGGCAGACCGAGGTCGTCCGGCAATTCTACAATGCCGCGCCCTTCCCCGGTTACCCCCCCAACGACAGCCTCACCTGGCTCCGCACCCGCGCCGAGCGCAGCCAGTTCGCCCGCATCCTCGATCAGGCCATCCCGGGCGACGCGAAGATCGTCGAGATCGGCTGCGGCACCGGGCAGATGAGCCTCTATCTCGCCCGCGCCGACCGCACGGTCGTCGGCTGCGACCTCGCCCGCGGCTCGCTGGAGCTCGGCGCCTCCGCCGCGCGCCGCTACGGCCTCCCCGCGGTGCAGTTCGTCGAATGCGACCTCACCCGCCTGCCGCTGAAAGAGGGCGCCTTCGACGTCGTCTATTGCTCGGGCGTCCTCCATCACACGCCCGACCCCGCCGCCTCCTTCGCGAGCATCGTCCGCGCGGCGCGGCCGGGCGGGGTCATCGTCCTGGGGCTCTACAACCTCTACGCGCGCGTGCCGCTGCGCCTCAGGCGCGCGGTGGCCAGGATGACGCGCTATCGCTGGATCCCGTTCGACCCCGTGCTGCGCGACCGCAAGGCCGAGCCGGCGCGCCGCGAGGCGTGGCTGAGGGATCAGTACCAGCACCCCGAAGAGCACAGCCACAGCCTTGCCGAGGTGCGGCGCTGGTTCGCCGACAACGGTATCGACTATGTCTCGACCTACCCCTCGACCCTGATCGGCGACGAACCCGAAGACCTCTTCGCCCCGGCCGAGGACGAATGGCCCCTGGAAAGCGTCCTGGCGCAGATCGGCTGGATGAAGAGCCTCGGCGGGGAGGGCGGGCTGTTCGTCACGGTGGGGCGAAGGCTACCTAGAGCACGCTGAGCTTAGATTGAATCGATTGGGGATTCCCAACGCGGCTGTGTTGTGATTCAAGCTGAGGGCTGGTGTGAGGAGGCCAGCCCTTATGCCTCGAGCTTATTCCCAGGATCTTCGC